>Ga0256837_1001297_pt1 | contig 17556 bp, 18 predicted proteins | sample 4562384metaG_FD_185976 | JGI IMG/M metagenome (GOLD analysis project Ga0256837, IMG submission 185976) | Hydrothermal vent microbial communities from Guaymas Basin, Mexico - 4561-384 | ecosystem: Environmental > Aquatic > Marine > Hydrothermal vents | place: Mexico: Guaymas Basin | collected...
GCAAAGATAAATATGGCATCATTTGGCAATATGCTTCCACGAGTGCATATCCATGTAATGGCACGATTTGAAAATGATAGCTACTTTCCAGAGCCCATGTGGGGAAAAAAACAAAGAGAGGGGAGTACAGAGCTCCCAGATGAGGAGCTATTTTATAAAAAAGTGGTTGCTCAGCTAGAGAAGCTCTACAGAACTACTTAAGTGGGGAGAAAGGCACAAGTGCACTTCCCCAAGTGAGTCCACCACCAAATGCATCAAGAAGCATCATCTCACCAGCTTTAAGCTCACCCGCTTCATAGATATCGTTGATAGCCATAGGGATAGAAGCACCCGAAGTGTTTCCATACTTGTGAACTGTAAGAACCACTTGCTCTTCTGTCATCTTCAAGGCATCACCAACAGCTTTAATAATACGATAGTTTGCCTGATGTGGCACAAAATGCTCAATAGACTCTGAAGCGATATTGTTATGCTCTAAGATCTCTTTTACATCTTTTGTAAGGGTACGAACTGCTACTTTAAAAGTCTCATTCCCTTTCATCTGCATGAATACACCCGCTTCCTCCTCAAGTGCATCGTGAGCTGAGCCACTTCCACCATTTGGAGTCATCAAAAGATCTGCATACTCACCATCTGCACCTGTATGAACATCTACGATAGCTTCATCTTTGTTATCAGTTGCAGAGATAACAGCAGCACCTGCACCATCACCAAACAAGATACAGGTTCCACGATCTGTATAATCAGTAATCGCTGAGAGTTTTTCTGCACCAATAATAAGTACATTTTTCTTCATGCCAGACTCAATAAATGCTTTAGCAATAGAGAGGATATAAACAAACCCTGTACATGCTGCTGAAATATCAAACGCAGTTACATTTTTAAGTCCAAGTTTAGTAGAGATAATAGTTGCAGTTGAAGGCATACAAAAATAATCTGGAGAGATAGTAGCACAAACTACCATATCGATATCTTCTAAGGCTATGCCACTACGTTCTATCGCTTGACGTGCTGCTTTTACACCAAGATCAGATGTATATTCATCATCTGATGCGATGTGACGCTCTTTGATCCCTGTACGTTTTGTGATCCACTCATCAGAGGTATCAACCATCTCTGCAAGATCTTCATTTGTAAGAATTTTTTGAGGAACATAAGCTCCTATAGAGCGAAATGCAGCGTATGCCATATTAGTCCTTTTGTTTTAACTCAGCTAAACGTGTAATGATATGCTCATTGACACCAGTATCTACATAGCTGATAGCTTGATAGATCGCATTTTCGATAGCTTTTGCATTGCTTTTACCATGAGAAACAATTGCACACCCTTTGATACCAATAAGTGGTGCACCACCAACCTCTGCATAATCTATCTCTTTTTTTAGAAGCTTAAAAACTTTACGCATTAGTAATGCACCCGTTATTGCCACAGGGGATTTGCGGATATAATCTTTGATAAGTCCTGAGATTGTTGAAGCTACACCTTCGCTTGTTTTAAGCACAAGGTTACCAATAAAACCATCACAAGTGATAACATCACAGCTACCATTGAAGATATCTCCACCTTCAACATTACCCTTAAAACCTCTATAACCCTCTAAAAGTTTAAAAGCAGCCTTAGTAACATCATTACCTTTAGAATCCTCTTCACCATTTGCCAAAAGGCCGATGCTTGGCTCTTTAATATTTAAAACATCTTCAGCATAGCATCCACCCATAACAGCGAACTCTGCTAAATGTTCTGGTTTTGAGTCTACATTTGCACCCACATCAAGTACAACTGAACGGCGACCTGTTTTTGTAGGCATCAAAGTAACCAACGCAGGACGAGATACACCTTTTAAACGACCTAAACGTAGTGTCGCAAGTGTCATTGTAGCACCACTGTGTCCAGCACTTACAACACCATCTGCTTCACCCTGTTTTACTAAATCAACCGCTTTATAGATTGTACTCTCTTTACGTTTTACTGCATCAGTTGCAGCATCACTCATCGCTATCACATCATCTGTATCAATGATAGAAATCTTATCTTTATAACGAGCAGGTAACAGAGGTAAAATTTCGGATTTTTTTCCTACAAGTATAGGTGTGAAGTTTTTCTTTTTGAGTGCGTTGAGACAACCCTTTACAATCGGCTCAGGACCAAAGTCCCCGCCCATTGCATCAATAGCAATCTTTACCATTGACTATTTATACTCACCAGTCGTTGGGTTGATGTGGTGTGGTAATCTGTATGTTCCATCTTTATCTTTAACTGGACGAGCTAAAGAAATCTTGTAGTGTGTTCTACGTTTTGCTGAACGTGAGTGAGATACTCTTCTCTTAGGTACTGCCATCTTTTTAGTTTCCTTTACTTAATTTTTAAAGTTCTATATCTGAACCCTTGCAACTTCCACACGAGTGGTAGTCACTTTTGATAAGCTCTATCTCAGAGGCTAAAACCTCCTCCATATCTGCTATACCATTAAAGATCTCAACAACATCCAAGTCGATATTGTTTTGATCTTCATAAATACCATCAGAGAGAAAAAACTCTAATTTTTCATCCACTGATAGGTTAAATTCTTCTGCACATATATCACAAGGCTTTTTTAAAGTTCCCTCTAAATCAGCTTTGAGCAAAATCAATTTGCCACTATGATATACTAAATAACCTTTAAAAGTTATTTCATCAGAACTTAGTTCAAAGTCTAATGGTGTCTTTGTTACTTTTCGTAGAGTTATTTGCATAAAAAATTATGAAATTTCTCTCTCAGAAAAGAAAAATGCAATCTCAATAGCTGCATTTTCAACAGAATCACTTCCATGAACTGCATTTGCATCTATATTTTCAGCGAAATCTGCACGGATAGTACCAGCTTCAGCCTCTTTAGGGTTAGTAGCACCCATTAAATCACGGTTTTTTTGCATTGCATTTTCACCCTCAAGTACTGAAACTACAACTGGACCACTGATCATGAAATCAACTAAGTCGTTGAAGAAAGGGCGCTCTGCATGGATAGCATAAAATGCTTCTGCATCACCACGAGAAAGTTGAAGTTTCTTTGTAGCAGCGATTTTAAGACCATTGCTCTCAAATCTGTCTAAAATTTTGCCTATAACACCCTTTGCAACTGCATCTGGTTTGATTATTGATAGTGTTCTTTCCATCAAATCTCCTCTGAAAATATAAAATTAGGGTGGGATTATATCTAAAAAAAAGTATGTTTTAGTTTAAAATGTGAATTTTGTTGATTTTCTTACTCTAAGAAGGGGGAAATTGGAAGCAAAATGCTTCCAAGAGAGACTATTCTACGATAGCTTCTTTATTAGCACGTTGCTCTTCAGTGATATCTTCACGGTGCTCTGGAGAATCTCCGATAGCATCCCAAGTAATACATCCTTCAGTTGGACATGCAGTAGCACAAGCTGGTTCGTCATGATGACCAACACACTCTACACATTTATCTGCATACACATAGTAAATCTCTTCACCCGTTGGATTATCATCCTCATCTACAATCGCTTCTACTGGACACTCATCAATACAAGCACCACAGTTAATACAAGTATCATTAATTAATACTGACATATTGTTCTCCTAAATTTTATGTAGAGTAACTATACAATGAAGATTTTTAAATGTAGCTAAAATTGTTTGAGAGTTGAAAAAAAAGTGAGAAATGTTACACTATTGTTGAAGTTGATGTATCAATGACGGAGGAAGTTGTCATTGATACAAAAAAGTTATAAAGAAAGATACTCTTTAATAGCATCAGCTTTATCTGTTTGCTCCCACGTAAAACCATCTTCTTCACGACCAAAGTGACCATAAGCAGCAGTTTTTCTGTAGATAGGTTTTAAAAGATCAAGCTCTTTAATGATACCAGCAGGTGAAAGATCAAAAAGCTCTTTTATACACTCTTCAATCTTGCTCTCAGCAACCTTACCTGTTCCATGAGTATCTACCATAATAGACACAGGTTGTACTACACCAATAGCATAAGCAACTTGGATAGTCGCTCTATCGCATGCACCAGAAGCTACAAGGTTTTTTGCAACATATCGAGCAGCATAAGCAGCACTTCTATCTACTTTAGTAGGATCTTTACCACTAAATGCTCCCCCACCATGTGGACAGCTTCCACCATATGTATCTACGATGATCTTACGACCTGTAAGCCCTGCATCACCTTGAGGACCACCAATCACGAACTTCCCTGTCGGGTTGATGTGAAATACAGTATCTTCACTCATCATCTCAGCAGGGATAACCTCACGGATAACCTCATCGATCACATCTTTGTGAATCTGCTCTTGAGAAACCTCTGGAGCATGTTGTGTAGAGATAACTACAGTCTCAACTGAAACCGGTTTGTCATCTACATACTTTACACTGATCTGAGCTTTTCCATCTGGACGAAGGTAAGGGATAATCCCCTCTTTACGAACAAACGCAAGTCTTTGTGTCAAGCGATGTGCTAAGTGAATAGGAAGTGGCATAAGTACATCTGTCTCACGACAAGCATACCCAAACATCAACCCTTGATCACCCGCACCGATCTCACCACTCTCTTGGTCAACACCCTGATTAATATCAGGTGATTGCTCACCAATACCGTTTAGAACTGCTGCTGCTCTATGGTCAAAACCATAAGTAGCATCTGTATATCCAATAGACTGGATAACCTCTCTTGCAATTTCTTGCATTGGCGCGTACGCCTTTGTCTTCAGTTCGCCTGCAATTACACAAAAACCATTAGATACCAAAGTTTCACACGCAACACGTGCCTTTGGATCGTGTTCAATAATATAATCCAGAATTGCATCACTGATCTGATCTGCCATCTTATCAGGATGCCCTTCTGTTACAGACTCTGAAGTAAATATGTATTCTTTTTGTGACATCTTTTACTCCCGTCATCGATTTTCTTTATTGAAATATAACGTTTTACTTTTATAAATCGCTGCAATTATATCTAAGTTATATTAAATAGGAAGATAAAAATTATCTTTAACTTAAAATACTACTTTTAGAAAAGAAAGTTTATTAATAATTTTTCGGTAAAATTTCGTAATTTAAATTTAATTCAAGGAAATCAAATGATCGTAACAAATCCAGCTCCAGACTTTAGCGCAACTGCAGTTCTTGCAGACGGACAAATCGTAGAAAACTTCAAACTTAGTGAAAACTATGGTGAAAAAGGTACAGTTGTATTCTTTTACCCACTAGACTTTACTTTCGTATGTCCATCAGAGATTATCGCTTTCTCTCACAGATATGAAGAGTTCCAAAAACGTGGTGTAAATGTAATCGGTGTATCTGTAGATAGCCAATTTTCTCACTTCGCATGGAGAGAGACTCCAGTAAACAAAGGTGGAATTGGTCGTATCAACTTCCCACTGGTAGCTGACATCACTAAAAATATCGCTCGTGATTATGATGTACTTTTAGGTGACTCTGTTGCACTTCGTGGATCATTCCTTATCGATGCAAACGGAATCGTTCGTCATGCAGTAGTAAATGACCTTCCACTTGGACGTAATGTTGATGAGATGCTTCGTATGATCGATGCTCAACAATTTACTGATGAGTTTGGTGAAGTTTGTCCCGCTGGTTGGCAAAAAGGTGATGAAGGTATGAAAGCTGATGCTGAGGGTGTTGCTGAGTACTTAGCAAAACACGAAGAAGAGTTATAAGAACTCCTCTTTTAAATCTTCAAGAGAGTCCCTTTGACTCTTTTGAAAACTCCCTAGTTTCTAAAAGTCAAAAACAACTCCAGCATAGATACTATCTCCACGTGGTCCTTCAATGGTAGCGTGTTCATACTCACCTAAAATTGCCACACCCTCTGAAACTTCATACTCTAAAGCTGCGGCATAGATAAAGCCTGTATCTGATTCATCCTCTTTTGTATCTATCTTTTCAACTTCGTATTCATAGCCCACTTTTGCAACAAGACCCAACTCATGAGTAAGGTGATACTTATATGCCAAATCTAAAGAAGTTGTCACATAAGTAGCACTTAAATCCTCTTGTTCACCTGCTGTATTTGTTTCAACTATATTATTTTCCGCATATGTTACATCAATCTCTACAGCAAAACCATACGGAAGGTTATATCCAAGATCAATACCGATACCAATACCTGCATCCCCTTCAAGAACTGCATCTTCTTCATCTACCGTATCACCTGCAGTTACAATCCCCTTCACTGCTACATAAAAACTACTCTTATGTACAGCATCCATCATTTCATGTTGCTCTGCAACTTCTGTAGCATTAAGACTTAATGCTGTAGCAGCACTCAAAGCCACCATTGTTATGATTTTTTTCATTGAATCTCCTTATTTTTGGAGCAACAATTATAACTCTTTTTTATTTAAAAATTTATTTTATCTCTTTTTATTTGTCGATACGAGTATGCCACCCAATACAATAAGCGCAATCCCCATAAAGCTTAAAATATCAGGAAATTTATCTCCAAGTAAATAGCCAAAACCTATGGCAAATGGGATATTTGTATAGCTTATCACTCCGATAATACTTAAAGTTGAAGAGGAGTATGCTTTGGTTAAAAACCACTGTGAAAGGGTAGAGATGAGTGCCATAAAAGCTATCATAAGCCAGATTTTCAGTGAACTTGGCACAATAAATGTGGGGAATAAAAACTCCAAAGCAGTTGGTGGAGTGATGTGTGGTGCAACAACAAACAAAAGAGCAGGAAGAAGTGAGCCAACTCCCACAAAAGAGAGCACAATCACACGAGAGTCATAGATATCTTTGATCTTTTTGATAGTGGTGTATGCAGCTGCAGCAAAAAAACCACCAAATACACCCAAGATATGCTCATAAGAGATACTCATACCAAAAGGTTTTGCGATAAAAACAACACCCAAAAACCCAACCATCAAAGCAAAGAGTGTTCTTTTACTAAGATACTCCCCTAAAAGGTAGTATGCCAAAAGTGCTACAAACAAAGGGGATGTTTTATTAAGGGTTATCGCTTCACCAAGCGGGATGGTTGTGATGGTGTAAAAAAAGAGTATCATCGCAACAAAACCAAAAAAACCACGAGTAAAAAGCAGGTGCAGTTTTCCACCTGTGAGTTTTGGCGGAGTGTGTTTGAGGGCATACAAGATCAAAAATACCCCTATCATATTTCTAAAAAACACTATCTCCAAAGCTGAGAGCTCACTTGAGAGCATCTTTGCCAAAGCACCATTCATCGCAGAGATGAGTGCAGAAGCGAGCATAAAGAGCACACCTTTATCTACTTTAGTCAGCATACTTCCTCTTTTACAAACTGCATCGCTTTTTGGTTGACATAAGCGAGGTTGTACCACTGCGTTTGTGGGGCGATGAGGGTGAGGTTTTTTGGGTTTGAACTTCTTGAGAGCGCTACATAAAACTGTGAGGGGGCAAATATCTCGTTGGTTTGGATCACAAGATCCTCTATGCTCATCCCTTGAGATTTGTGTATGGTGATACCAAATGCAAGTTTGATAGGAAACTGATAGATACTCAAAAGACTCTCTTCTTGCATCTCAATGCCTGAAGATGTTTTTGTCTCCACCCACTGTGTTTTGCTTTGTTCTTGTACCTCTAGCTTGACAACTTTGCCATCACTCTTTTGCACATACACATAATTTTCATCGATATTTATCACCTCACCCCTCTCACCATTGAAATAGTTCCATGCGTTTCTTGTAAAGAGCACGGGTGCTCCGATTTTCAGTGCTAACTCTTTTTCTATACGGGCATCTTGGATGAAACGGTGCACCTCTTTATCTGAGAGTGTTTTTTTGTGTTTGATAATCTGAGCTTCTTTGATAAAAAGCTCCCCTTCAATTTTATCAAGCTCTATACGGTTGTGGTGTGTAGCTGAGTTGTTTTTGCCAAACAAAAATGTAAAACGGCTCAAATCGTGCGGAAGGGGTTTTATAAACTCATTGAGCGCATAGTGAGTTTGCTCATCTATGAGACCAAAACGTACATTGTGAAGTATCTCAATAAAGGCTTTATCATCTGTTCTAAAGATATGTGTCAGCTCAATCTTTACAAACTCCATAGCACTCCAAGCTTGACTCTCAAATGCAAAAAACACCTCATCAGCTCCCCGCACCACAGGTGGGAGCTGTAAAAAGTCACCCACAACAAGTACAACCCCACTAAACTCACACTGCTTCAAACGCAGTGCTATCATCTCAAAAAGATCTGCACTCACCATAGAGATCTCATCTATCACTATCAACTCTATTGAGGCGAGGAGTTTTTTTATCTTTTTTTTGGGTTGGAGTTTGCCATTTTGTTCAAGCTCCTCTAAATCTTGTGCGATCCCAAGATCCAAAAAGCTATGCAGAGTCTGCCCACCAATAAGTGTCGCTGCCATACCTGTTGAGGCAAGTTTGGCAACTTTTTTTGCTTCTGCTTCAAAATGTTTTATAACCTGAGTGGTGATTGTGGTCTTACCCACCCCTGCTCCACCTGTGAGAAAAACATTTTGGTTGTTTTGAAGCTTATCGATGGTAACACTTAGGTAATTCATGACGATATTTTATCGAGTTTTACTATAAAGTCAGATAAACTTATATATAATTGCAGCATATTTTATGGAATGGTGAAAGATGGAAAGAATACTTGTAGTAGAAGACAACAAAGCTCTAGCAAATCTTATGACAAAGAAATTAAAAGATTCACTTCATTTTGAGGTCGATGTTGCTTACAAACTCTCCGAAGCAAAACTATTTCTTCATAAATATCAATACTTTGTCACTCTCTTGGATATCAACCTTCCAGATGCTCCAAATGGGGAAGTTGTCGACTATGTTCTAGAAAAAGGGCAACATGCCATTGTACTAAGTGGCAACATCGATAAAGAGTTCCGTAAAAAGATGCTTCAAAAAAACATCATTGACTATGTTAACAAAGGTGGTATTGATGATATCAACTACATCATCTCAACGATTGAACGTCTTTACAAAAACCAAAAACACAAAGTACTTGTAGTTGATGACTCTATGGTGTTTCGTAAACAGATGGAGGGTTTTTTAACAAACCTTTTTTATAAAGTCTATACTGTTGCTCACGGTGAAGAAGCACTGGGGATGCTTCAGGCACACCCTGAGATATCTCTTATCATCACAGACTACAATATGCCTGTTATGAATGGTCTTGAACTTGTACATGAAGTGCGTCGAGATAAAACAAAAAATGATCTTTGTATCATCGCTATCTCTGGCAATAATGATGAAGAGGTAAATGCCCTGTTCTTAAAATATGGAGCAAACGACTACATCAAAAAACCTTTTTCTAAAGAGGAGTTTTCTTGTCGTGTTAACAATTCTGTCGAAGCACTTGAAAATATCCATATCATCACAAACCATGCAAATCGTGACTACCTTACAGGACTTTATAACCGTCGATATTTCTACGAGAGCATGGAAGCATACATGCAAGAGTGTGCAGATAGTGCAGAAAAATTTGCCGTTGCTATAATAGATATTGATCACTTTAAAAAGATTAACGATAATTTTGGACACGATGTGGGAGATAAAATTATCATTCACCTTGCAGATATCTTACGTTCTGGAACAAGCCACAGAGACCTTGTATCACGTTTTGGTGGTGAGGAGTTTTGTGTTGTTCTTAAGAACATAAACCGTTACAGTGCAAATGATATCTTTGAGAGGATTAGACAAGAGGTAGAAGAATCTTCTCTACAAACACCAGATGGTGAGTTTGTAAAATTTACAGTCTCCATAGGAGCAACGATTCATGGTGAAGATACACTTCACGACACAATAAACACAGCAGATATGATGCTCTATAAAGCCAAAAACAGTGGAAGAAACCAAGTTGTTTTTGAATAGATCACAGCACTATAACCTCTCCAAATGGCAACCTCTCAACTTCGCTAAGTGAAGCTGTAATCCACTTTACATCATAGATGGGCTCTTCTTGGGGGAATACACCCTCAAGATCACTAAAATAAAGCAATAGTTTTACATCTCTTAATTCCCTCTCTATAAACTCAAAGACAGGACGAAAATCTGTTCCCCCACCCCCTTTGAGTTCCACTTCCAAAGACTCACCTGCATAAAATGTTTTGTGAAAAAGAATAGATTCATCACAAACTAAAATATCTATTTCATAGTTTTTTGCCATTGCCATGATAGAGGTAACTTCACTTAAAAACTCACCAAGCAAAACCTCATCAACCGATCCAGATGTATCGATAGCGATAACAAGAGAGAACTTTTCCCCTACACTTGCAGGAAGATATATCCCTTTATAGAGCAGTTTTTTACTTGGTGGCATCATCACATAATCATCTTTTATAAATCTATCTAGTGCCATATACAACTCATCTTGCCATGAAATCTTAGAGCTCTCTTGAAGATGAAAAAATCTCTCAATATCAACAGGGGCTTCACCTTGAAGTAACTCATGCTCTAAAAGTTTCTTTGCCTCTTCAAAAAAAAGTTGCTCCTCTAAAAGTTGTTCTTGTGTTTGTTCTTCTGATTGAGTATCATCATTTTCATCAGATTCATACTCTAACTCATCTCTGAGTATCTCACTTTTTAACTCTTCATAGATCTCCTCTGCATACATTCCATGAAAACGTTCTTGGTATTTTATACCTTGAGGGGGTTTCATCCCATTTTGTATCAACATATCATTGATAGCAATATCACTTGCCATCTGCCAAAGCCAATTACTGCGTTTAAGTTTTCTTTGTTGATGTGCTAAAGAGGCATGAAGTGCTCCATTTGCAAGAATAAATGTGATCTCATCGAGCGATAAACCTTGCATATAATCTCGAGAAAACTCCAACTTCACACCATCACTCATAAATGTTTTTCTATCATCATTACTAATTAGTGAGAGTTTTGAAGCGAGTGTACCAAAATAAGGATACTCTACAATTAGTTTTGATTTTGCCTGAGAGATTTTCTCAAAAATATCCATAACTATGCCAACAGATATGCAAACTTTTCAACCCATAGATCAAAAGCTTGACTCATCTGCATATCAACACCTGAGCGTTGTAAATCTTGTACAATTAAAACAGCAAATTCACTTTGAAGATTCAAGGTGTAGTGTAAAACATTATCAAGATACTCTTTGTTTTGTAATACACCTGCAACAAGCATACTGCTTAGTACATACAGTGTATCTACCTCATCACTATACTGATAAGATTTTCCCTCTAAGATAGCATCAACATCAGGAAGTTTTTGTGCAACTTTTAAAAAAGATACAAAATCTACACCAACCTCTTTACCAACAGCTCCACAGATACTATCAAGCAACAACGAGCTCTCAATCGAACTTTTTAAAATCTTATCAACATACTCCCACGAACGAGGTGTAGCAAAACTTTTTTCATCACTTTTAGGATCAAAATTAAAAAGTGCCTCTTTTCGATACCCTAAAAATGCTATCAATCGTGGATCTATCCCATTTTGATATGCCCACTCTCTCCAATCATCACTATCAACCTCCATCTCAAAATGAACAAACCTATTTGCTAAAGGTGCAGGCATTTTGTATGTCACACCTCTGTCTGTTTGTCTATTACCAGCAGCAACTATTGCCCATCCATCAGGAAGTTTATACTCACCCACTGCACGATCAAGTATCAACTGATATGCACTTGCTTGAAGTGCAGGTGGAGCAACATTGAGCTCATCTAAAAAAAGGATTCCCTTCCCATCTCGAGGCAAAAAAGCTGGAGGAGCCCAAAGTGCACTATGAGTCTCTTTGTCATAAAAAGGTATCCCTTTTAAATCTGTAGGATCCATAAGAGCTAAACGCAGATCAATAAATGCAACCTCTTTACTCTTTGCTATCTCTTTTATGATGGAAGATTTTCCAATACCTGGTGCACCCCATAAGAATGTAGGAATTTTTTGTTCTACAAGTGTACTTATACTTTTTGTTATCTCAGATGCTTTCATTATGTTCCTTATATGATCCAGCCGATATTATGGCTTTGTATATGTTTACCAAATGCTGCGTTCGTTTTAACATACCTTTCATATCGGCTATCTAGTTGTAACTGATACAAAATCTCAACAGGTGTGTTTTCATTTTTTGCTAGAGAGTCAAGATAAATACCTTTTTCATATATCTTTTGCAAGAACTCCTGCGGTGCAACAGGGTTTTGAAGTAAAACTTGTTGTAAAGACTCATCTTCTTTTGTTTCTAGTAACCAAAATAACTCAATATCAAGAGCACTATTTTGTGCTAATGCCATAAAAATTTCTTGCTTATCTCGCATAAACAGTTGATACTGCATCTCTTTACTTAGTGAAGTGTTATGAGCAAGAGCTACATCCAACTGCATCTCCAAACATCTTTGAAATAACTCACTATCCAGAATTCTGTAGTGTGCTATATTTTCTTTATATATCTCTTTATTTAAAAACAGATCAACTAACTCTAAAGTCAGCTTGGTATTTAAAGAGAGTGCCTCATCAATATACTCTTGAGATTTTTTATGTAACTGTAGCTGGAGTGAGCCATCTGCATAATGATTTAATGCTAGTGCATGAAATATTTTAGGATGCAATTTTGATGGCTCTAAATCTATAATTGCCTCCAACACATCATTGCGTTTTGTTTTTGAGATAAGATGGATAAACCCTGTTGTTGCATACTCGACATTATGATTTCTTTCAATATTTTCATAAAATCTTTTAATAAACGCAGCACTTACATCACGATTTGAGTCATTATCAAAAAAATCTTCACCACCCCAGTTATACATCTTTATCAACTGAAAAAAAAGTGTATCACTAATGCAGCTGTTCATAATAAAGCTTTTTAAACGCTCCTTGTCACGGGAGAGTTTTAAACTCATCAGTAAATTTCTTTCATTGATATTTTCAACTAATATTTTCTCAAACTGATCGATAGATATCGTTTTGATACCCAACTCCTCATAAAGCTGATCACTTTTATTTTGTTCATAAGGGTTCATCATTCTACCCTCTATGATAAGTGTCACATCCGATGTCGCTTCATCAAGCACGATCAAGTTGTGATGGCTTAATTGAAGTTCAAACTCTTGATATGAAAAAGCTCGTGGTTTTCCAAACATCAAAATTGTTTCATTTTGTAAACTTTGTAAATTCATAACACAAATTATACTCATATATTTTAATGCACTGCTTATTTAAAAACAGCTACTATAATACCTAAAGATTGAAACAAGGTATATCTATGAAACTTTATGCACCATGGGAAAAAGCATTCCAACGTATCAGTACCCCTTTTGAGCACTTTATCCACTCACAAACAACAACTGGTCTGGTTCTTATGTTGATGACCGTGATTGCTCTTGTTATAGCAAACTCACCATTTGTAGATCTCTACAACCATTTTTTTCACACAAAGATCGACTTTAATGTTGGGGAGTGGAAACTCTCACATACCCTACATCATTGGATAAATGATGGACTAATGGCTATTTTCTTCTTTATGGTTGGACTTGAAATTAAAAGGGAAATTCTTATTGGAGAACTCTCAAACATCAAAGTAGCTATCTTGCCTATCTTAGCAGCTATTGGGGGGATGGTGCTTCCTGCTCTTATCTTTAGCTACATTAACATGGGTACTGAAGGTGCTTCTGGATGGGGTATCCCTATGGCAACAGATATTGCATTTGCCATAAGTGTCTTAGTTCTTTTAGGCAAGAGGGTATCTCCAGCACTTGTAACATTTTTAGTAGCCCTTGCAATTGTTGATGATCTTGGAGCTGTCAGTGTGATTGCACTATTTTATACAGATACTATCAATATGCTTCCCCTCTTTCTTGCTGGTGTTATGTTTGTTGTTATGATCATCTTTAATCGTTTTGGTATCCATGCTATTTTACCCTACTTTATCGTTGGGGTATTTATGTGGTTTTTTATGCTTGAATCTGGTGTACATGCGACCATCGCTGGTGTTTTAGCTGCGATGAGTATCCCATCTCGTCCAAAGATTGCACCCATCTCATTTACAAACCATACACGCAATCTACTCGATGAGTATGATAACTACCCAATCGCAACAGATCACACTATGCATGAAAAACAAAAAGCGATCTTACTCAACATAAAAGATACTATAGATGCAGTCAGTACACCATCTGCAAGACTTGAACATGATCTGCATCTTCCTGTAAGTTTGGTTATTATTCCTATTTTTGCTTTGGCAAATGCTGGTATAAGTATCGATTTTGGTTCTATTGGATCAACTATTTTAGAACCTGTCTCCTTAGGTGTTATGTTAGGTCTTGTTATAGGAAAAGTACTTGGTATTGCAGGGACAGCATGGGTTGCAACAAAGCTAAAAATTGCCTCTCTTCCCAAAGGAAGCAGTATGAGTCAAGTCTTTGGTGTGGCATTTCTTGGGGGTATCGGTTTTACTATGAGTATTTTCGTTGCTGATCTTGCTTATGTTAACAATGATCCTCTCATATTTCAAGCAAAAGTTGGAATTCTCTGTGCTTCCCTATTTTCAGGACTTTTTGGGTACATTTGGCTTCGATATATTGCAAGTAAAGATTAAGCTAAAAAGCATATAATACCACAAATAACATTATTTATTGAGAGCTATACATTATGAAAATAGTACCAAAAGACAAAAGAAAAGAGTTTAACAGTGATACTCTTCTTGTAACAAAAACCGATCTCAAAGGGAAGATTACTTATGCAAATCGTGCTTTCATGGAGATAGTAGAGATGGATGAAGATACACTTGTGGGTGCCCCTCACAATATCATTCGCCATCCAGATATGCCCCGCATTATCTTTAAGTATCTTTGGGATTATCTTCAAAGTGAAAAAGAGATCCATGCTTATGTAAAGAACCTCTGTGCAGATGGTTCTTACTACTGGGTTATGGCAAATGTCACACCATCCTATCTTAATGGTAGAGTTGTTGGTTACCATTCAGCAAGACGCTCCCCAACACAACATGCTCTAAATATCATAGAACCCCTCTACAAACAGCTCTTAGCAGCAGAAAAGAGTGGTGGGATTGCAACGAGCGAAAAAATACTTAACAATCTTCTAGAAGAAAAAGGAATGCAATATGACCAATTTATCCTCTCTTTCTAAGCTTCATTATGCAAACTATGCACATATCCTTGTCATAACTCTAGCATTTATTGTAACGGCTCTTTTATTTGAGTTTCACATTGTGACATTTCTTTTTAATCTTGCAAATATTGCCATAGCACTCTATGCTTACAAGCAGATCCATATTACACGTCAAAGCATTAAACGCTCATCAGATATTATCTCTGCTGCAAAAGATGGTAACTTTGAAAATCGCCAACACCATATCAGTGGTGGTGGAGAGCTCGAAGAACTTGCATGGAACATCAATGATATGTTTGATCAGATCGAAGGGATCATACGTGAAATCAACACCTCTATTGAGTATGCCTCACAAAACAAATACTTTAGACGTATCAACACAACAGGACTCAACACCCTTTTTGCAAAAACAGGTTCACTAATCAACAAAAGTATCGATGCAATGGAAGCTGAATACAAATCTCAAGAAAAGATTAACTTTATCAATGAGCTTTCAAAGACAGGTAAAGGGTTGATGTCAAGTTTTCAAAGTATTCAATCTCAGATCAGTGATACCAATGACACACTTTCACAACTTGCAATAGAATCTCAAGAGTCTGCATCACTTTCACGTTCAAACAATGCAGTTGTTGAAGCGATGAATGCAAACTTTGAAAAACTCTCACAAATCATTGCACAAAATGATGAATCGATCGAAGGGGTATCAAGCAGAACAGCTGAAATAACCTCTGTTATCGATCTTATCAAAGATATTGCAGATCAAACAAATCTTCTTGCACTCAATGCTGCTATCGAAGCAGCTCGTGCGGGTGAACACGGACGTGGTTTTGCTGTGGTTGCGGATGAAGTGCGAAAATTAGCAGAGAGAACACAAAAAGCAACAAATGAGATCACTATCTCTATCTCAACACTTCAACAAGAAGCAAATGGTATGCTTGATAATTCTAAAGCACTCAACGACATAGCACATGAGTCAACAGAGAGTGTCGAGACACTTTATACTTCACTTGAGCAGTTCAACACCACAAGTGAGTCTGTTTTAGCATCAAGTCGTTACATGAAAAACAAAAACTTTATCGTTTTAGCTAAAATCGATCATATACTTTTTAAAGCTGATGCACTTGACCATGTTGATAAGGAGCTTTACAAAGACTTTACAGATGATCATTCATGTCGCTTTGGACAATGGTATAACACAGAGGGTATAAAACAATTTAAACATTCACAAAGCTTTAAAAAGATCCAAGCACCACATAAAGCTGTCCATGATGGTATCTTAGATACATTTAAACTTCTCAAAGAGAAGTCTATTTTAGAGTGTACAAACGATGTAAAACAAAACTTTATCAAAGTAGAACAAGCTTCAGATGAGCTTTTTGTGCTGATGGATAAAATGTTAGAAGAAGAAGCACAATACGAAACTCAAAATATAGAACAAGGTGATCTTGAATTATGGGATTCTCAAGAGGGCTAGATCCTCTTTGACACTTTGTACAATCTTGGTATCTTCTGCTAAATCTACCCAATGAAATTGTGAACCACTCTGGTTCACACCACGCAGCAGATCTCCACTTTTTCTAAACTTCAAATCAAGATTTGCTATATCAAATCCACTCGGTGTTGTTACAAACTCTTCAAGTCTTGGTGAAGAGTTTTGATTTGTGTATAAAAAGCAATACCCTTTTAAACCTGTACGACTCACTCGCCCACGAAGTTGATGTAATGTAGAAAGTCCTAATCTCTCAGCTCCAACAATCACCACTGTTGAGAGTCTAGGTAGGGAGATGCCTACCTCAACAACAGTTGTGGCAATAAGGATGCTTCCTTTATCTCTAAACTCCTCTAAAACCTGCTCTTTTTCTTTATCTTTACCATGGGTTACATAAACATTTTCAAAATTTTTCTCCCAATACCCTCGTGCTTCATCGATACTTTGATACTCAAGTACCTCGCTTTGTTCTACTAAAGGATAAACCAAAAGTATCTGGTTATTTTTTGCTATCTCACTTTTGATATGCTCTAGCAGCATAGAGAAATCACTTCTGTGAATCACTTTTGATGTGATATCTTTTTGAAAAGGAGTGGATGTGATAAGACTCACATCGATATGTGCAGTCTCAATCATCGCTTGCGTTCTTGGTATCGGAGTTGCCGAAAACTGAAAAAAATGAGGCTTTTTCTCCCCTTCACCAACTAACTTCTCTAGTTTATTACGTTGTTGTGTTCCAAAACGGTGCTGTTCATCCACCATCACAACAGCAGCCTGAGGTAGATCAGTATATAAAAGTGCATGAGTCCCAATAATAAAATCAAACTTATTAAGTTCTTTGTGCTTTATTTTGTTTGTAACAAGTGCAATGCGAAGTGTAGGTAAAAACTTCATAGCCTCTTCATAGATCTGTTGTGCCAATATGGTAGTTGGTGCCATTAAAATACTACGTTTTTTAGCTGTCATAAATGCTGTAGCTAAAATGACCA
>Ga0256837_1001299_pt1 | contig 17543 bp, 19 predicted proteins | sample 4562384metaG_FD_185976 | JGI IMG/M metagenome (GOLD analysis project Ga0256837, IMG submission 185976) | Hydrothermal vent microbial communities from Guaymas Basin, Mexico - 4561-384 | ecosystem: Environmental > Aquatic > Marine > Hydrothermal vents | place: Mexico: Guaymas Basin | collected...
CTAAACAACCTCAATTAAATATAACTGCAAAAGAGACTTTATCATTAGAAAATATAGAAGAAAATAAACAAAATATAGCTAATAAAATGAATTTATTTTTCTCTGAAATTGATAGATTTTTAGAAGAGAAATTTGGAGAGAAAATTTTATAACTCTCTAACTTCTCTTCGCATAAAATTCAGTTTTATATTCTTTATATTGTCCTTTTAAAATAGCTTCTCTTGCCCCTTTTACTAAATTTAAATAATAATGTAAATTATGGATACTAGCAAGTCTAAAATAAGTAAGTTCTTTTGCTTTGAAAAGATGATTTAAATAACCTCTGCTATAATTTTTACAAGTGTAACAATCACATTCGTTATCTATTGGATTATCATCAAGTTTATATTTTGCAGCTTTTATGTTAAGTCTTCCAAAAGAGGTAAAAAGTGTCCCGTTTCTAGCATTTCTTGTAGGCATAACACAATCAAACATATCAACACCTCTATCAATAGCTTCTATTATATCCTCAGGAGTTCCTACACCCATTAAATATCTTGGTTTATTTTCTGGCATAAAAGGGGTCGTTGCTTCTATTGTGTCATACATTAGTTGATTCTCTTCACCTACACTAAGCCCTCCTATGGCAAATCCATCAAAATTTTTTCCTTTATATTCAAGATTTGTTAATTCAGTAGCACTTTGTTTTCTATATTTAAAATTTGTACCTCCTTGAATAATAGCAAAAATATTATTTTTAGCACCTTTTTCAATATGATGGATTAAACTCCTTTTTGCCCAATCTGTTGTTCTTTTTATAGATAATTCAATTCTCTCTTTTGTATTTGGAAGAGCAATTAAATCATCTAATACCATCATAATATCACTATTTAAATTGTATTGAATATCTATAACTTTTTCAGGTGTAAAAAAATGTTTGCTTCCATCTATGTGTGATTTAAATTCTATACCATCTTCATTTTGAGCCATATTTTTACTTAGACTAAAAGCTTGAAATCCTCCACTATCTGTTAAAAAAGAGTTAGGATAATTGCTAAATTTATGAAGTCCTCCGAAGTGCTTGATAGTTTCATCGTTTGGTCTTAAATATAAATGATAAGTATTTGCTAAAATAATTTTTGTATCTAAAATTTCTCTCATATCTATCATATCCAAACCTTTTACACTCGCATTGGTTCCGACAGGCATAAAAATGGGAGTTTGTATTGTAGAATGTTCAGTAACTATTTCACAAGCTCTTGCTTGATTGTCTGTCTTTTGAAGAGTAAATTTCATTATCTGCCTTTTTTGGTATAATTTTATCAAAAAAGGTTTAATTTGAATAGGGTACTAATTTTAGCAGAGGGAAAAGAAGCTAAAAACTTTATTTTATCAATTACAGAGAATTATCTAAATTTAGCTGAATTTGATGTAATTTATCAAAATGAAACTGATATTTATGATAAATGTAAAGTTGATGGGATAAATTTTTATAAAATTCCATTTGGAAATTTTATAAATTTAGCTTTTTTCCAAAAAAAAGATTATTCAAAAATTATAGTTGTTATTAAAAATAAATTTTTTGCCTTGAATGCTTTAAATATGCTTGAAGAATTTATAAAAAGAAATATTTTAATAGAATTTGTAGATTTTTGGGATATAGAGATAGAAAATAAAAATTTAAATGTAATAAAAATTCCAACTATTACAAATGCTACTTTGATAGATTTACTTCCTAATATTCCTGTGTTTGCTAGAAATATAGGGTTAGGAAGAGAGGAAATTATGGAGGTAGAAGTTCCAGCAAGTAGTAGTTTTATATATAGAAATGTAGAACTTTTAAATAAAGAAAATTATACAAAATGGAGAATAACAGCAATTTATAGAAATGATAAGTTGATTTTACCAAATAAAATGACGACAATCCATCCTTATGATAAATTAGTGATAGTTGGAAAGTCTAAAATTTTAAAAGATGTATATAAAAATATTAAAAAAGATGTGGGATTATTCCCAGCACCTTATGGAAATAACATCTATCTTTTGATTGATAGAAAAGATATGAAACAAAAAGAAACAAGTAGGCTTTTAAAAGCAGCTATTCATCTTCAAAGAAAATTTCAATCTAAAAAATTGATTATTAAAATAATAAATCCAAATTTAAATCGTTTTGATAAACTTAATAAATTTGAAAATATTGAAATTTATGTAGAATATTATCAAAAAGATAAAATTGAAGTAATGATGGAAGATATATTGAAATTTAATATAGGAATGTTAGTTATAAATAATAAGTTTTATTATGCAAATTTGGACTTTTTACTTAAAATAAAAAAACCATTTTTAAAAGTAGGTGATGAAAGTATAAAAAAATGTGTTAATAGTGGTTTAATTTTAAGAGATGAAGAGGAGGTTGCTGAGATTTCCCCTGTTGTATTTGATATATCAAGTCAATTAAAAACAGAAATTAAATTTTTAGATATAGACCCAGAAAATGTAAAATTAGAAAAAAAAGAGATAACTAAATATTATGAAAATCTTGCTAAGATGTATTATTATAAAAATGTAGAATTTATTTTGAATGATAAAAATCCATTTTTTGAAATTAGAGAAATGAAAAATATTTGTTTTTTTGTCCCTTTTAACAAAAAAATAGCTAGAAATAAATTATTTTCTTATATAATACCAAATATGAACAAGATAGAAATATTGCTTGATAAATATAATCAATTTATGATACCAACAAAGGATTAAAATGAAAGTAGAAGTTACAACACCAAATAAAAATTATGAAATTTCAATAGATGAATTGCCAGAGATTAGAATAGATACAAAAATTGCAATTATTACAAATCCGACAGTTAGTGGATTACATATAAATTATTTAACATCTAAAATCAAAGCAAAAGAATTACATATTATCACTTTACCAGATGGGGAAGAGTATAAAAATATGGAAAGTATAAATTTTGGACTTGAAAGGCTATTTGATGCTAAATTTGATAGAAATTCAGTTTTAATTGCTTTTGGTGGGGGAGTTATAGGAGATATGACAGGTTTTATGGCAAGTATATTTTTAAGAGGGATTAAATTTATTCAAATTCCTACAACTTTACTTTCTATGGTAGATAGTAGTGTAGGGGGAAAAACAGGAATTAACAATAAATATGGAAAAAATTTAATAGGTGCTTTTTATCAACCAGAAAATGTTTATATTGATACTAAATTTTTAAAAACATTAGATAAAAGAGAATTTTCAGCAGGTATGGCTGAGGTTATTAAAATGGCTGTGATGTTTGATGGAGTATTTTTTGAAAATATAAAAGATAATAAACTTACAAATGAACAGATAATTAGAAATAGTGTTGAGTTAAAAGCAGATGTAGTTAATCAAGATGAAAAAGAAAAAGGGGTTAGAAGTGTGCTTAATTATGGGCATACTTTTGGGCATGTGATTGAAAATCTTACAAATTATTCAACTTATCTTCACGGAGAAGCAGTAGCTATTGGTATGGTTATGGCAAATAGACTTGCTGTAAAACTTGGATATTTAACTGAATTTGAAGCAAAAGAGATAAAAAAATGTTTAGAAGAAAATAACCTACCTACAAGTTTTGAAATAAAAGATATTGAGGATTTTTATAACCATTTTTTTGCTGATAAAAAAACTTTAAATAACTCTATTAAATTTATTATTCCAAAGGGGATTGGAAACTATAAAATTATTCAAGATGTGAATAAAGAAATTATTTTAGAAGTTTTAGGGGAGTTTAAGGAGAAATAAATGGGAATATTAAAACAAAACATCGTCAGTGGAAGTGAAACTTTACCAGCAATAAATGGTGCTTATTTATATCTTTATAAAATGGATAAAATTTTAGGGATAGTTAGTATCCCTTCTCCTAATTTAATGGCAGATAATTATAGAGATAGTATAGTAGAAAATAATGATGTTTTAGTAGATGAAAATGGAAATGAATTTGAAATTAAGATAATATCTTCAAAATATGGAATAGATTGGGAGTTTGTAAGATATCCAAATGATAAAAATATTCTTAATAATTTAAGAATAGAGGTTAAATATAATGAATACTAAATATTATTTAGAAGCAAAAAATAATTTGAATTATATCGAAGATAAAATTACAAATGATGAATATTTGAATAAACTTTTATATGCTAATATAATAACTATATTAGAAAAATATTTGTACAATATTTTTATTACTTTATTAAATAGCGATATTAAATTATTAAAAAATTTAACCATTTCATCAAAATTTAAAAATCAAAAAATACCATTAAAAACTGCTTTAAATGATGTTGAGAAATATATTTTTGAAATGGTAAAAGGTTTAAATTATCACAATTTATCAGATATTGAACCCCTTTTTAGTGAAGTTTTAGATATAAAAATTGATTATGATGAAAAAGTTATTCATACAATAAATACAAGACATAATATTATCCATCGTAATGGATTTAATAAAAATGGAGAAAGTATAAAAATTTCTACATTACAATTTCAACAAACAATAAAGTTATTTTTAAATTTAATTTTGGATATAGATAATCAAATTACAAAAAAATATAATATTCAGGATTTATTTTGAAAAGTGAACAAGTTTATAATTTAAATAAAAAAATGGAATTTAAATTTATAGACCTTTTTTCTGGTATTGGTGGATTTCATCAAGCGATGATTAAAAGTGGTGGAGAGTGTGTATTTGCGAGTGAAATAGATAAAAATGCTTGTGAAGTTTATGAAAAAAATTATAATTTAAAACCTTTTGGAGATATTACAAAAAAAGAGATAAAAGATAAAATACCCCCTTTTGATGTGCTTTGTGCTGGATTTCCGTGTCAGCCATTTTCAAAAGGGGGATTACAAAAAGGTTTTGAAGATACAAGAGGGACTTTATTTTTTGATATTTGTGAAATTACTCAAAAACATAAACCAAAAGTTTTGATTTTAGAAAATGTATCAAATTTAGTAACTCACGATAAAGGAAATACTTATAAAGTTATTTTAAAACATCTTGATGAATTAGGGTATTTTTATCCAAAAAAGCCGTTAGTTGTTTCTCCTGATGAATTTGGAATTCCTATTTTAAGAAAAAGGATTTATATTCCTTGTATTAGAAAAGATTTGATAAATAAAGAATTTATTGAAAATTTTAATTTAGATGAGTTTAAAAATAGTGATATAGAAAATATTGATAACTATTTAAATTTAAATTATAAAGATGATTTAAGTGAATATGAAGAAAAAATATTAAAAATGTGGAATGAGTTTTATCAAGGGATTGATTTAGATGTGATAGGGTTTCCTATTTGGAGTGAATATTTTAATTTTAATGGCAATTTGGATAGTTTTCCAAAATGGAAAAAAGATTTTATTTTGAAAAATTTGGCACTTTATGAAAGAAATAAAAATTTTATAGATAGATGGTATAAAAAATGGGATAATTTAGAATGGGTTAATCCAACTCATCGCAAAATGGAGTGGCAAGCTGGAAAACAAAACTCTATTTATGATACACTTATTCAGTTTAGACCAAGTGGTGTAAGAGTGAAAAGAAGTGATAAATTTTCTACATTAGTAGCAATGAACCATAGGCAAATTATTGGCAAACTTAAAAGAAAACTTCACCAAGACGAAGCAAAATTATTATTGAATTTTAATAAAAATTTTAAATTACACGATAATGATAATATAGCTTTTAAACAACTTGGAAATAGTGTAAGTGTTAAAGTAGTTAGTTTGATTTTTGAAAAAATAAAAAAGGAACTGTTTTGAGAATAATTTTTATTTTTATGTTTTTGATATCTGTTGTTTTTGCTCAAAATAATAATACAAAATTAAATTTAGAACATATTAAAAATATAGATGCAGAACTTAATAAATTGGATTTTTATATTAAATATGAAAATTATCAAAAACTGATGGAGTTAAAAACACAATTATTAAAAATAAAATCACAACTTAAAAAATTAAATAGAAAGAGATATAAAACTTTAAAAATAAAATCACAAATTGATAAACTTAAATTAAAACAAATTGCTTATCAAAAACAATTAGAAATTGTGGGTAATGGTAAAGATAATTTATTTGATGCTATTATATTTATTTCTCCATTGCCTAAACCATTTAAAATAAATAATCCTTTTGGAATTTTTAGTGTGATAAATTATAAACAAAATATAAACGAAACTATCCAAAAATATGAAAAAAAATTTAAAGAATTAGATGAAATTATAGAATTATTGCATGAAAAATTGTCTTTACAAAATAATAAATCGATAGAAAAAACTATTCAAGATTTTGAACTTGCAAAAAGTATATATTTATCTAAACTTTCCCAATTAAAAACAGAATCTAAACTTTATATTCAAACTATGAATGAAGAAATTTCTATGCAAATAAATAAATTGATAATGTTAATTATTACTATTGGGATATCTGTTTTATTTTTTACATCTTTAAAATTCGGACTTAAAAAGTATGTAAATGATTTAGATAAAATGTATCTTATAAATAAAATAATCAATATTTTAAATTTTTCAGTAGCAGTATTGATAGTAGCATTTTTTTATATAGATAATTCTAGTTATTTGATTACTATTTTGGGGTTTGCTTCTGCTGGTATTGCTATTGCTATGAAAGATTGGTTTATGAATATTTTTGGGTGGTTTGTGATAATTACTACTGGTAATTTTAAAGTAGGAGATAGAATTAAAATTGTTTTACAAAATGGACAAGTTGAGGTAATTGGAGATATTATAGATATTACAGTTTCAAGAATAGTTATTCACGAAGATGTAACTTTGACAACATATACAAACAATAGAAGAGCTGGAAGAATAGTTTTTGTTCCAAATAATGTAATATTTACAAACCCTATATTTAACTATACTCATAGCGGACTTCGAGCAGTGTGGGATGGGATAGATATAACTATCACTTTTGATAGTAATTATAAAAAAGCTGAATATTTAGCAAAAGAGATTACTAAAAAATATTCAAAAGGTTATACAGATATTACAAGAAAGCAGTTAAATAAACTTAGAACTAATTATAATATTAAAAATACAAATGTTGAACCAAGAATTTATACATTTATAGGAGAATATGGTATTGTTATTAGTTGTTGGTATTTAAATAGTTATGCAACTATGAATTTAAGAAGTAAAATTTCTGCTGAAATATTGGATAGTTTTTTAGCAGAAAGTGATATAAAGATAGCATATAATACAATAAAGATAAAAAATGAACAAGTTAATGAAACTCAAACATCTATATAATTTAAAATTATTAAATCAAGAATATTTTGAAGGATTTGATATAAAAGAAACAGATATAAAAATGCCGAAAAATTTAGAAGAATTACAAAAAGTAGTATTGAATTGTAATTTATGTAATTTAGCAAAAACTAGGACAAATGTTGTTTTTGGTGAAGGAAATTCAAATGCTAAAATAATGTTTATAGGTGAAGCACCAGGAAGAGATGAAGATTTACAAGGAAAACCTTTTGTAGGAAGAAGTGGGGAAGTGCTTACTAAAATGATAGAAAATGTATTAAATTTAAAAAGAGAAGAGGTATATATAGCAAATATTATTAAATGTCGCCCACCTCAAAATAGAGACCCAGAATTTAGTGAAGTAGAAAGTTGTAAAAATTATATTTTAAAACAAATAGAGATAATAAATCCTACAATAATCGTAACATTAGGTAGAATTGCTTTTAGGTATTTATTAAATGATGAAACACCTATAACAAAAGCAAGAGGAAAATTATATGATTATAAAGGGATAAAAGTGATACCAACTTTTCACCCAAGTTATTTACTTAGAAATCCAACAAAAAAAAGGGAAGCAATGATTGATTTAAAATTTATTAAGGAGTTTTTATGAAAAAAATATTTTTGATTATAACTTTATTTTTTTCTTATCTATTGAGTGAAGAGATAAATAATTCTATGATAGTAGAAGATGAAATATATGATTTAAACTTAGATGAAATAAATATTACAAAAGAAGAGATTAAAAGTAATATTTTAGATACTAATGATGAATATAGTTTAGATATTGCTATTATTTTAGATAAAAATAAGTTTTTTAAATTTGTGCCAAGTTTATTAAACTCTTTTAATGCTTATACTATTAAAAAAGATATAAATTATAAAATTAAATTGTTTAATAAAGAGAAAAATATTACAAAAGAATTAAATGATATTACACAAAAATATAAATATGTATTTATTTTTCTTACAAATAGTGATGAGGTTGGTATATTAAACAATTATCCCGATAATTATTTTTTTATTCCAACTTTAAATAAAAGACAAACATCTAATAAAATAGGAAATCATATTTTCTTTGGAGGGATAAATTATAAAAATCAAGTATTAAAACTTAATAATTATATAAATGATTATACAATAGTGATATATGAAAATAGTGATTTATCTAAATATATTACTACTGTTGTAGATGAAACATTGTTTGAAGCACATAAAGTTGTAAAATATCCTATCAAATATAATAGTTCAATTTTTAATAATACATTTGTTTATATAAATACAAATGTGGTAAATACTGCACAAATTTTATCAAATTTTACTTACAAAAAAATAGAAACAAAAGCTATATTTTCTACACAACTTAATTATACACCTTTTATTTTTTCACTCACAAATAAAGCAGATGTAGATAATTTAATAATAGCAAATTCTATTTTTAATATAAATCCTATTATTGAAGATAATAATAAAAATTTAGATAGTGATATTGATTTTAATTGGTTAAATTTCACAACTGCTACTCTTTTAAATGTCGCATATAATTTAGAGATAGAAGAAGATATAAATTTTTTGAATGATTTTAACTTATATATGTTTTTTAATCAAATTAATTATAAAACAAATTTGTATAAGATATTTAATAATGGATTTATTAAAATAGAAAATTAAAAAATGGTATAATTTCAAATAAAAAATACAAAAGGATAAAAATGAGTAAAATTTTAGTGAGTTTTTTATTGTTATTTTCGATGTTAAATGCAAAAGAAGCAAGACTTGATGATTATTTAAAATTTGTAAAAGTTGTGAATATTATTGAAAAATATTATGTTGAAGAGATGGATGCAGATGAAATCATAGGTAAATTATTAAAAGGGGGAATAGCAGAACTTGATGCTCATTCATCTTTTTTAGATAAAAAAGGGTATAAAGATTTACAAGTAACTACAAATGGTGAATTTGGAGGACTTGGGATTGTTGTAGGGATGAGAAAAGGGGTATTAACTATTATTTCTCCAATAGATGATACACCAGCTTTTAAAGCAGGAGTAAAATCAAATGATGTAATTTTAAAAATCAATGATAAAGCCACTTTGGATATGAGTTTAGATGAAGCAGTTAATTTGATGAGAGGAAAAGTTGGAACAAAAATCACACTTACTCTTGTAAGAGATGGCAAACCTGTAATTGTACATATCACAAGAGCAATTATCAAAATCAAGTCTGTAAAAAGTTATGATTTAAAAGATTATCCAGATATTAAGTATATTAGAATTTCATCTTTTGATAAAAATGTAGTTACATCTCTTAAAAAAGTGTTAGGTAGTTTAAAAAATAAAAAAGGGTTGATTATTGACCTTAGAAACAATCCAGGAGGACTTTTAAATCAAGCATTAGGAACATTAGATTTATTTATATCACATGGGAAACTTTTAAGTGAAAAAGGTAGAGAAACAAGAGAAAATAGAGTTTGGTATGCTCATGGATTTGGGACATATTCAAAAATTCCTATTGTAATTTTGGTTAATGGTGGAAGTGCGAGTGCAAGTGAGATTGTAAGTGGTGCTATGCAAGATGCTAGAAGAGCTGTAATTGTAGGAGAGAAAACTTTTGGAAAAGGGAGTGTTCAAGCAATTATCCCTATAAATAAAGAAGAAGCTGTTAGACTTACAATAGCAAAATATTATCTTCCAAGTGATAGAACTATTCAAGCAGTAGGTGTAACACCTGATATTAAAGTAGTCCCATCTGAAATAAAACCTATTAAAAATAGTGGAATAGATATAAAAGAAAGTGAATTAAAAGCTCATCTAAAAGCAGAACTTAATAAAATTGACAAAAAACCAAAAAAAGAAAATAAAAAACAAAAATATAAAGAGATAAAAAAAGATAATCAACTCCAAAGTGCTATAAATATTTTACAAGCATTGATTATTTTAAAATAAAAAACATAAGGAGATAACTTGAAAAAAGAGATGTTATACGAAGGTAAAGCAAAAAGAATTTATGCAACAGAAAATGAGAATGAGGTTATTTGTGAATACAAAGATGCTTTGACAGCATTTAACGGTGAAAAGGCAAGTAGTGAAGAGGGTAAAGGTGCTTTAAATTTAGCAATTACTTCTGTAATTTTTGAAGCTCTTGAAAAATCAGGAATACCAACTCACTTAATTAAAAAACTAAGTGATACAGAACAACTAGTAAAAAAATGTGATATTATTTTAATTGAAGTAGTTGTAAGAAATATAGCAGCTGGAAGTTTAGCAAAAAGATTAGGACTTAAAGAGGGTGAGAAATTACCTTTTACAATAGTTGAATTTTATTACAAAAAAGATGAGTTAAATGACCCACTTATCAATGATGACCATTGTATGATTTTAGGTCTTGTAGAAGATAGAAAAGAATTAGATATTTTAAGAGATTATGGTTTAAAAGTAAATAAATTTTTAGTAGAATTTTTTGGTAATGCTGGGATGACATTAGTAGATTTTAAAATCGAATTTGGAAAAGATAGTAATGGAAATATCATTTTAGCCGATGAAATTACACCAGATAGTTGTAGATTATGGGATAAAGAAACTGGTAAAAAAATGGATAAAGATATTTTTAGACAAGATTTAGGTGATTTAAAAGCAGCTTATGAAGAAGTTTTAAAAAGGATAGCAAAATGAAAGTAGTAGCAAATATTTATCTAAAAAATGGAGTTTTAGACCCACAAGGTAAAGCAGTTCATCATGGACTTGATTCGTTAGGTTTTGAAGGTGTAAATGATGTAAGAGTAGGGAAACAAATAGTTCTTGATATTGACACAGATGACGAAGCAAAAGCAAAAGCAGAAGTTGAAGAGATGTGTGAAAAACTTCTTGCTAATGTTGTAATTGAAAATTATGAAGTGGAAGTAAAAAAATGAGAGTTTCAGTTGTAGTATTTCCTGGTACAAATTGTGATAGGGATACAAAATGGGCTTTTGAAGAGATTGGAGCGAATGTTGAATTTATTTGGCATAATGAAAATGACCTTAAAAATCCTGATTTAGTAGTTTTGCCTGGTGGATTTAGTTATGGTGATTATTTAAGAAGTGGTTCAATTGCAAGATTTTCACCAGTTATGAAAAAGGTTGTTGAATTTGCTAATAAAGGTGGATATGTTTTAGGAATTTGTAATGGTTTTCAGGTATTACTTGAATCTCATTTACTTCCAGGTGCTATGAAAAGAAATGAAAATCTTCATTTTGTTTCTAAGCATCACCATTTAAAAGTTGTAAATAATGATAATAAATTTTTAAGAAATCTTGAAGTTGGTGAAATAGTGAATATTCCTATTGCTCATGCAGAGGGAAATTATACACCTCAAAGTGAGGAAGCACTTAAAAAACTTTGGGATAATGGACAAATTTTACTTCAATATGTAGATGAAAATGGTCATATATCTAATCCAAATGGAAGTGCTGATAGTATTGCTGGAATCTGTAATGAAAATAAAAATGTGTTTGGACTTATGCCCCACCCAGAAAGAGCTATGCAATCAATTTTAGGAAGTAAGGATGGTGTAAGAATGCTTACATCTTTTTTGGATAAATGAAAAAATTACTTTTTTTAATTATCCCTTTTTTCTTGTTTGCTTATCAAGTAGAGATAAAATCGTGGGGAAAAACTACTTTTTATGCTTTTTTAAAACATAATAATATTCCAATCTCTTTATATTATAAGTTGGATAAAAAAACTCAAAAAAAATTAGCTCGTATCTCTTCGAGAAATGATATATATTTATTAAAAGATAATAATAAAATAAAACAAGCCTTAATTCCCCTTGATGAAAAAAATCAACTACAAATTATAAGAAAAAAAAATAATTATATAGCAAAAATTATCCCTATACAATATATAACAGAAGAAAAGTTTTCTGTGGTAAAGGTAAATAATTTTCTTTCTTATGATGTGTATCAAGCAACAAAAAACCCTTATATTACACATAAGTTAGTAAATATTTTTAGTGATAGAGTAAATTTCAAAGTTTTACCAGTTGGCACAGAAATTAAAATATATTATAAAACAAAAAGTAGATTTGGTAAAATCGTGAATGTTGATATAATTTATAGTGAAATATCAAATAGATATTATACTCTTGGGGCTTATAAATTTAGTGATGGAAGATATTATGACCAAAATGGTAAAAGTTTAAAAGGGATGTTTTTGTCTTATCCTATGAGATTTACTAAAATTTCATCTCCATTTGGAAGAAGGTATCATCCTATTTTACATAAATGGAGAATGCATGATGGGATTGATTTAGTAAATAAAATAGGAACTCCTATCCATTCGGTAGCTGAGGGTAAAGTTATTTATAAAGGATGGCTTGGTGGTTATGGAAAAGCTGTAAAAGTTAGACATAAAAATGGTTATATGACTATTTATGCACATTTACATAATTTTGCAAAAATTAGATTAGGTCAATATATTTCACAAGGAAAAGTGATAGGATATTTAGGAAATACAGGACTTAGTACGGGTCCTCATTTACATTTTGGAGTTATGAAAAATAATAAATGGATAAATCCTAAAAGAATTAAAAAATCGGCAAAATTAAAACTTTATGGTAAAAAAAGAAAACAATTCTTTGCTTATATGCAAAAAATAAAAAAAGATTTATCTAAAAAGGTAGCTTTAAAATGAGAATTCTATTTCTCTTTTTAACTACCTTATTATTTGCAAATGAAAAATTTTTAATTGCTAAATTTCAAAATCTAGAACCATTTTATTATGAAAATCAATTGGTTAATTTACAATTAAAAGTTTTAACAGCAAAAAGTGGTAAATTAGAAATATTAGATGATAAAAATAATAGTTATGATATAAAACAATTAAACAATAATGAATATATTTCAAATATTAATTTTAAATTAAAATCAAATTTTCCAAAATTTAGAGTATCTTTAAATGATGGAAATATTACTAATAATTTAAATTTAAGTATAAATTCTGAAATAAAAAAACTATACCCCCCAAAAGATTTTTCAAATATCTTAGCAAATAATATAATAATTAATGATAAAGTTTTAACGAATTATGATGATAAAAGTAATATTATATATCTTACAATTAATGCTTATGGTGGAGATGCTGGTGATTTTACATTACATTTAAAAGATGAAAAATTATATTTTTTAGATAGAAATGAAACTTTTACTAGTTATTCTTATTCAGCAATAGTCCCAGTAGATAAAAAAAGTTTTGAATTTAGTTATTTTAATTTAAAAATAAAGAATTATAAAAAAATAACATTTGATATGATTTTAAAAAATGAAACTATTAGTACTCAAACTGATATTAAACCAATAGCAAAAAATAATTTATATATTATAAATATTTTATTAGTTGTTTTGTTATTATTGTGGATAGTTTTATATTTTTATAGAAAAAAAACTATATATATTATTTTAATTATGTTAAATATTGCTATTTTAGTATTTTTTAATTTACCAAAAAAAGATATAATTCTACAACCAAATACAAAAGTTCATATTCTTCCTTTTGAAAAATCGACAGTGTTTGTTATTACATCAATGCAAACAAAAGTAAAGGTATTAGAAGAAAAAAATGGATATAAAAAAATCGAATTTAATAAATATATAGGATGGATAAAAGATGAATAAAATTAAAGTTTATTGGATAATTTTTCAAAATTTTATATTTTTTGGGGTAGCAGCATTTTTAATGAAATTGTTTCCTAAATATAATTTTGCTTTTAGAAAATGGGCAGCAAGACACTCAATCCCTACATTTATAAGTAAAGTTGAAATTATAGGGGAAATTGATGAAAGTGTAGATTTATATGTAAGTAATCATCAAAATATGGTTGATATCCCTATAATTGAAAATATTTTATCAAATGTAGATTTGTCTTGGGTAGCTAAAAAAGAATTGGGGGATATATTTTTATTTGGAAATCTACTTACAAAGAGTGATGCCATTTTAATTCAAAGAGAAGATAAAAAATCTCTTATAGAACTTTTAAAATTATCGAAAGATAGACTTCAAAAAGGTAAGAAATTGATAATTTTTCCAGAAGGAACAAGAAATAAGAATGTTAAAAAATTATTACCATTTAAAGCAGGTACTAAATTGGTCGCTGAAAAATATGGATTAAAAATTCAGCCATTACTTTTGCTAGGGATAGATGAAATAATTACATTTGAACCTTTGAAAATAAACAAAGGTAAATTAAAAGTAGTAGTATTACCATCAAGAATAGCAGAAAAAAAGACAGAATGGTATAAAGAGTTAGAAAAAGAGATGCAAGAAGTTGTAGATAGTTATTATCAAAATAAAATTTAAAGGAGATATAATTATGAATATATCAAGTATTATTGTAAAAGCAAGAAGTGAAAATGTTGAAGATGTGAAAAAATCATTGGAAGAAACAGGGATTTGTGAAATTCATTTTGTAGATAATGAAAAAGGAGTAATTATTGTTACTATTGAGGGTAAAAATGTTGAAGAAGAGATTGAAAAAGTAAGAGTTTTAGAAGTGTTACCAAAGGTAATTAGTGCCGATATGCATATGAGTTATTGTGAAGAAGAACTTGATGAAATGATAAAAGATATTGAAACAAATAAATCTTTATCAGAAGTTAATTCAAACAAACCTATTGGTGAAATAAACTATTTTGGTAGTTTAAAAGGTAAATATTAATATAATTATGAGTTATGAGTTATTATGGATTTTGGTATAATTTTACAAAAAAGGATATAAAAAATGAAAAAGTTAATGTTAGTTGTGATGTTGGTTGTTAGTGGTTTTGCATTTGATTGGAGTGGTAAAGTTAGTTGGGCTATGAATTATGAAAGTGCTAAAAAACTTTCTATTAGAACTCATAAACCAATTTTTGTAGATTTAGCTTTATCTCATTGCCCACCTTGTAAATATATCTCTAAAAATATGTATACTGATGATAAAATTGCAAATTTTATCAATGATAATTTTATTCCTGTTTTAATTATTGTTGATGAAGAAAAAGTACCGACAGAAGTAAAGCAGTTTTTTAGTGGATATACACCAAGTTTAATTATTATGGATCCAAAAGGGGTGCAAATTACTCAATTTAGTTTTGATGGAGCCTTTTTAAAAAATAAATATAAATTTATTGATTATTTAAAAAAGGGACTTAAATAAGGAATTAGTATGATAAGTGATAAAGAGTTAAAAAAATTAGTTTTTGGACTTGCTGATTCTATTAAAGAGATGGGAAAAAGGCATGATGAGGATTTTGAGAAATTAAGAAAGCAAATTGAAAAAACAGATGAGCAACTCAAAAAAACAGATGAGCAACTCAAAAAAACGGATGAACAACTCAAAAAAACAGATGAACAATTAAATAAAACAGATAAAAAATTAGACAGAATAGCAAAACTTGTTGGTGCTATTTCAAACAATCAAGGAGATGTGGCGGAAGAGTATTTTGTTAATTCTTTAAAAAATAGATTAGATAATTTTTTAGGAATGAGTTTTGATATATTACAGAGAAATTTTATTATTCAAGCGAAAAAAGGTTTTTCTGAAGAATATGATATTTTATTAGTAAATGGCAGTGTAGCAGTTGTAATTGAAGTGAAATATAAAGCACACTTAAATGATGTAAAAAAATTGCCAAGAAAAATAGAAGTTTTAAAATCATCTCCTTTATATGAAAATTATAAAATATATGCTGGAATAGCAGCATTTCATATTAGTAGTGATGCAAAAAATGAAGCTTTAAAAAGAGGATATTTTGTATTAGAAAGAAAAGGAGATATAATCGAAACTTTATCTTCTAAATTAAAGGTGAGTTAAGATGAGAATTTTAAGTTTTCTCTTTTTTATCTCTTTTTTATTTGCTAAACCTTTAAGTATAGATAAAGCTTTTCAAAGTAAATTTGTTCCAAAAAAAAATGGTGTTGAATTTAATTTAAAAATAGCTGATAAGATACATATTTATCAAAATTCTATTAAAGTTTTGGTAAATAATAAAGAAATTAAAGTAACTTTTCCACAAGCAAAAGAGGGAATGTTAGGTGATAAAATATATGAAAAAGGGTTAAAATTTTTTATACCTGTTAAAAATGGGGAAGTGAAAGTAACATATCAAGGATGTAGTGATGAAATGGTATGTTATGCTCCACAAACAAAAGTTTATAAACTAAAAACTCAAAAATTAAAAGATGAAAAAGAAAGTGAAAAGGAGGATAAATTTTCACAACTATTTAAACAATCAATTTGGATGATTTTAGGTAGTTTTTTTGTTTTTGGAGTTTTGTTATCTTTAACTCCTTGTATTTTTCCTATGATTCCAATCCTTTCAGGTCTTATTGTAAAAGCGGGAACAAAAAATAGAGTAACCCCATTAAAAGGGTTTTTAATTTCATCTATTTATGTTTTGAGTATGAGTATTACTTATACAATAGCAGGGGTATTAGCTGGACTTTTTGGAAATAATATTCAAGTCCTTTTTCAAAATCCTTATATTATTTCTATTTTTAGTTTGGTTTTTGTAGCACTTGCTTTTAGTATGTTTGGATTTTTTGAAATAGGGCTTCCTCATTCACTTCAAACAAAACTTACTTTAAAAAGTAATAAAGCAGGAGAAAGTGGAGGGATTGTAGGAATTGCTATTATGGGGTTTTTATCAGCTTTGATAGTAGGACCTTGTGTAGCACCTCCTTTGGCTGGAGCTTTGATTTATATTGGACAAACAGGTGATGCATTGCTTGGTGGAAGTGCTTTGTTTGTGATGAGTTTAGGAATGGGAGTGCCTCTTTTTATAATAGGACTTGGTGCTGGTAAATTTATGCCACGAGCTGGTGGTTGGATGATGAATGTTAATAGAGTTTTTGGTGTTATTATGTTGGGTGTTGGTATCTATATGTTGAGTAGAATAATTCCTGAAAATATAACAATGATTTTATGGGGAGTTTTAGCGATAGGAAGTGGATTATATCTAAATCCTTTTGTTAAGATGGAATCTTATAAAGATGTGATTTTAAAAACTTTGGGATTTATTTTGATTTTAGTAGGTAGTATTACTATTTTTAAAGTTTTTAATCCTATTCAAAATGTAGTTAATATAGAAAAAACAGATTGGCAAAAAATTACCTCTTTACAAGAACTTGAAAAAAATTTAAATGGTAAAGTAATTGTAGATTTTACTGCTAAATGGTGTGTTGCTTGTAAAGAATATGAAGAAAATACCTTTTCTAATAATAAAGTTATAAATGAACTTAAAAAAT
>Ga0256837_1001300_pt1 | contig 17541 bp, 18 predicted proteins | sample 4562384metaG_FD_185976 | JGI IMG/M metagenome (GOLD analysis project Ga0256837, IMG submission 185976) | Hydrothermal vent microbial communities from Guaymas Basin, Mexico - 4561-384 | ecosystem: Environmental > Aquatic > Marine > Hydrothermal vents | place: Mexico: Guaymas Basin | collected...
ACAATCTTACTATTCATATCAAACTCTTTAACTGCCGCTTTTTTACCTTGATACGCCACTATATTTAATGGAATAAATTTTACTTTTTTATTTTTTACAACAAATACACCTGATTTTTCTTCGTATATACTTATAACTTTTGTTGGTATTGTAATAATATCTTTTAATTTTTTTGTATTTATATTTACTATAGCTTGTTCTTCAAGATAAAAAGGTATTGGTAATTTATCAAATATTACATCTATCTCTCTTTCATTTGTAACACTATTATTTATAGGTTTTATATTTGCAACATACCCTGATATTTTTTTAGATGATGATCTAAGTTTTATCATAGCTTTAGTACCAATTTTAATATCACCGCTCATTCTTGTATCAACATAAGTTTTTACCCATACATCTTTTGGATTTACTATATCTATTATTGTTTGATTTGGTGAGATTATTTGAAAATTTGCTATATATTTTTTGACAATATATCCATCAACAGGAGCAACAATACTATATCTTGCCAATCTTTGTTTAAGTCCATTTATATTGGCTTTAAGTTGTGTCATCTGATTATTTAATGATTCAATTTTTGCTTTTATAGTAGAAATTTGTAACGATGCTATATCTTTATTTGTTCTGTATTTTTTAAAATCAAGTTGTGAGATTGCATGTTTTTTGTAAAGTTGTAAATTTTTTCTATAAAGTTCATTTTGATAATTATATGATGTTATAGCACTTTGTTTTTCAATTTTTAAAGATTTTATATCACTATTTAATTTTTCCAATAGTGCATTTTGTTCATCTAGTTTATCTTTTAGATCTATACTGTCTATATTGGCTATAAGTGTACCTTTTTTTATAAAGTCACCCTCATTTATATTTAAATCTAAAACTTTTCCACCATAAACTGATCCAATTTTATAAATATCTTTAGATCCAACATTTCCTACACCATTAACCAACACATCAATATTTGATTTTTGTGCTTGGATAACTTCGTAAGTATGTTTTGGTATATATATTTTTTTATAAAATCCAAATCCAACCAATGCAAAAACTGTAAGATATATTATATATTTTTTCATACTTTTTCCTTAAACTATTTGTGAAAGTTTATAATAATAGTGTTAATGGAGTATAAATGAAATTATTTATTTTAAGGTAGATCAGCTAATCTTTAAAATAGCTGATCTATATATGAAAATTTATTTATTATGTTTTAAATATTTGTCTAAATTAACTGCACCAGCTCCTGTATAAATTGGTGCTTTTGCTTTTGCTGATTTTGCTTTCATTTTTTTCTCTTCATTTTTAGTAAGAGTTCCTGCTAAATTTACAAATTCAACTCTACATTTTACCATATCTTCATTTGTAAATGAGTGATCAACACAAGTTTTTGCACTTGTTACTGTTGCTAATACATCTTTCATAGTTAATTTTTTAGGTTGAAACTTATTAAAATCTATTTTTGTTTGAAGTAATTTATCATCTCAGTGTTAATAAAATGTTAATATAATTTAAATTCTTTTAATTTATCAAAATTAACCATAGCATTTAAAAGAGCCAACTGCTTGACATCTTTTAACATCTGTACCGTAATATCTTCTTCAAATATTTTTTTTGATTCAATAAGTCTAGCTCTAGTTGTACCATATAAAAGTGGTTTTTTAGGAGTAATCCATCTATTTTGATAATATATTGCAATATTTGCAATACTTGTATCTGTAAGCAAACCATTTTTGATAATAATAATATCATCACAATTTTCTTTTTGTAAAAAAAGTTTATCTATATTACCTCTATTTAGATATTTTTTATCATATACAATAGTATCATCATATACAATTTTAAAAGATTTTATATCCCTTTTTTTATATAAATAATACTGCACATCTAAAATCTCATTTTGATCATATATAACCTTACATCGATATAGATCATTTGTAGGTGGGTATATATAAGATCCCAAATCAAAATTTAATCCAATAGTATTACTTACTCTTTTTTTATGATATTCAAGATTAAATACTTCAAAATCTTCACATTTTATAGTCTCAAAATATTTTTCACTCATGGGATATATACCTTATCCAACAGCTCTTGATACTCGCTTTTTACATCACTATCTATAGTGATCCCTCCACCACTTTTATATATAAGTCCCTCTTTTGTATTTTGAATAAATCTTATCATAACCGCACTATCAAGATTTTGCCCATCAAACACACCAAATACACCTGTATAAAACTCTCTTTTGTGATTCTCTATTTGATTTATAAGTTCAACTGTTTTTCTTTTTGGAGTTCCTGTAATACTACCTGCAGGTAAAAGACTTACTAATATATCTCCAATATTATCCTGCCAGTTTTGTTTTAACTCTCCAGATATTTTAGAACTTACTTGTAGAAGCTGTTTTTTACCTGCACTTATTTTATCTATATATCTAAACTTTTCAACTTTTATTTTTGAAGCAACAATTCCTAGATCATTTCTAAGTAGATCTACTACCATTGTATGCTCTGCCATCTCTTTTTGATTCGCTAAAATCTTCTCTTTTGCATTTGGGATATTGGCATCAATAGTGCCTTTCATAGGATATGTATATATTTTATTTTGATCTATTTTTATAAATCTTTCAGGGGAGAAGCATACAAAATCATTTTTATATTTTAATTTAAATTTTGCATCTGCTGCATTGTATATCTCTTGTAAAATATCTTTTGAATTACTATTTATTTTAATACTACTTGAAGCTGAGAGATTTAATAGATATGTATTACCAGCTTTAATATTTTCTATTACCATATCAAACTCTTTTTGATAATCCTCAAAATCTATTGTTTTAATACCATATTCAAAATTTTGCAATGATAAAACCTGATTTTGGTCATCCAAACAAAACTCAATATCATCATCAAGTCTACTTAAAGGTTGTACAATATAATCTTTTAGGTCAAAACTTATACTAAAAAAAAATGGCTCTTTATTTTTGCCATATTTATTTAGTATCTGTATAAGTTCTTTATTCATCATCACCACTGTATGGTAATTCAAGTGCTTTAACATCACCTATTGCATTTCCAGCAATTCCTTTGATTGAACCATACATCCCTATAGTATTTTCAAGAACTTTATCTATTTGTTTTTCTCTTTGTTTCCAAATTCTTGCCATTGATCTTTTTTCACTATCCAGATCACTTTGCATAGTTGTAAATCCTTCAACAATAGCCTCTATTTGCATAGCAAATTCTGTACTAGTTAAATATGAATATAACATACTCATTTTATCAGTTTTATTCTCTTGAGATTTTTTAGCACCATTTATTTTTATAATTGATTCTCTTAATACACTAGATAATCCTTTAAATTCATCAAAAGTACATATCCATATACCTTCTACTAATCCCATTCTATCTAACTCACTAGGTAAAGATTGAGTAACTAATACTCCTATATCTACACCTTTCTCTCTCATATCAGCTTTAAATTTTTCTATCCATGATTTTTGAAAGTCTTTTGTTCTTTTACTCTCATAATATATCTTTCCACAGTTTTGCATTTGTCTTGTATGAACAACTTGAATACAATCAGCACCTCTAGCACCCTTTTTTATCTCTTGGATTACATCAAATGGATATTTTTCTTGTAAATACTCTTCAATTGCTAATTCTTGAACTTCACCTTGAAGTTGCATACTTCCTTGTTCAGCCTTTCTTTGAGCTATTTGTAATTGTTCTTGAAGCTGTTTGAGTTGCTCCTCTTTTTGTTTAAATTTTAATTCATTTTGCTCATCTGAAAATTTCTGAATCTTTTGTTTTTCATCTTGTAATCTTTTAGTTAAAGCAATTTCTGCTTCAGCTTTTATTTTTGATTCTATCTCTTGATTTTCTCTTTTTAGTTGTTCTATTTGAGCCTTACTTTTATTTAATTCTTGTATTTTACTTGATTTTTCATCAAGCTCTTTTTTTAATAACGCAATTGAATCTTCTTGTTCTTTTGCTAATTCTTGTTTTAATTCTTCTTGTAATTTTTGTTTCTCTATTTTTAATTGTATTGAAGTTGCTTTTTTTAGCTCCTCATCAAACTTCTCTTTTTGCTCTTTTATAGCTGATTCTTGAGATTTTAAATTATCAAAAGCTACTTTATATTCTTTTCTTTTTAATTCAATCTCATCTTGAAGCTTTTTTTGTTCTTGTATGTTTTTTTGTTTTAATTTATCTTCTAATTGATGATATAATATCTCATTTACATCTATAGTCGTATTACAATTTGGACATTTTATAGTTGTACTATTTCCCATATATTAAACTTATTTTTGAAGTATTAATTTTTTTAAGCAAGCCATTCGTATTGCTACACCATTTGTAACTTGCTCTAAAATTTTTGCTCTTGGATCTGCTATCATCTCATCACTAATATCTATATTTCTATTTACAGGACCTGGGTGCATAAGTAATATATCTTTATTCCCAACAATCTGCTTTGTAATACAATAATCTTTTCCAAAATCATTTAATGATGCATAATAAACTTGCGAGTGTCTTTCCAGTTGAGTTCTTAAACTCATAACAATATCCATATCATCAATAACATCTTTTAAAAATGTAGCTTTTTTAAACTCATCATCTTTTGGCATAAAACAATCAGGTGCAACCACTGTAATATCTATTCCAAATCTAGGTAAAAGCTTAAAATTACTCGCAGCTACTCTTGATGTGATAACATCACCAACTATTGCTATTTTTTTACCATTGAGTTTTTTATCAAAATGCTTATACATTGTGTATAAGTCTAGTAGTGCTTGAGTTGGATGTGCATTCATACCATCTCCTGCATTTAAGATAGGACAATCAACAAATTCAGTCAAACTAGCAGGTAATCCACACTCACTATGTCTTATAATAATTGCATCTGGTTTCATCGCATTTAAATTTGCAACTGTATCAAAAATAGTTTCACCTTTTGAGCTTGAACTTGTACTTACATCAAGATTTACAACTTTTGCACCTAATCTTTTTGCCGCAATTTCAAAGCTACTTCTTGTTCTTGTAGAGTTTTCAAAAAACAAAGTTACTACTAGCTTATCATTTAATAAAGAATTTGATTGTAAATCACCAAACATATCAGCATCTTCAAAAAGTTCTATAATCTCTTCATTACTAAAGTCTAAAGTAGTAATTAGGTGTTGCATATTTTATCCTTAATTTATATTTATTTAGTGTTTATTTTATCCAATTTATGTTTAAGCTTGGTTTTTATTTATTTTAAATATAATACGCGTCCACTTTGTGATACAAGTGAGATTATTATACCAATCAGGAGGTCATTATGGCTTTAGATACGGAAACAAAAGCAAGTATTATTGCAAAATTCCAAAGAACAGAAGGTGATACAGGTTCACCAGAGGTGCAAATTGCAATCTTAAGTGAGCAAATTAAAACATTAACTGAGCATTTAAAAACAAATAAAAAAGATCATTCATCAAGACTAGGTCTTCTTAAAATGGTAGGAAAAAGAAAAAGACTTCTTAACTACTTGAAAAAATCAGACTACACAAGATTTACTTCTTTAGTAGCTACTTTAGGAATTAGAGCAAAATAATTCCTCTTTTTGGAGTAAATCGGATAGATTTACTCCTTTTTTAATAAACTCCCCACAATACTTTATATTTTTAACCTTTTCCTTACATAAAACTTTGTAAAATAACATTACTATATAGAAGGAATTTTATGCTGCTTACCAAAAAAAGTGAATATGCTCTGCTGTCTTTAGTTACTATTGCAAAAAGTGACGAACCTATAAATGTTGATGCCCTTTCAAAAGAACTTAACATCTCAAAATCTTTTCTTGCAAAAATCATGCAAGCTCTTAGCAAACAAAATATTTTGGATTCATTCAAAGGTATTAATGGTGGTTTTCAACTTGCACGCCCTAGTGATCAAATAACAATTTTAGAAATCACAACAGCAGCTGAAGATAAAATACCTACAGTTTTTGAATGTGCACCATCTATGAGTAGCTGTCCTTCACAAGTTGGAAATTGCTGTACAATTTGGCCACTTCTAAACAATCTTCAAGATAAAATAAATACATTTTTAATGGATCTTACTCTAAAAGATATAATGCAATGAAATTTTACCACTTATCACACACAGACTTAGATGGATATGGTTGTCAACTTATATCAAAACAGTATTTTAAAGATGCAAAATTTTATAATGCAAATTATGGATTAGAAGTAAAACTATCTTTAGAAATAATTATTAAAGATATCAATCAACACTTAAATGAAGAAATTTTCTTATTAATTAGTGATTTAAATCTTACTGTTGATGAATCTAAACATTTAAATTCTACTATAAATAAATTAAATGAAAATGGTGCAAAAATAAAACTGCAACTTTTAGATCACCATGCAACAGGAGAAAAAAGTGCTGCAAATAATCCATCATGGTATTTTCTTGACTCATCTAAATGTGCCACAAAAATAGTCTATGAATACTTTTTAGAACATTATGGAAAATCTGATATTGATGTATGGTTAAACCCACTAGTAAAAGCAATTAATGCAATAGATATTTGGCTGGATGATCAAATAGATGATTTTGAATTTGGAAAAGTATTACTTCTACTAATTAGTAAAGCACAAGAGATAAATGCTACACTTTTTGCAGATTTAAATAGAGATTATAGATTATATCTACTTGAAGAAGCAGCAAAATTTTTAGATACACCAAATCGTCATATAGCACTTGATGATGAGATACATTTTATTAAAAAAAGATACCTACAAAAAGATCATCAAAACAACACTATGGCAAACCTAAGTGCTAGTTATTTGGTTGATACTTTGGTACAATATAAAGAACAATTTACTATAACTTATAAAGAGCACAAAGGACTTCTTACATATACTTTAGGATCTATTTCAATTCCAGCAAATGCATTTTTAAAAGCAAATCCAGATTATGACTTTTTTATAGATGTAGGAAGAAGAGGTCATGTAGGTTTTAGAGCAGATGATAAGGTAAATGTTGGAATTATGGCATCAAAAATAGCAAACGGCGGTGGACATCCAAATGCAAGTGGAGGAAAATTTAAAGATTTTACTGAAACTATTATCTATGAGGATGTAAAAAAATTCGTTCAAAATAAACTTGATAAACTAAATATATGATGAGTAATATCTATTTACTAAGTGACAAAAATATGGAAGATGTTATAAATCTTCCAATGATACAAATATCTCCTATAGCAAAAAATATAGATCTATCACATTATAATGCTCTTATATTTACTTCTAAAAATGCAATATCTAGTATAGATAGTTTTGATAAATCATGGCAACAAATCTCAAGCTATGCAATAGCACCTCAAACTGCAAAAGTGATACAAAAATACAATGGAACTCTGGCTTTTACAGGTACAAGTGGACATGGAGATAATTTTGCAAAAGAGCTAATAGATCAACTTCAAAATAAAAATGCTATATATATAAGAGGTGCAAAAGTAGTATCAAATCTTGTAAATATACTAAAAGAAAATAGTATTAATTGTGATGAACTAATAGTATATGAAACAAAATGTAAAAACTACACTAAAAATCAACAACCAGAAAAGAACTCAATTATAATATTTTCTTCACCCTCTACTATTGAGTGTTTCTTTGAAAATTTTTCTTGGGATAAAAGCTTCAAAGCTGTATGTATAGGTCATACCACATCTAAATATCTTCCAAAAGATATAAAACCATATATTGCTAAAACAACTTCTTTAGCCTCATGTATTGAATTGGCTAAAGAGTTACGAATCCAAATCTCTTAGTTTAAATGATAATCCCAAAGCTATCATTAAACAAAATATAGTAAAACTATATAAAACTGTATATGATGTAGCTGCAAGTATAAGTCCACCAATAATAGAGAAAAATATACCAAATGACATAATATTTGTTTGAAGTGCAGTATAAACTGGTCGTTTTTCCTCTGGGGCAATGATAAGAATAAGGTTTCCAGAAGCTAATCTATTTCCATCCATAGCAGTCCCTACAAAAAAGAAAATTACCATATACCAAAACAAACTATTAGCAAAAAAAGCTACTACAATACAAAGTATCAACGTAATTAAAGTAATTTGTGTAATAAGTCTATTTAAACCTTTTGAGCTTAGTTTTCCCCATAAAAGATTACTTAGCATTGATCCTGTCATTTGCACGGTGATAAGTGTACCTATAGCCACACCATCAAGATTTATTTTACTTTGTGCATCAATAATAATAAAAGGCAATGCAAACAAATATGAATAAGCAAATAAAAATGTACTTACTTGTATTTGAAGATCTTTATCACTTTTAAGTGTTGCTAATGCATTTTTTAGAAATAACTTAAATGATTTCTCTTTTTTCGCTATATTTTGTTTTATTGGTTCTTCAACCATTCCAAATGCCAAATAACCAAATCCCATAAAAAATGTGCTTACAATAAAAAGTATCCCATAACTAGTTGGTGCTTCATAGCTTTGAAGTACAACTCCAGCAGCAAGTCCACTTAATATAGAAGCAAATGCAGCAAAAAACTGTCTGGTTGCCATTGTTTTCCCACGAAATTTATGTGAAAATATTTTTGCTACAATCTCTCTAAAATATATAGCTCCAAATCCAGCTGAAAAAGAGAATAAAAACAGTCCAATACCAATACACCAAAGTGTAATTATTGGATGATTATCTCCTAATATTATAATAGCTATACCTATAAAAAACCATGCTAAAAATCTTGCTAAAAAGACTCTACGCATATATTTAAGCATATAAGGATAACTTTGAGCATGAAAAGCTGCATACAGCTGAACAGCAATTGCTCCACCTCTAAGAAGTGATGAGAATAATCCTATAAGAATAGCTCCACCACCAAAATGACTTACAATTAGTGGTAAAATTGTATTTGTTTCAGCTACTGTTGTTCCAATTGCTAAAAAAAATCCATGTAATACATTTTTTATATGATTTAATTTTAAATCTAAAGTTTGTTTCATTTAATATCTTTGTTTGTTAATTATTTTTTTTGAATATATTTTTTATTTTTAATAATCCAGATTTCATACCACTATATCTCATAAGTTTTGCAACTTTTTTCCATTGAGGTTTTTCATAGCATGGATTAGGGCAGGTTCTACATCTTGGTTTTATCTCATGTGGACACTCTTTTAATCTATCTAAAGAGTAATTTAATAATTCCTGACACTCATCACATAATTCAAATTCATACTCAAATTTTTCAAAATGATATTCAAGTGTCATTTTAGTAATCTTTTGATTTTGATGTTTATCTTTACAATACATCTCATAAAATTTTTTTAATGTATTAACTTCACTTACAAATTTTTCTGTTTTCATATTAAAATACCGATAATCCTGTTTTTGTTGTAAATAGTTCTAGTGCTTTTGTTCCAATAAGTGAATTTCCCCAACTATTTAACTGTGGAGAATAAACTGATATACTCATTACATTTGGTACAACTGCAACTATTCCACCTCCCACTCCACTTTTACCTGGTAATCCTACATGAAATGCAAATTCTCCACTTGCGTCATAATGTCCACATGTAAGCATTAAAGCATTGATTCGTTTAGCTTGTTGAGTAGTAACAAACTCTTTGTTTGTTATAGGATCAATTCCACCATTTGCCAAAAACAACATAGCACGAGATAATTGCTGAGTATTCATAGTAATAGAACAATGCTTAAAGTATATTTCTAATACATCATCAACTTCACTATCTATATTTCCAAAACTTTTCATAAGACTACAAAGTGCCTGGTTTCTATATTTGTGTTCTAATTCAGAAGTAAATACCTCTTCATCATAAGTAATGGTATCATCACAAGCTATAGATCTAACAAAATTTAATATACCTTCAAAAGCTTTTTGTTTATTTTCATACTTATCATACAATGCATCTGTCACTACAATCGCACCTGCATTTATAAATGGATTTCTTGGTATTCCATTTTCATATTCTAATTGTACTAATGAATTAAAAGGATCACCAGAAGGTTCCTTCCCTACTCTATCATACAAAGAAGTGCCACAAAGTTTTAATGCTCTTGTAAATGAAAAAACTTTAGATATAGACTGAATTGAAAATAAAGTAGAACTAGATCCAACACTATATGTTGTACCATCAAACATAGTTATACTCATACCAAACTGATATGGATCAACTCTACTTAAAGCAGGTATATATTGTGCAACTTGTCCTTGTGAAAAAAAAGGTTGTATCTCTTTCTCTATCTCATTTAAAATATTTTGATAATCTATATTTTTCATAATCGTACTATATCTAATTTATTCATAAAATCATATTTTTTAAATTATTTAAATAAATATCAATAATTTTATTATAATTTAAATGTTTAAATTGTAATATGATTGTAATAGCAATTAAAGGAGAAAGAAATGAAGCCTATAAAGTTACTGTTTATATTTATCTTATCCACGATTACTTTAAGTAATGCGGTGTTTGCTAAATCAAAACCTAATTTAATTTTTTATTGTGGTATTACTATGGTAAAGCCTATACAAGAAATTGTTAAAATTATAGAAAAAAGATATGATTGTGTAATAGAAATATCACAGGGTGGATCTCAAGATTTATACAATTCCCTATCTTATTCAAAAAAAGGAGATCTCTATCTTCCTGGTTCAAATTCATATAGATTAAAAAACTTAAAAGATGGATTTTTACTTGAATCTAAATATATTGGTTTTAATAAAGCAGCTATTTTTGTACAAAAAACAAATCCAAAAAACATAAAGAACCTAGATGATTTGTTAAATAAAGATATTTCAATTGTATTATGTAATCCAGGAAGTGGTAGCATTGGTAGAATGACAAAAAAGATTTTATTGAAATATAAAAATGAAGATTTTTTTAATGATGTATATGATAATACAGCTGCTATCAGTACGGACTCAAGAAATTTAAATAAGGCATTAATTAATAAAGATGCTGATATGGTTATAAATTGGAAAGCTACTGGATATTGGACCGAAAATTATAAATATATAGATATTATTGATATAGATGAGAAATATGCTCCTAAGAAAAAATTAATTATTAGTCTACTATCTTTTTCAAAACATCCAAAAATAGCAAAAGCTTTGATGGAATTTGCTTCATCAGAAGATGGACAAAAAATTATGAAAAAATATGGTTTCTTATAGGAGTTTATAATTAAAACTTTAAATATAAATAATAAATTAACTTTATTAGTTATCACATTTTTTCTTGGACTTATTGCCATAATAAGTGTTGATTATATTTTTAAAAATTTATTTAAAAAATTAGATCACCAAACTATAAATCAAAAAGCCAAGATAAAGATTAGTAAATTTATTACTGAGGATTTATACAAAATAAGATCAGATTTTTATGAAATTGCCACAACTACGACAAACAAAAAAGGTAGAGAGTTAGTTATAAAAAGATTATTTGACAAGATCAACAACATTGAAAAAGCATTATTAATAATGAAAAATGGTGGGGTTTTACATAGGGAAATTAAACTAAATATTCCAGGACATAACAGTTTTATTGAAAATGTAACATATCATCACACAAATGATAGTTCTATCCCTTTAGTTGTAATTGATTTAAAACCAAAATTAATTGAACTTAAAAAGATTATTGCGAAATTAGTAAAACTAATAGAAGAAAAAGAAAAATATGTAAAAACAAATCCTGAATTATTCATAAAAAATTCAAAAAAATTAAAAAGATTCTATAAAGCAACTCCATCATTTTTTACAAGAATATCTGAAAATAACAGTAGGTTATTTTATGAAGGAACTATAAAATTAAAAAAATTAAAAAATATTATAGATAAGAAAAAAAGATATTATACTATAATAGAAATAATTTTAATTTCTCTAACCATAAGTTTTATTTTAATTTTAGTTAGACTTATTACCAAACAAATATATAATATAAACCTGGAATTACAGAATAAAGAGGCTGAAATAAGGACTATATTAGATTCTCAACCTAATATTATAATTATTACCGATGGACATAATATTAAGGATGCAAATAATACATTACTTAAATTCTTTAATAATTATACTTCAATAGACGAGTTTATAAAAAAACATAATTGTATTTGTAATTTTTTTATTTTACCAGAAGGAGAAGAATATAAAGATTATATAACCAACAAAATGTATAATGGTAAAAATTGGATTGAATATATATTAGCTAATCCAAATAAAGTACATAGAGTTGCTATGAAAAAAGGTGAAGATATTCATCATTTTATTATTGTTGCACAAAAGAAAGAAATCATAAACCACAAAAAAATTGTTATCTATTCATTTATTGATATAACTATAGAAGTTAAAAATAAAGAGCAATTAAGTATACTAAATCATCATTTGGAGGATTTAGTAGAAGAAAAGACTAAAGAACTAAAAGATATTAATGAAAATCTTGAACAAAGTATTATTGAAGAGGTTAAAAAAAGTACAGAAATACAAGAAAGACTGCTAAAATCAGAAAAACTTGCTTCTATGGGAGATATGATAGGAAATATTGCTCATCAATGGAGACAACCATTAAGTGTAATAAGTACAGCCGTTACAGGAATGAAGGTACAAAAAGAGTTTGGTGTTTTAGATGATGAAGAGTTCAATAAAAATTGTGATACTATAAATAATACTGCTCAATATCTATCAAAAACTATAGATGATTTTAGAAATTTCATCAAAGGAGATAGAGATAAATCTATCTTTATACTAGAAGATGAAATAAAAAGTTTTACACATATTATTGAAAGTTCATTAAAAATTCATAATATTAATATAATATTTGAATTACAAAAAGGTATCAAAATTAATGGATATGAAAATGAACTTACTCAATGTTTAATTAATATTTTTAACAATGCAAAAGATGCAATAATTGAATATATAAAAGATGAAAGATATATATTTATATCCACACAACAAATAGATAATAAAATTATTATAAAGTTAAAAGATAATGCACATGGAATTCCCAATGATGTCATACCTCATATTTTCGAACCATATTTTACAACAAAACATAAATCACAAGGAACAGGGCTTGGTCTTCATATGACATATAATTTAATAGTAGATGGAATGGGTGGAACTATTGAAGCACACAATGTAACATATAAATATAAAAATAATACCTACACTGGGGCTGAATTTACTATAACACTTAATAGTGATATTTAATAAGCTTTAATCTTTACGTAGATATAATACACAAATAAATTAAACTTTAAGGAACAATTATATGGAGTGTGAATTCCCTACAATAAACAGTAATAAAGAAGAGATAAAACAGATATTTGATGAAACAAAATCTGTAGCTATAATTGGTTGTAGTCCAGATGAAAGTAAAGCTAGTAATATGGTAGCAAAATATCTAATAGATCATGGTTTTACTGTTTATCCAGTTTACCCAAAGGAAGATATCATACTAGGGCAAAAAGTATATAGAAGCTTACTTGATATTCCGCATCAAGTTGATATGGTAGATATTTTTAGAAAACCTGCAGTTATTATGGATGTTGTAAAAGCAGCTATAAAAAAAGGTGGTGTAAAATGTGTTTGGAGTCAATTAGGACTAGTAAACAATGAAGCTATGGAATTAGCAAAACAAAACGGTATGAAAACTGTACAAAATCATTGTACTAAGATTGAACACAGAGCGATTTACTCTTAAATTTTACAAGTTGGGTTACTGTACAATATCATAGTTGCCACAGTCCCACTTACTCCATCTTTTCTATTTTCAAGAGCAATAGTTGCTCCAAGTGCATCAGCTGCACTTTTTGCCAAAAACAATCCAAGACCAGCTCCAGCTTTTCCACCAACTCTTTTAAATGGTGCAAATAGATCTATATTTTCATCAATTCCGGTTCCCTCATCAATAACTGAAACTTTTATAGACCCATCAATAGCAGTAATATCAATAGTAATAGTTTTATTTTCAGGAGTAAATTTAATAGCATTTTGTACAAAATTTTGAATTATTTGATTTAAAAGTGTTGGTTGGATAATAGTAATAAAGTGATCAATATCTTTTTTATAATCTATATTGATATGCTCATTTTCAGCCAAAAGTTTATAGTTTTGTACTTTTGCATTAAAAAATTCTATAATATCTATCTCTATTGGCTTTTCAAATTGGGCACCTTCTTGTCTTCCAATATCTAAAATAGATGTAATCATTTTATTCATATCATCTACCTCTTTTATAATCACTTCAAGGGTATCTACATATTTTTCTGGTTCTCTTGGTTTTCTCTTTGTGACTTCACTTTTTAATTTTATAACTGCAAGTGGAGTTTTAAGCTCATGAGCAGCACCTATAAAAAGCTCTTTTTGATATTTTACAAATGTTTGAATACGATTTGTAAGATTATTAATAGAATCAGCCAATGGATGAAACTCTAAAGGAAGTGTATTTTTATTTATTTGAGTTAAAAAGTTTTCATTCATGTTTGATAATTTTCTATTAATTTGTAGAATTGGTCTTAAAAGTGTTTTAGATAATGTAAATGCGTACAATATAATCATAACAAAGCCACCAAATCCCAATATAAACAAATTTTGAAATATTTTATTTAACATTCTATTTGCAGAGTTTGTATTCTTTACTACTTTTATAAATCTATGTTCAGTTATATCAAAAGGATATAATACTTCAACAAAGTGATTCTTATTTTTTTTATATCTTCTTACTGTTAATTCTTCTAGTCCTCGAACTGTAACCATATCAATAGATACATTTTCATTTGTAACAATTCTAAATCCACTAGTATCAATTTTTGAATTTGTACTCATCTGCTTGATAAGTTGAGCATCTTTAATAAGTTCTTCTGTAAGTTCGTTGTATATTGTAGCTTTAGTAAAACCATAAAAAATAAATGATAATACTATAATAAAAGCAGTCGTAGCAAAAATCAGTTTTTGAGAAAACTGTTTATATATGCTTTGACTGTTTTTCATAATTTATAAGATTCTACTCTTCTTCTTTTGGAGGATAACAAAATCTATACCCTCTTCTTCTAATAGTTTCAATAGTAGATATTCCTAATGGTTTATCCATTTTTTGTCTAATTTGATTAATTGCAACTTCAATAACATTTGGAGTTACTAATTCTGGTTCTTCCCAAATAGCATCTAGTAATTGTTCTTTTGAAACAATTTGATCTCTATGTCTAGCAAGGTGAGTTAATACTTCAAAAGGTTTACCTTTTAATTCTATCTCATTTCCATTAAATTCAATTTTTTCTTCATCTGGATTAATTGATAATTCATCAATTTCAATCACATTTGTTCCACCAAATCTTAATCTTGCTTCAATTCTTGCAAGTAAGATATCGAAATCAAATGGCTTTTTGATATAATCATCAGCCCCTGATTTAAGTGCTTCTATCTCACTATCTTTATCATCTCTAGCTGAGATAATTACAACAGCAGTTCTAGAACTTCTCATTTTTGTAAGTTTACATAATTCAATACCATCACCATCTGGAAGCATCCAATCTGTTAATACTAAATCATAATTTCTGATATCTAAAAAGTATTCTGCATCTTTAAAGTTTTCTGCAATATCTACTTGATATCCAATATCTGTAAGTCCCTCTTGTAGAGTTCTGTTTAATGTAATTTCATCTTCTATAATTAAAATTCTCATTTATGTCTATTCCTATTTCTGTCTTAAGTTTAAGTTAAGATTATTTTTTCAAGTCGCAATTGTACCATAAAAAAAGATAAATTTAAAGAGTATTTAAGCTAAATTTTAAAATTTATCTGATTATTGTTAACTATCTGTTAGTATTATTAGGATAAAATACACAAAATTAAGAAAAGAAAAGGGAAATTTTTATGATTAAAAAAATTACATTAAGTTTAGCAACAGTTTTACTAATAGGAGCTACATCTTTAAGTGCAGCAACATATGGAAGTGTAGATGGTGAGCAAATTACAGATCAAGATATTGCTACAATTATCAGAGATCCAAGAGTTAAATTTAACACTTTACCAGCAAATCAACAAAAACAAGTTATTCAACAATTAGTTGAAAAAAAACTTCTTACAAAAAAAGCTTTACAAAGTGGAATTAAATCAACAAAAGCATATAAAGATGCTATTAAAAAATTAGAAAAAGAGATTGCTTTAGAGATCTGGATGCAAGAACAATTCAAAAAAATTAAAATTTCTGATGCCCAAGTTAAAAAATTCTACAATGACAATAAATCAAAGTTTAAACAACCAGAGCAGTTTAAAGCTAGACATATTTTAGTAAAAACTTCATCAGAAGCAAAAAATATTATTAAAACTTTAGATAAAGCTGGTAATAAACTTGCAAAATTTATAGAATTGGCAAAAACAAAATCAACTGGACCTTCTGGACCAAATGGTGGAGATTTAGGTTGGTTTGATGAAAAAAGAATGGTTCCGGAATTTGCAAATGCAACAAAAAGTCTTAAAAAAGGTACTTATACAAAAGCACCAGTGAAAACTCAATTTGGTTATCATGTAATTTATTTAGAAGATAAAAAGCCAGCTTCTACTGTATCTTTAAAACAAGCTACTCCAAAAATTAAACAAATCCTAACACAAGAAACTTTTAGAAAAAATGTTAAAAATGTTGCTGATTCTATGAGAAAAAAATCTAAAATAGTTATTAAGTAATTGGAGATTAAAATGGGAGCATTAGATATCGTACAAGCTGGAGTTTTAAATGGTAATGAAACAAAAAAACTATTTGACTATGCAAAGCAAAATAATTTTGCTATTCCTGCAGTAAATGTAGTTGGAACTGATTCAGTTAATGCAGTTCTTGAAGCTGCTAAAAAAGTAAACTCACCAGTAATTATTCAATTTTCAAATGGTGGAGCTCAGTATTTTGCAGGAAAAGGACTTGATAGTACTACTTCAGGAATTCTTGGAGCTATAAGTGGTGCAAAACATGTGCATACAGTTGCAAAAGCTTATGGAATACCTGTTGTACTTCATACAGACCATGCAGCAAAAAAACTTTTACCTTGGATAGATGCACTACTTGAAGCTAGTGAGGAAAATTATAAATCTACAGGTCGCCCTTTATACTCATCTCATATGCTAGATTTAAGTGAAGAGCCACTTGAAGAGAATCTTGAAATTTGTGCATCATACCTTCAAAGAATGAGCAAAATTGATATGATGATAGAAATAGAGCTTGGAATTACTGGAGGAGAAGAAGATGGTGTTGATAACACTGAAGTTGATAACGCTTTATTATATACTCAACCATCAGAAGTAAATGAAGCATATGAAAAATTAAATGCTATTTCTCCTTTATTTACAATTGCAGCATCTTTTGGAAATGTACACGGTGTATATAAGCCAGGAAATGTAGTATTAAGTCCTAAAATATTAGATAACTCACAAAAATATATTCAAGAGAAACATAACACTGATGAAAAACCTGTAAACTTTGTATTTCATGGTGGTAGTGGGTCAGAATTAAATG
>Ga0256837_1001301_pt1 | contig 17518 bp, 21 predicted proteins | sample 4562384metaG_FD_185976 | JGI IMG/M metagenome (GOLD analysis project Ga0256837, IMG submission 185976) | Hydrothermal vent microbial communities from Guaymas Basin, Mexico - 4561-384 | ecosystem: Environmental > Aquatic > Marine > Hydrothermal vents | place: Mexico: Guaymas Basin | collected...
TAGAAGTGTTTCACAAAAACGTATTTTTGAAGTTGCAAAGGAGGTATTATGAAAAATATTTTTCAACGAATTAATAATGCTATTATCAATAGTTCCAAACTTAATGGTAACTATTTTATTTATAAAAAAAGGTTTGAAAATGGCAGTGGAAATAATAGAGCAGATTGAATCATTTGAAAACTTCCGATATGATAGCCAGAGAAACAGAATTGTAAACTTAAAAGTAGGTGAAGATACTGATGTCTTTGAGTTTAGAAAAATATTTTCGATTTTAAACAAACATCGAATTTATTATACATTTGAAAATAATTTTGAGATACAAATTGTTGAATAGGAGAACAAACATGATTAAAAAAATATTACTAATGGCAGTACTTGCACTGTCAATACAAGCAAATGAAATAAAAAAAGTTGATACTTTAGTTTTAAGTGGTCCTATGGCATCAGTGAGCCATCCACTTTTAAGAATGATTGAATCTGGTGCATTAAACGATGTAGCAAAAAATGTTAAGTTTGTAATGTGGAAATCACCTGATGAACTGCGGGCACTAACACTTCGTGGCAATGCCGACTTTATAGCAGTGCCTACAAATGTAGCAGCAAATCTTTACAACAAAGGTGTAGATATAAAACTGCTTAATGTTTCCGTATGGGGCATTTTAGGAATGATTACAAGAGATAAAACGAAAAAAACGCTTGCTGATTTTAAAGGATGTGAAATAGCAATGCCGTTTCGTGCCGATATGCCAGATATAGTTTTTGAAGAGATAGTAAAAAAACAAGGACTTGACCCTAAAAAAGATTTCAAACTTCGCTATGTTGGCTCACCAATAGATGCTATGCAAATGTTAGTTATGCGAAGAGTTGATCATGCACTTTTGGCTGAACCTGCCATCTCAATGGCTCTTAGAAAAACAAACTCTTTCCCACTTAAACTCATAGCACCTGATTTATATAGAAGTGCAGATTTACAAAAAGAGTGGGGAAAAGTCTTTAAAGTAGAAGGGAAAATTCCACAGGCAGGAATGGCAGTTGTAGGGCAAAAAGACCCATATATTATAAAACGGTTTAATGAAGAGTATGCAAAAGCACTACAATGGTATAAAACTCATTCAAAAGAGGCTGGTGTCTTGGTAAATAAATATATTCCAATGTTAATGCCTGAAGCGGTAGAAGATAGTTTAAACTATGTTCAACTTGATGATGTAAGTGCAAAAGATGCCAAAAAAGATTTAGAGTTTTTCTTTAATATTTTGAAAAACAATAATCCTAAAACAATTGGAGGAAAGCTGCCAACAATAAAGTTTTATTCAACTTTCTAATAATATATTATAATCTTTATATCACTTCATATTTAAGCATTAAAGTATTATATTTCATGTACAATAATTATATGAAAAGATATACTTTTATACTTATGATATTTATTTTACCTTTTGCAGTGCATGCAAAAGAACCGATCGAAGCGATACCCGAATATGTTAAAGTTAACAAAAAGAAAGCAGAGCTTGGCAAAAAACTTTTTTTTGATACACTTCTCTCTGCTGACAAAACTGTAAGTTGTGCAAGCTGCCATATTCTTCATGATGGTGGTGATGACAACCTTCCTCACTCTTTTGGAATAAAGGGGCAGGAAGGCCCTATTAACGCACCTACTGTCTACAATGCTGTTTTTAATTTTCGCCAATTTTGGGATGGCAGAGCAAAAGACTTAAAAGAGCAGGCAATGGGTCCGGTTGAAAATCCTAAAGAGATGGGACATGATTTTAAAGCACTTGTCCCTGTTTTAAAAAAGACACCATACAAAGCTGAATTTGACGCAATTTATAAAGACGGCATTACAAAAACAAATATTTCAGATGCAATTGCCGAATATGAAAAAACACTTATCACTCCAAATTCTCCGTTTGATCTCTATCTCAAAGGCAACAAAGAGGCAATATCACAAGAACAAAAAGAGGGGTATGAACTTTTTAAATCAAAAGGGTGCATTACCTGTCATCACGGCATTAATGTCGGAGGTAATCTTTACAATAAATTTGGTATATTTGAAGATGCAAATACAAGTAATCTAGGTCGCTATAATGTTACACATAATCCAAGAGACAAATACTATTTTAAAGTACCCTCTCTTAGAAATATAGAAAAAACAGCACCCTACTTTCATGATGGCCGAACCTACGATCTTCGTGTTGCTGTTCTTGCTATGGCAAAATACCAGCTTGGACGTAAAATAACACCACAGGAAGTCGATAAAATTGTAGCTTTTTTAAAATCTTTAAATGGTCAACTCCCCAAAAGTATAGAGAAATAGATGACTACAAAAGAAAAATTTGATAATATTAGTATACTTCTTGCACTGTTTATAGCGCTGTTAATCTCTCTTTTTATCTATCTCTATACTGTGGACAAAAGTATCAAAAACTATGCCGTAAACCACAACTATGTAATCAAACTGGAACTTATAGACAAAGAGTTAAACAACTTTTCAATCTCTATGAATCAATTTAGCAATTATGATACGATAAACAAAAAGCTGGCAGAGTTTGAACAAACACTAAAGATCATAAAAACAAATCTTCATGAAGAGTATCCCGATAATTTTATTGTACAACGAAAAGTTGAACAACTTTACAACTATTTTGAGAAAAAATCGACTGATATTGAATACTTTAAATCTCTCAATGCATCACTTATCAGCGGTTCTCACTTTCTCTTTGATCTTCAAAGTACAATAGAAGATGAAAGGAGCATATCTTTAAAAGTAAAAAACCTTATTAACGAATCACTTTTTTATATTTTACGTTACACAACAAGTGATTATATCGATAAAAACTATGTTCTTCAAAAACTAAATGATCTTAAAAAACACAATAAAGTAGAAAAACACCCTTTTATAAAAAATTTCTACACACAATCTATGATACTTTTAGAGACACTTTCAACACTAAAAAGAACCTCAAACACTATTCGTTCTTCAAAAGTCTATAAGATCATACTAGAACTCGACAAAATTTTAGATACGATTTATAAAAACAATCTTTTTATACAAAAAGTTATTGCTCTTCTTTTCTTTATCTCAACACTTTCTTTACTCATTGTACTTATTGTTACACATATACGTTCTTTAAAAAATAAAAAAGAGCTTCTTGCCTTTAAATATGCAATGCAACACAGTGACAATACAATTGTCATTACAGATCCTGATCGCAATATAACATTTGTCAATGATATTTTTGAAAAAACTACAGGTTATACCGAAGATGAAGCACTTGGCAAAAACCCTAGAATTTTAAAATCAGATCAACATGATGAAGAGTTTTATCGTGAAATGAATGAGAAACTCAACAATGGCGAAAAATGGGAAGGCGAATTTATCAATAAACGTAAAGATGGAAGACTTCTTTATGAAAAAGCCTCTATTGTACCTGTATTTTTAAATAACAAACTCATTAGTTATCTAGCAATAAAACTCGATATTACAAAATATGTTGAACAAAATATGAAGCTCGCTCAGGCTGCAAGTGTTTTTGAAAATACAGAAGAGGGAATTATTATTGCAGATGAAAACGGAAAAGTAACTTCTGTAAACAGTGCCTTTACCCGCATTTACGGCTATACACTTGATGATGTAAAAGGCAAAAACTTAAGTCTTTTACACTCAGGAATGCAGGATCATAACTTCTACAAAGATATGTGGAGTCAAATTCTGGAAAACGGTTTATGGCGTGGAAAAATCATCAACAAAACAAAAAGCGGTGAAATTATTCCAATTTGGGCAACAATTAAGAAGATCTCTAACCAATTTGGCAAAATTGTAAACTATACAGCGATTCAGACAGATCTGCGTGAGCTTGAAAGTTCACAGGCAAAAGCAGAGTATTTGGCATATCACGATCCACTTACGGGTCTTTATAACCGTGTTAATTTTGAAGAGTACCTCTCACATGCTCTTTTTGTTGCTAAACGCAATGAGAGTATGTTAGCTATCTTATTTATTGATCTTGACAGATTTAAAGTTATAAATGACACACTTGGGCACGATATTGGGGATGAAGTCTTGATCACAGTTGCAGGACGCCTTAAAACTGCACTCAGAGAGAGTGACTTTATCTCAAGATGGGGAGGAGATGAGTTTGTTGTTATTATAGAAAATCTTTCAACTGCAAGTGAAGTAGCTGTGGTTGCAACCAATATTATAGATACACTAAAAGAGCCGATGAAGATTAAATCACATCACCTTATAACCACTGCAAGTATTGGTATTTCTCTCTATCCTGAAAACGGACAAGATACAAATACACTTATAAAACATGCAGACAGTGCTATGTATCTTGCCAAAGATATGGGTAAAAACAACTTTAGATACTATACTGATGAACTCTCACAAGAAATCCAAAATAAATTAGATATAGATATGGCACTCCATAATGCTATAGAAAAAAATGAAATATATATGGTATTTCAACCGCAGTATGATCTTAAAACAAAAAAGATTACCTCAATAGAGGCCTTGGTACGATGGGAAAATGATGAGTTGGGATTTGTTCCTCCTGATCAGTTTATTCCAATCGCTGAAGACAGTGGAACAATCGTAGCACTTGGCTACTTCATCTTTGAAGAATCATGTAAAGCCTATAAAAAACTGCGAAGAAAGAATGTACCTATTAAGCAAATTGCCATCAATGTTTCAAGTGTTCAATTTAAAGAGCCACACCTTTTAGAGACTTTTATCTCCATACTCAAACGTCACAGTCTAGATCCATCTGAAATTGAAATAGAGATAACCGAACGTTTTATAATGGAGCATACTATTGCAAATATGAATATGCTGCAAAACTTTAGAAACTACGGTTTTAAGATATCAATCGATGATTTTGGAACAGGATACTCATCTATGTCATATCTCAAACAATTGCCTGTAGATACTATAAAAATTGATAAATCATTTGTTGATGATATAGAACATGACAGTTCAGACAATGCAATTATTGAGGCGATTATTGCTCTCTCAAAAACACTGGGTTACTCTATAGTAGCTGAAGGAATAGAGACAAAAGAGCAAGAAGATTTCCTAGAAAAAGTCAACTGTGACATAGGACAGGGATACCTGTTTGCAAAACCATTAAGCACTATAGAGATTATAAACAGATTTTCATCTTAGCTAAGGAGAGTTTTTATGGGATGGACATGTCAACACGATTTCAAAGGCTATTGTAAACTCTTAAATGTCAATTGTACTCCCGGTATCAAAGGCTGTATACTCAACAAAGGCAAACACGAATATATCTTTACTACAGGTTCGTATGAGGAAGATAAAAAACAAGTAGAATCAAAACAAAAAGAGGAGATAGATTTTGCTGCTTTAGCAAGAAGCAATTAAAAAAGTTTATAAAGAGATTTCCAAACCCAAAAGGGTTGGAAAATTATTTTGCTAATGCAGCTTTAGAAGCTTCAACAACTGTTGCAAATGCAGCAGCGTCGTTCATTGCCATATCAGCAAGAATTTTACGATCAAGTTCGATACCAGATTTGTGTAAACCGTTCATGAAAGTTGAGTAGTTCATACCGTTAAGACGACATGCAGCATTGATACGGATGATCCATAATTTACGGAACTCACGTTTTTTCTGCTTTCTGTCACGGAATGCATACATCATTGAGCGTTCTAACTGCTCTTTAGCTTTTCTAAAGTGTTTACGGCGACCGCTATAAAAACCTTTTGCTAATTTCAATAATCTTTTGTGTCTTCTTCTACGAACAACACCTGTTTTAACTCTTGGCATTTTCTTTCCTTAATTTTCTTTACCTAGCTGCTCTGTTTTGGCAGTCAAGGTGCCACTGCTATGGTGGACTTGCCCAACTACTTAAAGTTGGAGATGAAAATCGTTTAGCAATTAGCTAACGATCATTTCCTTGATGTTTTTTGCATCTACTTTAGCAACTACTTTTGGAGTATTTTGCTTACGACGAGTTTTTGCATCTTGTTTTGTAAGAATGTGGCTTCTAAACGCTGTTCCACGTTTAATTTGACCATTTTTCTTAACTTTAAAACGCTTTACAGCGCCTTTTACCGATTTCATTTTTGGCATCGATAATCCTTTACGTAAAATTTGGAAACCGCATTATACCTAAATTTTTCTAAATTTTTGCTATACTTTAGCTATGACAATAGATAATTCAATACAACACATAAAAAATGCACTCAAAGATTTAGATGATGAAGTCCAAAAAATCCTTACGGATTGGAGCATTCCACTTAATGAAAAAGATAACTTAATGTTACCGATTTTACAGCAAAAAAGAGTTCTCTCACAAACTTTGGAAGATTTGGAGTATCTCAAAACAAATCCGCCAAAACCAAACCAACCGTGCGGTATATCAAAATACAGAGATGACTGATTTTAGTTAAGTACTTTTACTTTCAACAAAATATCTTCATTATCTTTTAATTTCATATGAAGCAGATAGAACTCTCTTTTGTGATCTCGGGTACCAAAAAGTTTAAATTTTTTTACTCTTTGCAGTTTCTCTACATCAAAGGTAATCTCTGAATTGATATTTATAGAGGTAATCTGATAAAGAGATTCCAAACGGTAAAGAAAATGATCTTTTACAAGGTAGGTAACAAAAGGCTCTATTCTTCTGTGAAGTGAATGTTTTGTTTTAAAAGATATAAAATCATATTCTCTTTGTGTATGTTGAATAATGACATACTTTTTAGAAGCCATTAAAAGATCCAAATAGAGTGTTTTTTTTATCAACTCTCTCTTGTTTAATTGATCTAATGCAACACTATACTGTTTATTTGAACGATTTAAATCAGCATAACTTTTATATAAAAAAAGCATCAATATCGATAAAAGCATAACAGATATCATTAGTTCTATGAGAGTAAACGCCTTTCTCATCTTGTAATTACCCTGTTAAAATGAATATCAATATTATCAAATAAGAGTTCCGTTTTGCCAATCTCAATGACCAAGGTATCAAGATCAATACTCTTTATTTTAGAGTAACGGACTTTGGCTTTTATATTTTTTAGTTCTCTGCGTGTATCATTGTCAAGTTCAAAATTATCTACAAGACGATACATATTAATATCTTCTTTATTAAATCCATACTTATCATTCCAAAGAATAAGTGTTGCATAGGTACTTTTCTTTTGCTCCTGCTGAATTCTGGAAAAAAGATGATTTGTATCACCTCGCAGTTTAAAAAGTGCTGCAATAACGATAGAAACTATCATAACAGCGATCATAACTTCTATAAGAGTAAATGCTTTTTTAAAGCCCAATACGGATCGCTTCATCTAACGAGGTCTCTCCTTGCAATAAAAGCTCTCTAAGCTGCTGAGATATAGTAACAAAGCCATCTTTTTGCAAAACAGTTCTAATTGTATGTTCATCTGTAGTTGTTTTTAAAAGATCCCGTACTTTGTCATCCATAACCAACAACTCTCCAATAGATTTTCTTCCAATATATCCAGAGTAGTTACACTTTTTACAACCCTTTGCCTTGTAGATCTTTGCATCTTTTGGCAATTGATAATCTTGTGAAAAGTTCTCTGCAAGCTCATCCTCTTCTCTACACTCTTTACATAACAGACGAACAAGCCTTTGTGCTAAAATGCCAAGCAGTGACGAAGATATTAAAAATGGTTCTACTCCCATATCTGAAAGTCTTGAAATTGTTGCTGCTGCAGAGTTTGTATGCAGAGTTGAAAATACCAAGTGCCCTGTAAGTGCGGCACGAACAGCAATATCTGCTGTCTCTTCATCCCTAATCTCACCAATCATAATAACATCAGGATCCTGACGCAGTATAGAACGCAAAGCTGATGCAAAAGTAAGTCCTACTTTTTCATTTACTTGAATCTGTGCGATTTTATCTGACTTGTACTCTACAGGATCCTCAACGGTTATAAGATTTTTATAGGGCTCTTCAACCTCTCGCAAAAAAGAGTGCAAAGAGGTTGTTTTACCACTTCCGGTAGGACCCGTAACCAAAATAATACCATGGGATGATCGCAACAGTTTTTTTACATCATCTATAAGCTCTTTATCAAAACCCAGCTCATCAATCTCAGGAATTTGTGAACTCTGCATCAAAAGACGCATAACAACACGCTCCCCGTAAAAAGTAGGCAACACAGATACACGAACATCAAGAACTTCACCAGAGATTTTAATCTGAGTTCGTCCATCTTGCGGTATTCTCTTCTCTGAAATATCAAGATTTGATATAACTTTAATACGGCTGATAATTAAATTAACAACCTTTTTATCCAGATCAGCATTTTTAACAAGCATACCGTCTATTCTAAAACGGACCTCTCCTTTTTTCTCCTGCACTTCTATATGAATATCTGAAGCACGTTTTTTAATAGCCTGATAAAAAAGAGCATTTACAAATTTAATAATAGGAGCAGACTCTTCACTTGTCAGAATATCATTGGATGTACGCAAAAAATCTGTAAGTGAAATATCCTCTTCTTCACCCGTATCTTCTTCTTGCATGGTCTCTATGGTTTTGTCTGTGCGAAGTTCCAAAAATTTGTTGTAAAGCCTGTCAAAAGAGTCTTCATCAAGGATATACAACGGAAATTTTTGCTCTAGTTTTGAGTAATAGTTACTTGCTTCAACAAGATAACGCTCACTTACAAATGCAGACACTTCACCATTATAAAGACTAAAAAGAAGATAGTTTTTTAGACTGAGTTCGCTTGAGAGTCCCTCCGGCTCATAGGCTTCAAGATCAAAATTATGCAGAAGCTCTCTTCTCATTATCTACTCTTTTTTGGATTAAAAACAGCATTGTTTGTAGCTGGAGTATCTTGCAGTTTTTCAAGTTTCTTCTTCTCAACAAGTTCAAAAGCTTTTTTATTATACTCTTCTTGTATTTTTGCCAAGATACCCAACTCTTTTTGCAGTTTTGATAATTTTGCACTTTTATCTATGACATATGGCGTTAAAATAACCACAAGGTTATCCTGCTCATTTGTTTTTGATGTTGAAGAGAAGAGATACTCACCTATCATTGGAATATCACCAAGGAGAGGAATTTTACTTTTGGAATCTCTCTCATAACTCTTGACCAGACCCCCAATAATAATACTCTCACCATTACGCAAAATTGCCTGCGTTTTTACTTCCTGTTTTGAAGTTACCGGTTGTCCTGTAGCGTTTTGTGAACCATCATCAAGTATATTTTCCAAAATTGCCTCTACATCAAGAGTTACCTTGTCTACAGATGAAACTCTAGGCTTTATCTTTAATGTCAAACCGACATCTTCTCTCTTGTAAGATTGTGTAATTCCTGTTCCTACTCCTCCTGTATTGTTAGCAACACTGCCGCTAACTACAGAAATCGTCTTTCCGACATAGATTGAAGACTCTTTGTTATTAACACAGAGAATGGAAGGATTAGAGATCGATTTTGAGGCACCATGCGTCTGTAAAAAGTCCAGTGTTGCGCCAAGGGCAAGAGCACTGCCTGCTCCAGAGCCGATATCTCCAAGATAATCAAGAACTTTTACAGAAGCCAAACCCGTCAACTCTTTTGATCCAAAATTTGCACTCATGGCATAGAGTCCCGACGATGAGACATCTCCACCTGCAAATCCATACTTCACACCAATTTCAGATGATTTGTTTTTATTTATTTCTACAATTTTTGCCTGTACATAAACTTGAAATTTCTCTTTATCAAGCTCATCTATAATCATCTTTACACCTTTTAAAATCAAAGGCTCACCAATAACAATAATAGAGTTAATCTCTTCACTCATAGAGATATTTGGTTTCATCGAAGGATCTGAAAATGTCTGTTTCTTTATAATTTCACTTAAGGTTTTCTCTACTGATTTGGCATCTGAATTTTTTAGTTCAAATATTTCAACTTTATTATTTGCATGAGACTCTATATCAAGTTTTTTAATTAGATTATACATTTTTTGAATATTGTCTTGTGTTCCGACAAGAATAAGTCCGTTAATATTACTATCATAAATAATTTTTACCTTTTGTGAGGCTACCTTGTCATTAAAGATCATCTTTGCTATATCAGTCAGTTTTGTCTGAAGTTTTTTTGCATCTGTATTTTTAATAGAAACTATTTTTACTATATTTTTTGTGCTTTTATTTATATCTGCTATAACTTTCTTAATTGTTTCAATATTTTTTGGATAATCTGTAATTAAAAGTGTATTACTCTCTTTCATTGTCATAACTTTTGCAGTTCTTGAGACAAGATAGCGTATCTTTGCTGCTACTATATCAACATTTTCACCTTTGATCTTAATCGCCTGTGTAACCATCAAAGTACCGTCAAGTTTTTTATTCGGAGATACAACTTCGACATTGTGTTTTGCTGCTTCACTTGAGCGGACAATCTCTAAAATAGAGCCTTTTTTAATTAATGTATATCCTTTTGTTTCAAGAACAGAGATCAGTATACCCAAGAGTTCATCATCATAAATCGGTGTCGTTGAGACAAAGTTGACAGTACCGTTAATCTTATTTGAAATTAAAATATTTTTATGAGTAATTTTTGATACCAGTTTTATAAAGTCATTAATTTGCAAGTTTGAAAAATTAACATTAATCTCTTCTCTCGCACTAAGTGATAAGCTCAAAAGCAGTGTTAACAGCAGTAATTTAATGTATCTCATATATAAGTTCCTTCTCTTCGTTTCCTCTTTTTATTACTAAAGAGAGACTCTCTAGTTTATTGATATCTTTGTAAATGTTAAAAGCTTTATTGTATGAATCAAGAGTAACCCCATTTGCTTTTACAATTATATCGCCTCTTTGCAAGCCAAGTGTTGCAATTTTTGAATTTTTACGTATTTTTTTGACTTTAAAACCTACAATTTTATTTCCGTTGCGTATCTCATCTATAGAGATATCTCTCCATATCTGTGACGGATTTCGCTCATAATATTTAATCTCATTACGAGAAACTCTCATATTGCCCTGCGGAGCACTCTGCTCTTTATAGACAACATGACTTATAACACCTTTTGCTTTTTTTGTCTTCTCAAACTCTAAGATATACTCTTTATGGTTTTTGGTAAATACAACATGATTGAGTGCTATTTTTTCTAATTTATACCCTTTGTATCTTTCACCTACCGAGATAATTTCTGTCTTGTTTGGTCTCGATCGTGTTGCAACTATTGCATAGCCATAGCTATTGTTTCCATATAAACCGTGAAGTATCATATTATGTATACTCTCTGTCTTTTTTGGTGTTGCCTTTACTACTGTAACTTTCTTTCTTGAAGGTGGAGTCAACATCTTGTTAAAATTGAGATTTTCATATGGAAGAACTCTGCTGTTTGACTCACTGTATTCTTCTGTTTGTGAAGGCAAAAACCAAAGCATAACTACCGTTATGAGTTTTGCCAAAAACAGGAGAAAAAGAAGTCGAATAACTACTTTTAAAAGATTATTGTTAGAGAGCTTTTTCATAAATATACTCTCCTGTTTGTAATTTTTTAAAATATCGTAAGGTTCTTCTATATCTGCTAAGAAGTAACTTTGAAGGTTTTAAAACTACTCTTACTTTTGACTCACTAAGAAGGTATTGTGCTTCTATCTCTCCAAACTCTCCCTTTGCTTCTGTTTTTATCTTCAAAGGATTTACAACAGAGTAATGTATCACTACACTCTCTACTTTTGACGGCCAGTAATTTCTTACAAGAGAGACCAATTCTATATTATTCAATACAATTTCATTGTAAAAGAGTAAAAACAGCAACTCTGTCTTTTCTATTTTTGCAGCCTCTATACCTTTGTATGAGACAAAAGCATCTTCTATCTGCATAGAAAAAGGTGCTGTAGCAATAACTTCATTACTAATAAAAACCTCTTGTTTTGCCAACTCTTTTTCAAGCAAAAAGAAAAGGTTCTCTTTTGGTAAAAAAGCAATAAGCGCTAAAATAAAAAAGAGTGTATATGCTAAAAATTTCATTATTTTTACCATCTGATCTCCAATCGCAACTTCGCACTCTTCTCATCAACGGCTTCAATACTCAACGCTTTTACAGGATATGCTCCATTAAAAATTTTTGTTAGTAATGAATTGAGTGCATACAGATCAATAGCATCACTGACAATGAGCATTGCATCTCTTTTTTGAGTCACCTTGAGTTTGGCACTCTTTAGAGAACGCTGTGCTAAAATCTTTTTCAATGAACGTTCAATACGGTTTTTATCTCCATAGAGTTTTTTGTATCCGAGTAACTCTTTTGCAACTGTTTGACTTACTTGATACGCTGCCTCCTGCTCTTTTAATTCACTCTTTATATTTGAAAGTTCAAATAAAAGAAATAATAAGGCAACAAGCAAAAGAACAACTATATACAGAGGATTTAATCGATTCAAATCTTCACCTCCACGATTAACTTGTCTGCTTTTGTTTTTGTTTTTATTGCAATTTTAGCTTTATAGAAACGAGAAAGAAGCCGTTTGAGATCCTCTTCTTTTACATTTTTGAACACAACTTCCAAAACACTTCCATTATATTCTAGAGAGAGTATCCTCTCTCCCTTGCTGTAATTAGCTTTTAAAAAGTAGTTTATATAGGTTCTGAGTTTTCGTGCTTTTGTATCTTCTTTTTTATATTTAGCTAAAATTGCACGGTTTTGCATCAAAGTCGGCTTAAGTTTGTACTCAGAAAACAGTGCCTCACGTTTCTGTTGGATCTGCTCTTTTTGTTGCAGGAAGTAGATATATTCAGCTGTAAAAAGAGCTATAAAAAGAAGCAGAAGAACTACTACTTTATAGAGTGTTTTACTATCAACAATATGGGAAAACTGTTCAAGATGTATCTGTTGTTTTGGTGCTTGTAGTTCTACTTCATCAAATGATTTACTGTTTTGAAACCATACAGAGGGTAAAAGCAGCGCAATTCCATCCTCTTTGCTTAAAACATACTTCTCATTTATCTGTATACTTTCATCTAAATTTTCACACGCAAACTGTGCAAAAGAGATCCCTCTCACCTGCCCAAGTCCTATACCTTTTTGCGATAAAAGAGACAAAATCTTACTGTCTTGATAAGCAAAAATCAAAAATGAATCATTTTGCTTAACAACATAGTAATTATAGTTACCTTCAGGAAGGATCTCCTCAAAAAGAGTTGCTGCAATCTTTTTTACTTCATGCGTATATTTTAAAGGAAGTGTTACTTTTTTTATCCAATAGAGTGAGGGTGAGAGCAGTATAAAATACTTTTCTTTGGGATCAACATCTATATGCCTCTCTTGATCTAAAAAGAGTATCTGTCCCTGTTGTTTAAACTTCAAAAACAAAATCATACCCTCTCTTTAGTTTTATATCATAAATAAAATAGATTTTTGATATTTTTTTTTGATAAACAAACTCAATCTCTACCGAAATAGTCGGTGCATAAAAAGTTGTTTTAAATTTTTTAAGATTTATCTTCTCTTGCGGTGTCAAATCCAAATCTTTTAGAGAGTTATAATTACCCTCTCCCAAAAAGAGTGTCTCTGCTCGCTCTTTTGTAACATCTAAAATCAACTGCCATACGGCTACTGTTGCATAATTAAGATCAATCTCTGCATTTTTATCATTTCCATAACTGAAAAGTTCATCAAAAGGAACCATTTTCAAATTTACATCACCATACTCTTTGAGATAAAATTTATTTATCTCCAAAAGATGCTTTTTTGAGGCAATATAATTACGAAACAGTGTAGGATTCTCATCAAAAATTCTACTTTGATAATTATTATACTCATCTTTTGCTTGATTTTTTCTCATACACTCTTTTAAGATATCAACATAATTGCCCCCAACCATATATCTGTTAAAATAGTTACGAAACAACAGCTCATTGTATTTATTTAACATATTAATATTTAACCTGCTTCTGGCACTGTGCAAGGAGATAACAATTTTTTGGTCATTTATATGTAAAGGAAGATATCCTGTTGTTGCTAAAAAAGTATGAAAATCGGCAGATGCGTCATCATCTGCATATCTGTTTAACTCCTGTGAACTTTTCAGTATTGTAAGCACATCATGTAAAATCATACTGCTTTTATAGAGAATATCTTCATCTTCTTTAATTTGTGTCGCTTTTTTCATTTGTGAAAGTCCATAACCAACAGCAATAGAAATAATCATTACAAACATCAGTGTAATAAGCAGAGCTATGGCTTTTCTCATTGCTTAATGTATACTCATAGAAAAAATTGGAAGAAGCATTGCTGCAACAATAAAACCGATAGTTCCACCTACAAACAACATTAATGCCGGTTCAAGCAGTGTTAAAAGCAGTGCGATTTTATCACGGTTTTCTTCAAAATAGAGTTCTGAAAGGTTAGAAAGAACACTCTCTACTTCCGATGTCTCTTCAGCAAGAGCGATCGACTGAATAAAAGCCATATCTATCACTTTATAGGAGTCATTTAATGCCGAAGAGAGAAGTTTACCCTCAACAACTTTTGTACTTGCATCTAAAAAGATCTCCTTTATAACTCTGTTATTTAAAATATTTGCACTCAGATTAATAGTACGAACAAAAGGCACCCCTGAACGGGTAAGTAATGAGGCCATATAAGCAAAACGAGCCAGCTCACTTTTTAAAACAATAGTTCCAAAAAGTGGTAGTTTTAATAGCAAAGAGTCTATAAAGTAGGCAAATTTATATGATTTTTTTCTGGCAAAAACAAAAGTAGTCAAAAAAACAAATATACTCATCAATATAAACTGAAAATTACTGCTAAAAAAATCTCCAGCAGCAACAACAAAGAGAGTAGCCTTTGGCAGTTCCTGATCCATACTCGCAAAAATACCCGTAATTTGCGGAACAACAAAAGTAAGCATAAAAACAATCATCAAAAGGGAGATAACAATCATAAAAGAAGGATATGCAAAAGCACTTTTGATCTCTTTGTGAATTCTCTCTTGCTCTTTTAAGAAGCGGGAGAGTTCAAGCAGTACCTCATCAAGTATCCCGCCATCTTCACTCACACGAATAGACTCTTTAAAAAAGAGAGGTAATTCCAGTACACTCTGCTCATCAAGTGCTGTATAAAAATTTTTTCCTTCATCTAGCAGTGTTGAAAGTGTTGAGAGAAAAAGTGCCATTTCTTTATCACGAGTATAATGTGTCTGCACAACTTTTAATGCCGCTACTATACTGATTCCCGATCGAATATAGATAGCAAGTTCCCGCGAAAGGCTAGAGAGTTCCTGTGGAGAGATTTTACGTTTTCTTGAAAATTCAAAACGTTCAAAAATACTTTTTGTATCTTCATCAATAGTTTGATAAATAATACCTTTTGCACGAAGTTTACTCTTTGCTTCATCCAAAGAGAGTGCTTCTATTTTATCCCTTACTTTTTTACCTGCTTTATCAATTCCTTTATACTTAAAGATCATCGCACTTCACTTATTAACTTTTCTTTTGCATCTTTGAGTGCAGCCAGAGAGTCATACTCTTTAACTGTATCAAAATAGGGTGTATAGTCATAGACTTTTTCTTTATAGACTATAATTACCTGATCACTCACCCCATCTCCATCCAAAGTAAAATCAAAACAGCTCTCTCTTTGAAGCGCAACATCTCCCATAAAGAAATCATAACGATAAAACTCTACACTCTCATCAAAGAAACCCTCAATATCCTTGATTTTTTCTCCATCTCGTAAAATCATACAGCTATCACACTGATCCTTACAAAGAAGTCGTACACTCTGATGATCTTTTGAAAAAGAACGTAAATAGGATTTGAGTGTTTTTAAAGAGGGTTTTTGCAACTCCTCTTTTGGTGCTTTTATTCTACTGAGTGCCAAAGTATAGACAAGACCGATAATAACAATAACTATCATCAGCTCAATAAGAGAAAAAGCTTTTTTTTGCATTCCCTACTTACACTGACTCAACTTGATATCTGCAGCAGAACCTTTGCCACCCTCTTTCTTATCCGCACCTAAAGATATAAGTTCAACTTTTCCGTCATTGTTGATATAGATAAATTCATTGCCCCATGAATCTTTTGGCATCTTTCCATCTTTAAAATACTCATCTGTTTTTGTAAGCGCTGCAAGCCCCTCTTCTGTTGATGGATAAACACTGTTTTTAATCTTATACATATCAAGTGCACCGTCATAGATTGACTTCATCTGAACACAAACAAGATCCCGTTTTGCCTCTTCACCTTTACCCGTAAGACTTGGAAGTACCATAGATGCCAAAAGTCCTAAGATGACAATAACTATCATAAGTTCTATAAGAGAGAATGCTTTTCTTTGCATAATAAATGCCCTTTGTTATTTTTAATTGTATTATAGCGAATTTAAGTCTAATAATTAAAAAGAAGTATAATTTTTGAAAGGGGATTGTAAAGTGAAGGTGCCCCTCTCCAGATGGCTGCGGCACATGAGTGTTTGAGGTGTGCTGCTGTATTCCTACCCTGACACATTATCTCATACACCCATTGCACAGGTCTAAAGAGAAGCGGTGAAATTATATCAGCTTTTTCTTAAAAATGGTATAATCTTTCTATGATTTATATTGTTACCGCACTCAAACCCGAAGCACAAGCTTTTGTGGACTACTTCAAACTCAAAAAATCAAAACTTGATACATATACCCTTTTTAGTAATGAGACAATACGTCTTATAATTGCAGGCATGGGTGTAGCAAATGCAAGAGTTGCAACACAGACACTTATCAACCATTTTGACATTACAGATGATGATATATTTGCAAACATTGGTATCTGCGGAGCTTCAAAAGAGTATGCGATCGGAGAATTGATTCTCTGCGGTGCACTCTCTTACCATGGCATGTTCTATAGATTTTCGACAAAAGGGGCGATGATCTACTGTGTTGACAAAGAAATTGAAAACTCCACATACCCTCTTGTCGATATGGAGAGTTACGGTTTTTATGACAGCGTTATTCATAACCCTGCAATTAAAAAGTTTAGCATCATAAAAGTAGTCAGTGACCATTTTGAACCTAAAAAAGTAACAAAAGAGCTGACAAAATCACTTCTGTTTAACCAAATAAATGCTATAAACAAGATACTTAATACTTAGGAAACTTCATGAAACTACTGCTTCTTCTCTTTCTGCTTCTCAATACTCTCTATGCAACAGATGAAAATAATCTTACAAAAATGATAGGTCGTATGCTTATTGTAGGATTTGATGGGACAGAGCTAGATAAAAACTCTCAAATTGTTACAGATATACAAAAGTACGATCTTGGCGGGGTTATCCTCTTTGACAAAAATTTTCAAAACAAAGAGAAGCCAAAAAACATTACATCTCCCAAACAGCTGCAACTTCTGACGCAACAACTTAGAAGTTTTGCAAAAAAAGATCTTTTTATAGCAGTAGATCAAGAGGGAGGATATGTAGCACGGCTAAAACCTTCTTATGGATTTATAAAGATCCCCTCTGCAAAGAAGATAGCCAACTACAAAGATAAACAAATCCAAGATATCTATACAAAAGAGGCAAATATGCTGCATC
>Ga0256837_1001302_pt1 | contig 17516 bp, 16 predicted proteins | sample 4562384metaG_FD_185976 | JGI IMG/M metagenome (GOLD analysis project Ga0256837, IMG submission 185976) | Hydrothermal vent microbial communities from Guaymas Basin, Mexico - 4561-384 | ecosystem: Environmental > Aquatic > Marine > Hydrothermal vents | place: Mexico: Guaymas Basin | collected...
AATTTGGTATGCCAGAAGAAATGCAAGCCCAGCAACTACAATTTATGGAACACTTAAACTAAATGAAGATATATCAGTGCCAAGAAGTATGCTTCCCGTCGCTCTTAATAAAATTTATGAAATTGGTAAAAAATATGGACTTAATGTACCTTGTTTTGGTCATGCAGGTGATGGAAATATACATGTAAATGTAATGGTAAAAGATAAAAATAATGCCGAAGAAGTTAAAAAAGGTCATAAAGCTATTGAAGAAATATTCAAACTTGTGATAGAATTAGGTGGAACTTTAAGTGGGGAACATGGTATAGGGATTAGTAAAGCTGAATTTATGGATATCGCATTTAGTGAAGCTGAATTAAATCTATTCAAACAAATCAAAAAAGCATTTGATCCAAAAGGGATATTAAATCCAGGGAAAATGGGCATATAAACATAAATCTTAAATTATGAAAATAGCTACTTTTAACATCAACTCTATCAATAAACGATATGAGATAGTCCAAAATTGGATTATCTCGGAAAATATTGATATAATTTGTCTTCAAGAATTAAAATCTATTAAATCTTTTAATTTTGATAACTATGAATGTTCTATAACTAATCAAAAACAATTTAATGGAGTTGCTACTTGCTCACTTTACCCCATAAAACATTCTCAAATACTCCACAAAGCAAGAGAAATTTATACAAAAATAAATAATATTCATATCATAAACATTTATGCCCCACTTGGGGATTTATACTCAGAAAAATTTGAATATAAATTAAATTTTTATAATAACTTGATAAAATTTTTATTAAAATTTGATTTACAAAAAGAAAAGGTAATTTTACTTGGGGATTTTAATATTATTCATAAAAATATAGATGTTTTTGATGCTAAAAAATGGGAAGGTAATGTAACATTTTTACCAGAAGAAAGAGAAATTATGAATAAACTTCTAAACCTTGGATTATATGATAGTTTTAGAGAACTTTATCCAAACAAAAAAGAGTTTTCATTTTTTGAATATAGAGATAAATTTTTTAAAAGAGGATTAAGGCTTGATTATATTTTAGTAACTAAACCTATTTTAAACAAAATAGATAATATTTATATTGATTTTAATCTAAGAAAACTACCTACTCCATCAGACCATATCCCTGTAATAATGGATTTTGATGATAGATAAAATCCGTGCTTTACCAGATTTACCAGGAGTTTATCAATATTTTGATAAAAATAATAAACTATTATATATTGGAAAAGCAAAAAATCTAAAAAACAGAGTAAAAAGTTATTTTAGATTTACCCCTACCCTACATCCAAATCCAAATTTATCTCCAAGAATTTTAAAAATGATACATCAAGCAGTAGATTTAAGATATATCGTAGTTGAAAGTGAAAATGATGCTTTAATTTTAGAAAACTCTCTTATTAAACAATTAAAACCAAAATATAATATTCTTCTTAGAGATGATAAAACTTATCCATATATTTATATAGATTTAGATGAAAAATTCCCAAGAGTTGAAATCACAAGAAAAGTGATAAAAGGAAATATTAAATATTTTGGACCTTTTAGCAGTGGAGCAAGAGAACTTTTAGATACTATTTATGAAAATATTCCTCTAATTCAAAGTAAATCATGCTTAAAAAGTAAAAAAGTTTGTATGTTTTATCAATTAAACAAATGCCTTGGTCCTTGTGAAGGTAAAATATCAAGTTATGAATATTCAAAATTAATAGATAAGGCGATAGAGTTAATTCAAAATAAAGAAAAAGTAATTAAATTATTAGAAACTAAAATGTTTAAATTAGCCAACAATCTAAACTTTGAAGAAGCGAAAATATATCGTGATAGAATAAAAGCAATTCAATCATCTGAAATTTTTAGTAATGTTGATATTGCCAAACTAGAAAATTTAGATGTTTTTTATGTTACTATAAACGAACAAAAAGTTGTAATTATTAAACTTTTTATCAGAAATGGAAAAGTTATTTCAAGTGATAATTCCATAATAAATTTACAAAATATTGATATTGATGAGATTTATAAAAGAACTATTTTAGATTTTTACTCTACTCAAACTCCACTTACAAGCAACAAAATTTTGGTACCACATCATTTTGATGATAGAGAAATATTATCTAAAACTTTATCTAATAAATTTAATAAAAAAATTTCAATTATTACCCCTACTACAAACCAAAGAAAAAAACTGATAGAAATTTGTAAATTAAATGCAAATGAAATTTTAAAAAACAATAAACAAACAAATATTTATATAGAGTTACAGAAATATTTCAATCTTTCAAATACACCTTATGTAATAGAAACTTTTGATACTTCTCATCTTCAATCCCAAGCAAATGTGGGTAGTAAAATTGTATGGGATAATGGATTTAAAAAATCTCTATATCGTCACTATAATTTAGAAAACAAAGATGAATATTCTCAAATGAGAGAACTTCTTACAAAACGAGCTACTAGTTTTGATAAATTATCTCCCCCTGATTTATGGTTAATTGATGGAGGAATTGCTCAAATCAATATAGCAAAAGAAGTGATTGAAAGTGTGGGGATAGATATAGATATTTTAGGTATAGCAAAAGAAAAAATTGATTCCAAAGCCCACAGAGCAAAAGGGGGTGCAGAAGATAAAATATATTCTTTTGATGGAGTACATAAACTTGGTAAAAATAATAAAATATTACAATTTTTACAAAAACTAAGAGATGAAGCTCATAGATTTGCTATCTCATTTCATAGAAAACAAAAAATAAAACAAGATAAAGAGATTGATTTACTAAAAATAAAAGGGATAGGTGAAGCGAAATTAAAAAAATTACTAAATTATTTTGGTACTTTTGAAGAAATAAAAAAAGCAAGGTTTGAAGATTTAGTTAAAATTATAGACAAAAAAACAGCACTTAATTTAAAGGAATATTATGATAAAAACAACTAAAAAAAATATAGAAGAGATTAAATCTATTTTACTTGAAAAATATAAAGAAGCAAAAACAGAACTTAAATATAAAAATGAATATGAATTATTAGTATCAATAATCCTCTCAGCTCAATGTACAGATAAAAGGGTAAATATTATAACTCCTGAATTATTTAAAAAATATCCTTCTACAAAAGAATTATCAAGGGCACAACTTGACGATGTAAAAGAAATTATAAAAAGTTGTAGTTTTTTTAATAATAAAGCTAAAAACTTAATTAAAATGGCCGTAGATGTTGAAAATAAATTTCATTCAAAAATCCCTCATAATTACAATGATTTAATATCATTAGCAGGTGTAGGAAATAAAACTGCAAATGTATTTTTAATAGAAAATGATAACGAAAATAGAATGGCGGTAGATACTCATGTATTTAGGACAAGTCATAGATTAGGATTAAGTGATGCTAAAAATGTAGAAGAAACTGAAAAAGATTTAATAAAAGCTTTTAAAACTGATTTGGCAATTCTTCATCAAGCACTCGTTTTATTTGGTAGATATATCTGCACTGCTAAAAATCCAAAATGTGATGAATGTTTTTTAAGTACATATTGTAAAACAAAAGAGAGTTTTAAAGCAAAATAATATGATATAATTACAAAAAAAGATTTAGGAGAATTTTATGATAGGAGCAATGACTGCCTTAATAACCCCATTTAAAAATAATAAAATAGATAGTGAAACTTTTGCTAATTTAATAAAAAGACAAATTGATAATGGAATTGATTATGTCGTACCTGTCGGAACAACAGGAGAAAGTGCTACATTAAGCCATAATGAGCATAAAGAATGTATAGAAATAGCAGTAGAAGTTTGTAAAAACACAAATACAAAAGTACTCGCAGGAGCTGGAAGTAACTCGACAGCAGAAGCGATTGATTTAGCAAAATTTGCCCAGAATTGTGGGGCAGATGCGATTTTGAGTGTATCACCTTATTACAATAAACCTACTCAAAAAGGGATTTTTGCTCATTACAAAGCGATAGCAAATTCTATCGATATTGAAATAGTTTTATACAATGTGCCAGGTAGAACAAACTCTCATATTTTACCAGATACTGCCATCGCTTTAAGTAAAGAATGTAAAAATATTACTACTGTAAAAGAAGCAAGTGGTGATGTAAGTAAAGTGGTTGAATATCAATCTAAAAGTAATATGGATATTTTAAGTGGTGATGATGCTATAAACTACCCTATTTTAGCAAGTGGTGGAAAAGGGGTTATATCTGTTACTTCAAATCTACTTCCTAAAAAAATTGCTGATTTAGTTCATAGTGCTAATAATGGAGATTTAAAAACTAGTAAAAAAATTAATGAAAGTTTATGGGATATAAATAAAATATTATTCATTGAAAGCAACCCTATTCCTATAAAATATGCAATGCATATTGCTGGACTTTGTGAGCTTGAATATAGACTTCCACTTACTCCTCCAAGTGATGAAAATATGAAAAAAATTGAAGAAGTTTTAAAAAAGTATGATATATGATAAAACTTTAAGGGAACTTTTTAGTGAAGTTCCTACATCTTTGATTAAATTATTAACAAATAGAAATATAAATAAATTACTTGAAACATCTTTTCCAAAAATAGAAAGAGAAGCTGATTTAATAGTAGAACTTGAAGATGGGGAGATTTTTCATCTTGAAATCCAATCAATAAATGATAACTTTATGCCTTATAGAATGCTTGAATATGGTCTTTTAATCAATAGAACTTATAAAAAATTTCCAAAACAAATGGTTTTATATGTAGGAATTGAAAAAAATAAAATAAAAAACTCTATAAACTTAAAAAAATTATCTTTTTCTTATGATGTAATAGATATTAGAGATATTGATTGTAATATTTTAATAAATAGTAATAAAATTCAAGATAATGTTTTAGCAATTTTATGTAATATTAAAAATCCAAATCAATTTTTTGATAAAATAACTAAAAAACTTTTGAATTTGAATAACAAACAAAGAGAAGAATATTTAAGAAAACTTGTAGTTTTAGCAAGACTTAGACCAAATATTTATAAAGAGTTAGAAAAAAACTTAAAGGAGTATAAAATGCCTTTTATATTAGATAAAAAATATGACCCATTATACAAAGATGGCTGGAATGAGGCTTGGAGTGAAGCTTGGAGTGAAGCAGAACAAACATCTAAATTAAATGATGCTGTAATTGTAATTCAACAATTTAATTTACCAATTGATGAAGTTGTAAAAAGTTTAAATGTTGATAAAAATAAATTATTACAAAAATTAAAGGAGATAAAATGAAAAATAAAACATTAGTAATTAGTGGTGCTACAAGAGGGATTGGAAAAGAAATTATTTATAGATTTGCAAAAGAGGGAGTAAATATTGCTTTTACATATAATTCAAATGAAGAAATAGCAAAAGAAATTGCCAAAGATTTAGAAAAAACTTATGGGATAAAAGCAAAATATTACCCTTTAAATATTCTTGAACCAGAAAACTATAAAGATTTATTTAAACAAATTGATGAGGATTTTAATAGAGTTGATTTTTTTATTTCAAATGCGATTATTTCAGGAAGAAGTGTTGTAGGTGGTTTTGCTCCATTTATGAGATTAAAACCAAAAGGGTTAAATAATATCTATACTGCCACTGTTCTTGCTTTTGTAGTTGGTGCTCAAGAAGCAGCTAAAAGAATGGAAAAAGTTGGAGGTGGAAGTATTATTTCACTTAGTTCAACTGGAAATTTAGTATATACTCCAAATTATGCAGGGCATGGAAGCAGTAAAGCAGCAGTAGAAACAATGGTAAAATATGCAGCAGCTGAACTTGGTGAAATGGGAATTAGAGTAAATGCTGTAAGTGGTGGTCCAATAGATACTGATGCTCTTAAAAAATTCCCTAATTATGAAGAAATTAAAGCAGAAGTAGCACAAAGAAGTCCATTAGGTAGAATGGGTGAAGCTAATGATTTAAGTGGAATGTGTTATTTTTTATGTACAGATGAATGTAGTTGGCTAACAGGTCAAACAATTGTTATTGATGGTGGGACAAGTTTTAAATAAAAAATATAAAAGAGAAATTATGATAGTAACAAAAGAAGGAATTGAATTTTATAAATGGCAAAAATGGTCTAAAAGATTACAACATACCCCTAATATTTTAGCTTTTTCGAGAGTCTTAATGGCTCCAGTGATGTTCCTGTTTTTCGTAAATAGAGATTTATTTAATTGCCATCCAAGTTGGTGTGATTTTTTTGCTGCTGTAATTTTTACATTAGCATCGATTACAGATTTTTTTGATGGATATATTGCGAGAAGGTTTGATGCCACTTCCAAACTTGGTGAAATTCTTGACCCTTTGGCTGATAAAATGTTGGTACTGGCAGGATTTTTAGGACTTATGATGATAGATAGAGCAAGTCCATGGGCTATTTATATTATTTTAGTTAGGGAATTTTTTATTACAGGTTTAAGAATTCAAATGGCAAGTGAGGGTAAAAAAGTAGCAGCAAGTATGGCTGGAAAAGTTAAAACGGTTGCTCAAATGGGTGCCATTGGTTTCCTTACTATGAATTGGTATGGAGGAGAGTTTTTACTTTGGATAGCTGTAATTCTTACTGTTTATAGTGGTTTTGATTATGTAAAGGCTTATTTGCAAGATACACAAGAATAATTAAATATAAATAAAAAATTATTTGAGGAGTAAATATTTTAATATATAATTCTCCTAAATCTAAATAATTTTTTATAAATCCATCTAATAAATTTCCTTCTCCTATTAAGTGTAAAAGTATCTCAAATGGATAAAAAATCGAAAATATTATAGTTACAAATGGACTTAAAAGTTGATAAAAATTAAAATTCCCAAAAAAATAATGACTAATTGGTAACATTGTAATATAAAGATAAATAGGTAAAATTACTAATCCATTAAAAGAAGTAACTTTAAAATATTTAAAAAATAAAAAGATTAAAAATACTCCCATAACACTTAGAAAAAAACCTAAACTAACTATAAAATTTGGAAAAATAACTAAACTAAAAAGAACTGCTAAAAACAATAGTTTAAAACTAAAAATATTTCTTAAAAAATAGGCAAAAATAAATACAATAAATTCCATCACAAAACTTCTTACCAAACTTGGTGGAAAATTTACAAACCATAAATATAAAAATAAAATAAATAAAATTAAAATACCTAAATCTATATTTCGATTTCTATATGGTGGAAATAAAAAATTATAAATAGGGGTAAAAATTAAATATAAAACTCCACTAATAATAGCCAAATGTAACCCACTTAAAGCAAAAAGATGACTTATCCCAAGAGTTGAGAGTTTTTGACGAGTATCATAATACAAACTATCTCCAAAAAATAGTGCTTGAAAAATATTTGCCATAAATTTATCTGAATGTTGTTTTGATATAAATGTTTCATAGTTAGAAGTTTCTAAAATTCCAAGTTTAAAAGTCGGAGCATAAAATTTTGTTAAATACTCCCAAAAGGAGATTTTTTTACTAATCACTCCAACTTCAATATTTTTATTTAAAATATCTTTTAAATTATCTCTTGTAGTCGTATAAAACTCAACTTCATTATTTTTAATTTTTAAAACCCAGTAATTTTTCTTTTTATATTGATTTACTATTTTTGCGACTATAAATTGTGGTTTTTGTATAAAATTTTGATATTTATAATATTTATACCCTATATTTAATCCAAAAACTAAAAATAGACTAAATAGGAGATATTTCCACCACTTCATTTGGCATCTCAAAAGAGGTAGGGGCTGTATCCATTTGATTTATATTTAAAGTTTTATCCTCAAATCTTGTAAAGGCTTTATTAAATTGTAAATGAACTATGCCTGTCGGACCATTTCTTTGTTTTCCTATAATTATTTCTGCTTCTTCAATAGGTTTTTCTTCTACATTCTCTACTTCTATTTTTTTACCCTCTTTTTGGGCTTCTTTCATCGCTTGTTTGACTTCACGAATCCTATACACATCATCACGATAAACAAACATAATAATATCAGCATCTTGTTCAATCGCACCAGACTCTCTCAAATCACTCATCATAGGTCTTTTATCTGGTCTGCTTTCAAGTCCCCTATTTAACTGAGATAAAGCAATAATTGGAATTTTTAATTCTCTTGCTAACATTTTCAACCCCCTACTAATTTCAGCAACTGCTATATGTCTTTCTTTGCTATCTCCTACCATTAGTTGAAGATAATCAATAATTACCAAATTCATCTCAGGATGAAGTGATTTAAGTTTTCTAAGTTTTGCTCTAACTGAATGTATATTTTGTACAGAATTATCATCAATAAACAATTTCGTATTTGAAAAATAATCTAAACTTTGTGTAAGTCTGGATAATTCTTCATCATTTAAATTTCCAGTCCTTACATTTTGAAGAGGAATACTTGAATAAGCTGAAATCATTCTAAGCATTAGTTGTTCTGATGGCATTTCAAGCGAAAAAATCGCAACACCTTGCTTATTTTGTAAAACATTTGAGGCAATATTTAAAACAAAAGAAGTTTTTCCCATTGCAGGACGAGCTGCTATAATAATCAAATCCCCTTCATTAAATCCACTAGTCATTCTATTTAAATCTATAAAACCTGTATCAAGTCCTGTAAGCAAACTATCTTTTTTTGCTGCTTGTTTTTTTATATAATCTAATGTAAGAGTAGTAACCTCATCCATCTCTTTAAAATCACCCTCTTCACTCTCAGTAGCTATCTTAAAAAGTTCAGATTGAATATCTTCTACAAGTTCTACTGCTCTTTCATCACTTTTTTCATATACTTCTTGTTTGACAACATTTGAAAAATGTAAAAGTTCTCTTTTTAATGCTTTATCTTTTAGCTCTTTTGAATAACTCTCAACCATCTCAACTGGTGCTGTGGAGATAATATCAAACATTAAAGTTTCATCAAACTGCCCTTTTTTTTCTAATTCATCTTTTAAAAAAGTTTCATCTATCGGATAATCTTTTTTATATAATCTATCCATAATATCAAATATATTTTGATGAAATGGTAAATAAAAATCTTTTGATTTTAATATAGCTGCTACTTTTTCAAAGTTATCTCCATCAAATAAAATAGCACTTAAAACTCCTCTTTCTATATCTAAATTGTGTAAACTAATTTCCATCATTTATCCTATTTTAATTATAAATTTAGCACCATTTTCTCTATTTTCTACTAAAATATCACTATCAATTTTTTTAATTATTTTTTTTGACAAATATAAACCTTTACCTGAGCCATACTCTTTTGTAGTAAAATTTTCATCAAAAATATAATCAATTACCTCTGTATCAATCCCACCCCCATTATCTTCAATATATAAAATATTTTTATTATTATAAATTTTTATCTCTCTATCTTCTACACCTCTATCATTGAAATTATCCACCATATTTGTAATGATATTTAATATTACTTGCTTAAATTCATTTGGATATACATCAACTTCTATTTCATCAATATCATTATTTATCTCTATTAGATTTTTAATTAAATAATCTTTTAATAAAAATAAAGAGCCATCTACCTCTTTTTTTAATTTTACTTTTTCTTTGGGTTTATTCTCAAAAAAACTTCTAAATTCTTTTAATGTTTTTGTTAATTCTTCTAATTCTTTCATATAATCTTTTGTATATTTATCAATTTTTTCAGTTGTTAAATTGTTTTGAGAATTTTCCATATTTAAAAGTTCTGTTTTCATACTCAAAACATTTATAAATTGCAACCATTGATGAGCTACTAAATCTATCATCTCTCCCATCATTGCCATTTTTGATTGAGCTAACATAAAATTTTCACTCTCTTTTTTAAGATATACATTTTTAGCAACCTTATAAAATACTTTTAATAATTGTTCAAATTCCATAGGTTTTAAGATAAAATCTGAAATTGATATTTGAATAAGAGATAAAAGTTTATCTGAATCATTATATGCAGATATTATGATTATTTCTTGGTCTTTATTTATCTGCTTTATCTCTTTTGAAAGTGTTATTCCATCCATTCTTGGCATCTGAATATCACTAATTACAATATCAAATGATAAATCATTATATAATTTTAACCCCTCTTCTCCATCAGTTGCTATTACAACTTCTAAAAAGAATTGTTCTAATACATCTTTCATCTCTTCTAAAAGAGATTTATCATCTTCTACATATAAAACTTTTAACTTTTTTGTATAAAATAACACATCTTCTAAATTCATTTACAATCCCTTAGTTTAATCTCAAATATAGTCCATTTATCTTCGTTAAATGTTCTAATCTCTCCATCTAAATGTTTTTCTATTATAATTTTACTCATATACAATCCAAGACCTGTGCCGTTTTTTTCATCTTTTGTACTAAAATATGGCTCAAAAATTTTATCTTGTATCTCTTTATCTATCCCACCACCATTATCTCTAATCTCAAATACAATATTATCATCTTTTTTATAAAAAACAATCTCTATTTTTTTATTTTTTATCTCTTTTTCCACTAAAACATCTTGTGAATTTTTTATTAAATTTAAAATAACTTGTTTAAATTCATTAGTAAAAATCCAAAATTTATTTTTATATTTATTATGTATATTTAACTCTATCTCTTTATTTTTTAAAGAATTACCTATAATATCCAAAATAGATTCCATAATTTCTTCAAAAAATTTATACTCTTTTTGTTTAGTTGGTTTAAAGAAATCTCTAAAATCATCTATTGTATTACTTAAATATTTTACATATTTTACTAAATTATCCATTTTTTCTTGTATAAATTTACTCTCTATTTTACCCATTTGAGCCTTAAATTTGATAGAAATTACATTTGCATTTATTGCTCCTAATGGTTGTCTCCATTGATGAGCTATCATACTTATCATCTCTCCCATTTGGGCTAATCTACTTTGATATAAAAGTTGTTCATCTTTTTTTCTATTTTTTTCTATCTCCTCTTTAATTCTTTTTTCTAATGTTTGATTTAATTTGATTAACTCTTTTTCTCTATTAAAATCAACATAAGAAAACCATCCAAGTAAAACAAATAAAAATATTAAAAAATATACTAAAAACTCAAAAATATTATCGAGTTTATTTAATGAAGTGGTAATTTTAGAATGCTCTTTCATAGAAAAATCAAATACCAAAATTGCTTTTACTTCATCTTCTATAATTATTGGTTTTAGATAAGTTATCCATAAACTATCTATATTTTTATGTGTGAAAAACACCTCTTTTTTATCCTTATACACCATATCCCATTTTTGTATCTCTATTGGTTCATAAGTTTCCAAAAAAATTGCCTTATCTTTTTTTGCCCCATCAAGTAAAAATCTAAAATTATTGTTTTTTTTATCTACAACATAAATATATTTATATCTATCTGTTACAAATAAAGATAAAATATTTTCTAATTTTTTTCTTACTGAAATATTTTTTAAAAATTTCAAAAGATTTTTATGAGTTTTTGAAATTATAATATTAGATAAATTATTACTTACATTTTTTACATATTTTATATTACTATTATAATTTGTTTGAATTACAAAGTGTTTTGTATTTTGAAATAAATAATAAATAGCAATAAAAATCACAACAATTAAAATAGCTAAAAAATTAAATATATAAAAAGGCTTTATCTTCATTTTAAATACTTTTTAAGAGAATTATCTAAATTTAAATGATATTTTAAAATCATCTTTTTATTTAAAATCAGTTGAGGCCTTCCTTTTCTCCAATAAAAAGCACCTATTGAATTAGAATTTACATAACTAATATAAGAAGTAGCAAAAATAGGTTTATGGCATACTATTTGCGATTTATATAATATTACAATATCAGCATCTTTAAATGATGAAAGTTTTAATACTTTACTTTTAATAAAATATTTTTTATTTGCATCAGTATAAACTTTTATCTCTTTTTTATTAAATAGTTTTGGAAATAATCTCTCATATAGTTTAATCTCATAACTATCTGCAAACAAAAAACAAATATTAAATAATATAACTATTATTGTTTTCATTTTAAAACAGATATTCTAATGAAATTATAATATTTCTATCTATTGTTTGAATTTGTGTAGGTACAACTGGATATAATGTAGTTGCATCTGCTTTCATATAATATTGTTTATAAGATTTATTAAACATATTTTCCCCTTTTAATAGTAAAATTAAATCATTCGAATAACGATACCTAACCCCTAAATTATAAACTAAATAATTTTTATCTTCATCATTTATATGAATAAAAATTGCTTCATTAAACACATCAAATTTATCAAAACTATTTTGATTATTTAGTACTATTTTATGTTTTTTAAACTCCTTTATTATTGGTGCATTATATTTTTGATATTCATAACTAATCAAAAATTTATCAATATCATTATATTCTTTCGTCCAACTTGTATATAAATTAAAATTTTTAACAACATCTTTTGAATTATACAATAAATATCTATCAAACATATCTGGGACTAAGTAATTTTTAAATTCAGCATAACTAATCAAAAATTCATACCTATTTTTATCATACCCTGCTATAATATTCTCTGCTATATTATTTTCTTTTATTTTATCAATTTTTTTATCTTTTATAAAAAACCCTGTGCTATTTACAAGAAATGGGTCTATCGAAAACTCAATATGTCCAAAAATTGATTTAAAAGTCAAATTATTATTTACATAAGTATGAGTAACTCTATAATTTAATATATCATCTTGTTGATAAGAGTTATTATTTCTTACACTCTCTTTCATAATTCCTATATTTAAAATAGAATTATCTTTTATTGAATATTGATTTTCTAAAAATACAGACCTTACAATTTGTGTATCATTTCCTGTTTTTGGTAAAGCAACATCATTTCTATATAGTTTTGAATATTCAGATTTTTTATATCTAAATTTAATCCCTGAAATCAAAGTATTTTTATCGGTAATAAATTTGTATTTTAATTCAGAATTATATAAATTTGCATCTATTGTAGAAATTTGTGAAGAAATAGGATATAAATAATTATATTCTTTTAATGGTTCTACATTATCTTTAAAATAAGATTTAGTTGTTTTCCTATCAAAATCTAATAAAAAATAAAAATTATTAAAATTTCCATCATAACCTAAATGTAAAAAATCACTATCTACTCTTGCACTTGAAGGGGTATTGTCAATACTTGTATCTAAAAAACTATCTTTTTTTTGAGATATTGCTTCTATCAAAAATCTATTATTTTCATTATAGAAAGAAACCAAACTATGAAAAGTTGGATAATCTCTTGATACTTTTACATTATCTACATAATATTTTTTTTGTTTATTTTCATCATAAGAGAAATATCCAAAACAATTCCAAGCACTTTTTGTTTCACGAGCATAATATAAACTTACACTTTTAGAATCGTATAAATTATATGAAGTTTTAATTTTCCCACCATTATCTTTTTTTGCCGTTTTTGTATATAATTTAATCAAAATCATTGTTGGTTCAGTAGTATATTCATAACTTGTATTTTGGAGATATATCTCTATATGGTCTATAAAATCTAAATCCATATTCCCTAAAAGCATAAATCCACTACCATACATACCTGTAGCTATTTCTTGATTATTTATAAAAACTCTTACATTATTACTCACAAATGCTTTATTATCGCCATATGTAAATAAATCTGGAAAACCATAACTACTCTCTTTGTATTCAATAGATGGTAACTTTTGTAATACATCTTTTAGTTTGTTAATTTGCATTCTTTCTATATCACTTCTTGTCCATACAAAAGAGATACCACCATTTTGAAGTTTTGTTTTTTCTGAAAGGTCAGATTTTATCTCTATCTCTTTTAAAATATCATCGATAGACTCTGCCCATAATAGATTGATAAAAAACAGCAAAATTAGAAATTTTTTCATAAATCTCCCTTTGGCTCACCTAAATAAAACCCTTGGGAATAATCAATATTTAACTCTTTTACTTTATCTAAAACCTCTTTTTTATGGACATATTCTCCTATAACTTTCATACCCGTTTTATTAGCAAAATTCACTATTGTTTCTACAATAATTTCCATTTTTTTATCATTATCTAAATTTTTTATTAAACTACCATCAATTTTGAGATAATCAATATCAAGATTTAATACATGTCCAAAATTACTATAACCACTTCCAAAATCATCTATTGCTATTTTTGCACCTTTACATTTCATATATCCAATAAATTCTTTTAATAAATCATAATTTTTAATAGCATCATCTTCTAATATTTCAAAAGTTATATATTTAAAAATTTCAGGATATTTATCTACATATCTATTTATAAAGTTCATAGTTTCATCATTCATAATATCTTCTATTGAAATATTTAAAGAAAATTCTATTTTTTTATCTTTAAATTTTTCAAATGCTTTTTTATATATCATTTGAGTAATATTTTTATATATTTTATTCTCTTTTGCTATATTTAAAAATGGATAAATAGACATTATTTTATCGCCATCTATTATTCTTGCTAAAACTTCATATTTTACAATTTTACTAGTTTTATTTGAAAAAATAGGTTGATAATAAGGGATTATCCTATCATTTTCTATTGCCGATTTTAAAATATGTGTATTTATTAAATTTCTTTCTATCGCTTCTCTTTCATTAAACTTCGGATTATATATAGAATATGAATATCTTGTATTCTTTTTTGTAAGTTTAAGAGCTATATCAGCTGTTTCTATTAAAGGTTGGATAAAACTAATCCCTATACTCACAGAAATATGTAACTCTATATCTTTATGTTTGATAGATTTATTTTGAATATTTTTTATAAGTTTAGCAGAAATTGATTCTAAATCTATATTTCTATTATATTCAAATAATATACCAAAATCATCTCCACCTAACCTATAAAAAGAGGGATTATAATTTTTTGGAAATTCTATCTTTAATAGTTGTGCCATCTCTTGTAATATAAAATCCCCTATTTGAGTACCATAAAAATCATTATAATATTTAAATCTATCTATATTTACTATTAATAATACAGGATTTTTAGCTTCTTTAATATCTATTTCTAATTTTCTTCTATTATATAATTTTGTTAAATTATCTGTAATTGAAATTTTTTCTAAAATTTGATTCTCTTTTTCTAATTTAAAAAATAGATATAAAATCAACAAAATAGAAACAACTACAAATAATATTAACAATACAGAAACAAAAGTAATAATATTAAGTTTCTCATTTGACTCTTTTAAAAATTTATTTAAAACATTATCTAATTCTTTTTTAGTTTCAAAATTCAATATTCTATCCATTTGAGTTACATATTCTGGAAATAATTTATTAAATAACTCCACATTTTTTACAAAAGTAATATAAAACTTATTTTTAGAATTTATATTTTTAAGATATAATAAGTTTTTATCTAAATCATTTAAAAAAGTTAAATCAAAACTATTTTTTGCTAAAAATATTTGTGAAGTTATATTTAAAAAATATTTTTTATTTTCTTTTAATTCAAGTTTTGTTATTAACTCTGCTATATACATATCCGAATTTTTTAATGGGGCAATTATAGTTTCTAATCTATAAATTGATTCTATTTTTTCTAAAATAGCCTTTTTATATTCTAAAAAATATCTATAAGAAAATTTATGTTTTTTAAATTCTTCATCATTTTCTAAATCTTTTAATGTTTTATCAATCTCTTTTTCTAAATTTACAATTTCATCAAAATTTCTATATAAATATAAACTTATACTCAAAATTTCTGAATTTAATTTTAACTCTTTTTGTTTTAAAGTATTTATTTTTTTGATTATTTTATCATTATTGTTAAAATATTCCCTTGTATAGTGATTAAAAGAGATTAAAAGTCCAACTATAAAAACTCCTAAAAATATAAATATGAGTTTTTTCATTTTTCTTCCAATATTTTAGGTTTATCACCTGTTAAAGTTTTCAAAAAAGCTACAATTGATTTAGTTTGATAATCACTTAATTCTAATCCTAAATTATAATAAGCCATTAAATTAATAGCTTTTTCTAGACTATTTGTAATACCATTATGAAAATAAGGTGCTGTAAGAGTAATATTCCTTAAAGTTGATACTTTATACACATATTTATCATTTTGATTATGTGTAAATTCATATCTATCCCCTATTCTATCCTCTGCTTTATGAATAACACCTATTTTTTGAAATGAATTACCACCTATATTTATCCCATTATGACAATTTATACACCCCAACTTTTTAAAATTATAATACCCATCTACTTCAAGTTTTGTTAATTTAACTTCATTTCTTAACCATTTATCAAATTTACAATTTGGAGTAATTAAAACTTTTTCAAATTCTGCTACTAAATCTTGAAACATCTCAAAACTAATTTTTTCATTTGGATATATTTTAGAGAGTTCTTTTTTATATTTTTGATTTAAAACTTTAACTATTTTTCTTTTATCCATTCCCATCTCTACTGAATTATGAGTAGGTCCTAAAATCTGTTCTTTTAAATTTTTTGCTCTTCCATTCCAAAATTGTCTAAAATTATAAACAGAATTATAAACAGTTGGTGATTGAATATTTCCTAATTTATTATAAACTCCTATCGATACTACTCTTGGGTCTGCTCCTCCATACTCAGGCATATGACAACTCTCACAAGAAATTTTTTCATCGCTTGAAAAAGAAGTATCAAAAAACATCTTTTTCCCCAATAAAACTTTTTGTTTATCAAATTTTATAGTTTCTGGAATAGGAGTAATAGGTTCATTTCGTAATGCAAATAAAAAAATTGGCAATAGATAGATTAAAATTCGCACTGTTAAGCACCTTTAAATAACTTAAACATCATAAAAATAGCAGTTATTAACAATCCTGTTTGTAAAGTAAATACCCCAACCACCCATCTAATTAAATCAGTTTTTGTTTCAGATATTTTGTTTGTTAATTTTACATCAAGTTCTTTTATTTCTAATCTTACTTTCTCTATCTCTTTTGTTAAATCAAGCCTTATTTTTTCTCTTTCTTCACTCGCTTTTTTATCTAAATCCTTAATTTCCAATCTTATCTTTTCTCTTTCTTCACTCGCTTTTATATCTAACTCTTTTATCTCTAATCTTACTTTCTCTATCTCTTTTGTTAAATCAAGTCTTATCTTTTCTCTTTCTTTACTTGCTTTATTGTCTAACTCTTTTATCTCCAATCTTACTTTCTCTATCTCTTTTGTTAATTTTAATTCTGTTTGTGTAACATCTTGTTTTGTAGCATGATATTTTAAATCAGGGTATTCCTTATTTATTTCATTAATAAACTCCTCTACTAATAAACTTTTTTCATCATCATTCAAAGATGGATTTGTCATAATTGCTTTTATTAAATTTTGTCTTGTTGGTGCCATAGACATAGTAAAACCTTTTTTTGTTTTTATTATATCATAATATTTTTTGATGTTATAAACCGAAAATAATGAAATAATGAAATTTCAATATAATGTATCATATCAATAAATCTGAAAATATTCT
>Ga0256837_1001303_pt1 | contig 17495 bp, 16 predicted proteins | sample 4562384metaG_FD_185976 | JGI IMG/M metagenome (GOLD analysis project Ga0256837, IMG submission 185976) | Hydrothermal vent microbial communities from Guaymas Basin, Mexico - 4561-384 | ecosystem: Environmental > Aquatic > Marine > Hydrothermal vents | place: Mexico: Guaymas Basin | collected...
AGGTTCTTTAATTTTTTTAATAAGCTCTTTTGATGGTATATCTCCCCAATCATTAAAAGAGTCTATATTTATATGCTTTAAATAATTTTGTTTGAATTTTTTAAATACAGTTGTTGTATCACATCCAATGGGAGGTGTAAAAATTTCTATTTCTAAAGTTTCTTCTTTGAACTCTTCTACAACTTCTCCAAATCCACTTACATTTGCTGAATTGAAATTATGTATAAAAAATGGTAAGTCAGCACCTATTTTACTACCTATTTTAGATAATTGATTAACCGATAGGTTTAAATTACATATTTTATTTAGAAGTTTCATAAAAGATGCACTATCTGAACTACCACCACCTAATCCTGCCTGAGATGGTATATTTTTTTCTACTACAACTTTGTGATTTTTAAAAAACTCTATAATACTTTTATCCTGTGTATATTCATATAGTTTAATATATGCTTTATATATGGTATTTGAAGTTGTTTCTATATTTTCACAACCATCTATTCTAAATTTATCCGATTTAAATGGAACAAATTTAACTATATCATATAAATTATCTACACGAACAAAACGAGAATTAAGAGTATGATAGCCATCTTTATGACCTGTAATCTTTAAAAAGATATTTACTTTTGCATAAGCTTTTATTTCGTACATCTAATTAATCTCCTTAAATTTCTCTTGACGGTTTAATTTATATTTAACTTCACCATCTATTATCTCTATAATGCTAAAAAAGTTTTTTGTGATAATTAAATAGTATCCATCCTCCTTTTCTTCAAAATATTCTATTGATAATTTTTTACCTAATTCTATAAACTCATCATCACCTAAATATTTATTTGTGGGAATTTTAAGATATTCTAATGGATTCAATGCTTTTTCATTATTATAAAAAAACTTCCCTTCGTTTATTCTTTCTAAACTAGATAGCGTTCCATCAACTCCTAGTTTATTTGCAATTAGATGACCTAAACTTCTAATATATGTACCTTCACTAACTTTTGCTTCAAAATGTACGAATGGGTGATTATAATTTATCAATTTAATATTATATATAGTAGATTTAATCTCTTTTAACTCAACAATTTTCCCCTCTCTTGCTAACTCATAGGCTCTCTTCCCATTTATCTTTTTTGCAGAAAATTTAGGTGGATAATAAGTTAATTCCCCTATAAAGCTTTTTAAAATTTCCTTTATCTCTTTTATATTAAACTCTTTTATATCTTGAATATTATCTACTTTTTCTATATCAAGGGTAGGAGAGTTTACACCTAACCATAAAGTTGCTTTATATGCTTTTGGAGTTTTATCTATATAATTAAATAGCTTTGTATATTGTCCAGTAGCTACAATTAAACATCCTGTAGCAAAGGGGTCAAGAGTTCCAGAGAACCCAACTTTTTTTGTATTATATTTTCTTTTTACATAACCCATGTATCCATTTGAAGTTCTAAATATAGGTTTTTTTACAACAAATAATCTATTCATTAAATTGACTTTACAAATGAGCTGAGTATATTCTTCTTTTCCCCAGAGAAATTAATTAGAAGATTATAACTTTTACCAATTTTATTTACAGATTGTACTCGACCCATTCCAAATATTTTATGCTTAACCAAATCACCTTTTTTATATTTTGAACTTTTTGTAATTTTTAGACTATCACTTTTAATAAGTCCAGCTTCCCCTAAAAATCTACTCTTCTCCATATTTTTTCTTTTACCTTTATAAAAACGGGTATCAACATAAGAGATGGTTAAATATCTTTTTGCACGAGTAATTGCTACATATCCTAAACGCCTCTCCTCTTCCATATTACACCCTATGCCAATAATAGGAAAGAAACCTTCTTCTAGACCAATAACAAATAGATGTTCAAATTCTAATCCTTTAGATGCATGTATCGTCATAATAGGAATAATATTTTCATCAGTTTTATCTTGTTCACTATATAGTGCCATATTATTTAATAAATCTTCTAGTTTTAATGCAGGATTATCTTTTAAACGTTCATTGATAAATCCATAGAACTCATTTATATTTGAAATTTTATCAAATCCATCTATCATATCTTCATAGTGATTCTTTATTTTTATTTTATTGTCGAAGAGTTCTGTAAAACCATCTAATGATATTTGTGATTTTTCTTTTAATAATTTTATATTACTAATAAGCAATGCTAATGAACTTGATACTTTTTTGCCCACTAGCTTTATAAGTTCATTAAGCGTTAATCTCTCTATTGACTGATATATAGATAATTTTCTATTTAAAGCCTCTTTTTTTAGTTTTTCTATGGTAGCTTTACCTATACCTCTTTTAGGTTTATTAATAATACGCATAAAGGAAAAATCATCAGATGGATTAGCTATTACTCGTAGAAAAGATATAATATCTTTCACTTCAACTCTTTCATAAAAAGGAATACCACCTATTGAGTGAAATTTTAATCCCTCTTTATATAAAGCATCTTCAATTGCACGAGATAGTGTATTAACTCTATAGAGAACGGCAATAGTTTGTGGGTCAACACCCTTATTGATTAATTTCTTAATATCTTTAGCTATAGCTGTTGCTTCATGTGTTTCATCTATATATTTCTCTAGTTTAACAGAATCTCCATCACCTATGTTACTAATTAAATTTTTATTGAAACGGTTACCATTGTGTTCAATTAAACTATTAGCTACTTTAAGAATAGGCTCTGTTGAACGATAGTTTGTCTCTAGTTTTATAATTCTAGAATCATAAAATTTTTTGCTGAAGTCTAAAATATTCTGTATATTAGCACCTCTCCAACCATAAATACTTTGATCATCATCTCCAACTACGCATATATTATTATGTTCAGAAGATAGATATTCTAGTAATTTTACTTGTAGTTCATTTGTATCTTGATATTCATCTACCATAATATATTTATATTGATTGCTAATCTTTTTTCTTAATTCAAAATCTTCAGCCAGAATTTTATATGGTAACATTAATAAATCATCAAAATCTACTAAGTTATCTTTTATAATCATTTTCTGATACTCTATATAAACTAAAGCACTCTCTTTATATTCTTTTAGTTCAGCTCTTTTTATAGCCTCTTCAGGAAGCAATAGCGAATTTTTATATTTAGATATCTCATTACTAATAAAATATGTATCTAAATTTATTTTTAAGTTTTTACTTATTGCCTTGATAAGTTTATACTTATCATCACTATCAATAATTACAAAATCTTTACTTCTTTCAAGTTTTTCTATATAAAGTTTCAAGAATAGTAATCCAAACTTATGGAAAGTACATAGAATAGGATTTGTAGTATTAGAATTTCTAATAATTTTAAAAGCCCGTTGAGCCATTTCTGATGATGCTTTATTTGAGAATGTTAAAGTTAATGTATTCTTTGGATCTATTCCACATTCATTTATTAGATATGCAAGTCTCGTTGTTATAGTTTTTGTTTTTCCACTACCTGCACCTGCTAGTATAAGTAGAGAGCCATTTATATGTTCAACAGCTTTTCGTTGATTTGGACTTAATTCATTCAATATTTTGTTCATAATTTATCTCTTTTCTTTTACCTATAATATAAAAATTATATCGTGTAGAGGATTAAAAAGAAGCTATTATGATAGTATAAAGGGATATTATTGCATATTGAAAAAAATAGTATAGACTTAATTAAGCTAAAGTTATGAATTAGTTTAAGTTTATATAGGTATAATTTATCTAATATATATTATAAGTATTTAAGATAAAAGGATTTTATTATGCTAAAAGATTTTGTTAAATTAGAGACATTTTTAACAGTAGCTAGAGAGAGAAGTTTTTCTAAAGCTTCTGCTAAACTTGGAATATCTCAACCAGCAGTTACTCAACAGATTAAATTTATAGAAAAATATTTAGGTGCAAAGATTATAGAGAGAAAAAAGAATGGTATCAAACTAACAGCAGAGGGTGATGAATTATATAAATTAGCTTCTGTATTAGAAAAAGAGATACACAAAGCAGAATATGATGTACTTAAGATTATTAATAAAGAAATTACATTTCGTTTAGGTGCATCATTTACTATTGGAAATTATATAATTCCTGGTGAGTGTCTAAATACCGTAGGTGAAGCTATAAATAATGATATAAATTTAAGTATACAAGAGAGTCAGCACATTATAGAACAGTTAAAGGATAGAAAATTAGATGTTGGATTAATTGAATCACATGTTATAGATAATACAATGATTTATAGAGAGTGGCTAGAAGATGAATTAGTTGTATTTAGTAATACTCCTATTCCAAAAATTCTTAAAACAGAAGATTTACATGAGTTTAGATGGATTTGTAGAGAAGATGGAAGTCATACAAAAGAGATTGTAAGTGAAGTATTTGATGATTTAGGAGTATCTTGTAAAAGTTTTAATGTTTTAAGTGAAGTTGGAAACACAACAGCAGTTCTTCAGACAATTAAAAGAAGTAAAAAAGATGAAAAAAATCCTGTTGTATCTATTATTTCAAAATATGCAATTGCCGATGAGGTTCAAAAAGGTGAACTATTTGAAGCTAGACTTAGAGGCATCAAAATGACTCGTAAATTTTATATTGTCTATTCTAAAGAGAATAAACATAATGCTTATGTAGATAAAGTTGTTGACTTTATATTGGCAGGACAATGTTAAGCTAATCCTAACTATTTTTTCCTGATAAATTTTTTATTTTCAGGATTATTTAGCAATGCATCCATTGATTTATCAACAATATTTTTCTTGGGTTTTGTTAAGTTTACAAATACTACCTCTTCATCTATAACAATTTGTTTAATAGCTAATAGAGGTACTGTTATTGTAGACGCAAAATTTTCCTCACCAAAACCAGCTTTAAAACTAATTGAATCATCCGTAAGTTGAGCTGTTTCCATCGCATATCCACTAATTGCAAACATTACAGTTTCATTAAAACTTTTCTGTATCTCTTCTGGCAGTTCAGGAGTAAAATTTATAAATTTTGTTTCACATATAATTAAGAAATCCTCATCTACATTAAATACTAGAGTTATAAAATCTTTTATACTATTATTAATAATATCTTTATATAAATCATTATCTATAAGTTTATTTGACATATTTTTTCCTTTAATCCATAAAAATAGGATTTATTATTTTAAATCCTACCATAGCATTCATTAAAGCTATACTATCAAAGTTTAATATCTCATCTTTTTTAATATCTCTTGTGTATAAAAAACCACTATCTATTAGTTTCTCTCGAATTGTTCCATTTAATAGAGGCTTATGAGGCGTTATCCATCTTTTATTTTTATCTAAAAATGCGATATTTGCAATAGTAGTGTCTGTAATAAGATTGTTTTTAATAATAATAACCTCATTACTATTTGGATTAATAAGAGAGTTTAATTCATCTCTATTTTCATATTTATATTTATAATCTATTTGACTATTAACAAAAGAAATTGTTTTAATCTCTTTGGGATAATATGGAATAAAATCTATAGATTTTATATCTCTATTATATACAACTCTACATCTATATATCTTATTTGTTGGAGGAGATATAATAGATAGTAGGTCAAATTCATCTTTTATTCCAAATAATTCTTCTCTAGTTTTATTAAAACGCCTATTGTGATATTCTATATTTCTAGCAGTTTTATTTTTTATATAAATTGTCTCTAATAAATTAAACATCTTTAAATAAAGGAGTTGATAGGTATCTCTCTGCACTATCACATAAAATTGTAACTATCGTTTTTCCTCTATTTTCTTCTCGTTTAGCTATCTCATAAGATGCATATAAATTTGCACCAGATGATATTCCAACTAATAATCCTTCATATCTAGCAACATCTCTTGCCATTTCAAAGGCATTATCTTCTCTTATCATTATAACCTCATCACAAACTTTTTGATTAAGGATTTCAGGAATGAATCCAGCACCTATTCCTTGTATATGATGAGTACCAGCTTTTCCACCACTTAAAACAGCAGAGTTAGCAGGTTCAACAGCAATAGATTTTACAGTTGGTATAAACTTCTTAATTATTTCACTTACACCTGTAAAAGTTCCACCTGTTCCCACACCAGCTACAAAATAATCTAATTCACCTTGTGTAGCTTTTAGTATCTCTTTAGCTGTTGTTGTTCTATGAATATCTGGATTATTTGGATTTTTAAATTGTTGTAATATAATTGAATTGGCAATTTTATTTTTAATTTCAATTGCTTCTTCAATAGAACCCTTCATTCCATCACAAGCTGGAGTCAGTATAACTTTTGCACCTAAATAGATAAGCAGTTTTCTTCTTTCAATACTCATAGACTCTGGCATAGTTAAAATAAGTTTAATACCTTTTGATGCACATATAGATGCTAGTCCTATACCAGTATTTCCACTTGTTGGTTCAATTATTGTTGTATTTTTATTAATTTTTCCAGCTTTAATTGCTTCGTTTACCATATTTAACGCAATTCTATCTTTTACAGAACTAGATGGATTCATAAATTCACATTTACCCAAAATAGTTGCTCCACTAAGTTTAGATAGTCTATTTAATTTTATAAGTGGCGTATCTCCTATAAGCTCTTCAACAGAGTTTGCAATCATTCTTTATCTCCTAATAGTTTAAATTCATATGCTTCATCATCATATGATTCTATTGTACCATCTTTAATATCATAATACCAGCCATGGAGAAATACTTTACCCTCCTTAACTCTTCTTTTTACAGCAGGATATGTCATCAAATTTTCTAGTTGAAAGATGATAGAGACTTTCTCTGTGTACTTTAGTAGGTCTTTTTTATTATTTTTATGTGGACTCATCATTGCAACTTTTTTTGGAGCTTCACCAAGTTCTAACCATTTAATTGTATGTATATTGTCATCTGTCTTTGGAATATCTTTATATAAAGAGGCAATTGCACCACAATCTGAGTGTCCACAAACAATAATATCAGTAAGTTCTAGAACACTAATCGCATATTCAATTGCCGAGGCTGTGGCATGATAATTTGCATTAGGTTGATATGGAGCTACAAAATTACCAATATTTCTAACAATAAATAGGTCTCCAGCACCACTATTAGTAATCATTGCAGGCATAACTCTAGAATCACTACAACCTATAAAGAGAGCTTTGGGATTTTGACCATCTTTCGATAATTCATGAAATCTATTTTTGTTCTCTTTAAATTTGACTGAGCGAAATTCTTTATGACCATTTGCAAACTCTTTTAACCTTTTATCTGGCATATCTTTTCCTTATTTTATATTATATTTTATAGTTTTCTCGGCATACATTGGTATAACATTGTTATAATTTTTTGGCACAATAAAATCTTCTTTTTCTAAAATAATATTTTTTTCTATAGGTTTTATATTATATATCTTTTGTGCATTATCACTAACAAATCTTTGCAAGTTATCTAAAGAGGCATTATTGTCTTCAAAAAGCTCTGCTAATACTTGAAGTGCAATAGGTGCAGTAAATACTCCTGCTGAACAGTGAGAAGCTTCCTTTGCATCTTTTGGATGAGGTGCAGAGTCTGAGCCAAACATTACTTTTGGATGAGCAGATAGTGCAACTCTTAATAATGCCTCTCTATCTTCTGGTCTCTTTGCTATTGGTTTACAGAATAGATGAGGTTCAAGCATTCCACCTGCTACATCATCAAGAGTAATGATAAGATGGTGTAAAGTTATAGTAGCATATAGATTTTCAAATTTATCTAAAGCCTCTACACTCTCTTTTGTAGTTATATGTTCCATAATAATTTTTAAATTTGGGAAATTAAAAGCTAGTTTTTCATAAATAGTAATAAATTCAGCTTCTCTGTCCATTACAAATCCATTTGTCTCTCCATGAATACATAGTGGGATATTAAGTTCACTCATAGCATTTAGAGTTTCTCTTAATTCATCTATATCAAATCCACTAACTCCACCTTCAGAATTTGTAGTAATTCCTGCAGGATACAGTTTAATTGCACTTATTTCATCTTTTACTGATTCTAAAAACTCTTTTGTATAAGTTGATTTGAAAAATAGTGTCATATATGGTACAAAATTTTCATCACCAATAGCTTCTTGAATTCTTTTCTTATATTCTATTACATCTTCTTTTGTATTAACTGGTGGTACTAAATTAGGCATTATGATAGCTCCTGAAAAGCTTGATGCAGTCAGTGGTGCAACAGTTTTTAACATATCTCCATCTCTAAGATGTAGGTGCATATCCAATGGGGATTTAATTGTGATGTTCATATTTATCCTTATATTAAAAATTATATCGGAATATTATAATATTAGTTGCCTAATTATTAGCTATTTTGTGATAATCTTAAATTAATAATTAATTAAAGGAATAACAATGTTCGGACTATTTGAAGATAAAGATGATATTAGAATTAAAGCCTTCTTCGGCTCAACAGAGGAAATTATGGAAAAAGAGCAGAATATATATAGCCCTTATGATGGTAAAATCGTAACTATTGTTCCTGTATGTAGTGCTGAAGATACTAAAAGAGCTTTAGATATTGCAAAGAAAGCTACGAAGTTAGCAAGAGAAACTCCATTATCTCAAAGAATTTTATGGCTAGAAGATGTTGCTCATACAATAGAAGATAGTAAAGAGGATTTTGCTTTAACTTTAGCTCAAGAAGTTGCAAAACCAATTACATTTGCCAGAGTAGAAGTTGAAAGATGTATAGAGACCATTAAATTAACAGTTGCAGAGCTTGTAAATTTATCAGGTGAGACAATACCAACAGATGTAACCCCTAGTGGTAAAAAAACTTTAGCATTCTATCGACATGAACCTGTTGGAGTTGTTGCTTGTATTACCCCTTTTAATTTCCCTTTGAATTTAGTAGCTCATAAAATAGCTCCTGCATTAGGTGTTGGTAATTGTGTTGTATTAAAGCCTACTCCAGAAGCTCCAAGAATATCATATATGTTTGCAAAAGCATTTATTAATTCACCTTATGCAATAAAAGATGCTTTAAGTGTTTTATATGGAGATGTAGAAGTTGGTTCAACACTTGTAAAAAGTTCAATACCAAGAGTCATAAGTTTTACAGGTTCTGTACCAGTCGGTAAAATAATAACTTCTCAAGCAGGTATTAAAAAGGTTAGTTTAGAGTTAGGTGGAAATGCAGGAACTTATATAGATAAAAGTGCAGATTTATCATTTGCTTCAATTAGATGTGCATTTGGAGCATTTATTAATAGTGGACAAGTTTGTATATCTCTCCAAAGAATCTATGTTCATAAAGATGTATATCAATCATTTACAGATTTAATGGCAATAGAGACTCAAAAACTTAAAGTTGGAAGTCCTTATGATGATGATACATTTATGAGTTCTCTAATAAATGATGATGCTTCAAGTCGTGCTAAAGGTTGGATAGAGAATGCTAAAAAAGAGGGTGCAAGAGTTATAGCAGGAGAGTATGAAGTAGATGGAATATTCCCTCCAACGGTAATGGCAGATGTAACAGACGATATGGAAATAATTTGTGAAGAGGTATTCGCTCCAATAGTTAGTCTTATCTCTGTGGACTCTTATGAAGAAGCAATTACAAAAATGAATAATTCACCTTATGGATTACAATTTAGTATATTTACAAACGATTTGAGATTAACTCAGAAATTCATAGATGATGCAGAGTGTGGAGGAGTAGTTATTAATGATATTCCAACTTTAAGATTCGATGTACAACCCTATGGAGGAAGTAAATTATCAGGTGTAGGCAGAGAAGGTCCAAAATGGGCATTAGAAGAGTTTACAGAAATAAAGTCTATTGTGATTTGTTAGAGAGATAAGTTATTATGGATAAAGATGTTTTTTTCTAATTATCAAGTATTTTTTATAATATGTTTTTTTCTTGATTTTAGGAAAAAAACATAGTATAATAGTATTATACTAAAATTACTAAATATATAGAAAAATACATTATATGTTTTTTTCTATTAAAAAGGAAAAAAATGAAGATAAATCAAAAATTAGACTACTACTCCTCAAATAGTATCTTCAAACCTAAAGAGAGTAGAAAAATAGATATAGGTAAGACCAAATGCTCCCATTTCAAAATACCACCATGTTTAGCAATGGCTTCAATTGTTATCTCTAAAAATTTAACAAAGAGAATAATTACAATTACTTGAGCCAGTGTCTTTTTTAATTGCTCCACATCCTTAATCTTAAGCCAATTTGGTAGTTCAATACCCTTTTGATGGTCATGAATATAAAGAATATAAATTCCATAAGAAAAAATAATCAAAACAAGACCAAAAAGTAGGCTATCAAGCATCCCAACCATCATAAGACCTGCCATCTCAGCTCTGCTTATTTCAGCAAACTCTTCAGGTAAAGGAGTCCCTAAAAAATACATTTTAAAGACCTCAAAAGTCTCAATCATCCCAATATAAATCATCAAGGCCGCCCCCAAAATCGTACTTATGATAATAAATATTACCATATATCTTAATTTGAAAAAATAATTAAACATTGTTTTAACTCCTAATTAGTTTATTATTGATGACTCTACTTATTTCATTATATAAAACTTTTACAACCAAATAATATAAAAAATTATAATTATATGACATCTCCAAAAACCTACCATTATAGACTTTTGGAGGCGAGGGGAATCGAACCCCTGTCCTAAAATAGAAAAGACTATGACTCTACATGCTTAGATGGTATTGTTAAATTTAATCTTGCTTTGTACACTACCCAAAACTTTACAAGACGAGCTAAAATTCTCACAACCTAGCATAGCTTCTAGGGAGCATAGTCATCAGATATGATACCTCAAAGTCTAGTTAAGATGACACTCACTAGCGAGGTAGTCCTCCGATTTCTCGGGGTTAAATACTTACGCTACTGCGTAAGCTGGACGGTAATCTGTATTGTTTGCAGTTATGCATTGTAGGCCGCGTAACGGAATTGCCCAGTCCGACATGCACACAGCCCCTACTATTCCAGTCGAAGCCAAGTCACCCCCATATAATTAAATATAATTTTTAATCTGGTACCGTAGGGCGGATTCGAACCGCCACGCCCGAAGGCAGAAGATTTTGAGTCTACCAAGTCTACCAGTTCCATCACTACGGCACCTAAACATTTTCTTTTAATGTTCAAATTATATTATATAAGATAGAAGCTTATATAAAGATTAAATATTATACTATTATATGATATAATTTTATATATTTAAACAAAGGATATTTAAATGAGAAAAGAAGAAATTTTTGAAATAGTTCAAGATATATAATGGAGTTATTAGAGAAGAGTGGGGATATAGATTTCAATGTTATTTAATAGTTACGAATTTATTTTTATTTTTTTACCAATATCATTTTTTATCTATTTTTATCTAAATCATAAAAAATTAATAATTATTGCTAAGATTTGGTTAATTATTGCATCTCTATTTTTTTATAGTTGGTGGAATATTATATATTTACCCCTAATTTTAATTTCTATAATATTTAATTATAAAATTACACAATTAATTATTGAGTATAATGACAAGAATTACTTATCAAAGCAAAATTTACTTCAAATAGGTTTATTATTTAATATTGGGCTCCTTGTATATTTTAAATATATGGATTTTTTTATAGAGAATATAAATACTGTGTTTAGTTCTGATATTGGGTTATTATATTTAGCATTACCCTTAGCAATAAGTTTTTTTACTTTACAACAGATAGCTTTTTTAATTGATAGTTATGAAGGGTTAGTCAAGGAAAGAAATTTTTTAGATTATATGGTTTTTGTTACATTTTTCCCTCAATTAATTGCTGGACCTATTGTTCACCATAAAGAGATGATGCCACAATTTGAAAATATAAGAAATAAAGTTGTTAATTATAAGAATATTTCAATAGGATTATTTATATTTTCAATAGGTCTCTTTAAGAAATCAGTAATTGCAGATAGATTCGCTGTTTGGGCTACTAATGGATTTGATACATCAACTCTAACATTAAATATGCTAGAGGGTTGGGTAACCAGTTTATCGTATACTTTCCAATTATATTTTGATTTTAGTGGATATACAGATATGGCAATAGGTATAGCTTTACTATTCAATATTAGACTACCTATAAATTTCAATAGTCCATATAAATCCCTAAATATACAAGATTTTTGGCGAAGATGGCATATAACCTTATCAAGATTCTTGAAAGATTATGTTTATATACCTTTTGGTGGAAATAGAAAAGGAAAATTTACAACTTATCAAAATTTAATGGCTACTTTTATGATTGCTGGTATTTGGCATGGTGCTGGTTGGACTTTTATTTTTTGGGGATTTTTGCATGGGTTAGCAATAGCCATACATAAGGCTTGGAGTCAATTAGGCTTCAAGATATGGAGCTGGTTAGCATGGATAATTACATTTAACTTTATCAATATAGCTTGGGTATTTTTTAGAGCAAAAGAGTGGGACGATGCTATTAGAGTATTACACTCTATGTTCTTTGGTCAAATAGAATTATCATATAAGTTTTTAGAGGTTGTTCCTAAATTAGATATTTTAAGAGATTATGGTGTAACTTTTGGAGCAGGATTTAGTAATATCGGTGGGAATAAAGAGATAATGTTTACTATTCCAATTATATTTATTTTAGTCTTATTAATAAAAAATTCAAATCAGTTAATTGATAATTTTGTACCAACTAAAACTATTACATTTTTGATAAGCATTATATTTTCATATTCTGTTATATCATTTTTAACAATTCACTCCGAATTTTTATACTTTAACTTTTAGGAATTTTATGAAAAAATATAAAAAATTTGTTACTAGATTTATTTTATTAGTTCCAATACTTTTTGTTGTATATTTATCATCTATATATTTTTTATACTTTGATAGTAGAAATGATAGTTTTACAATTAAAATCTATTATGATTATAAAGAAAATTATGCAAAATCTATTAAATCACAAAAAATTGTTTTTGTATCAGGTAGTAATAATTTCTTAGGTATTCGAGCGTCACAGATTGAAAATTACTTTAATATACCAACTGTAAACTTATCTGTTCATGCAGGGCTTAGGACAGAATATATATTATATAAGAGTAAAAAGGTTTTGAATAAAGGTGATATAGTTATTATACCATTTGAGTATGAAAACTTAATGTTCAATGGTGAAGCTAGTATTGTTAAAAATCAATATCTATTAACTTATGATAGAGATTTTTTGGATAAACAAGATTTTATTAGTCAATTAAAAATATTATCTAGTATCTCCTTATATAATTTTGCTTTTAGTGCTTATGATAGCTTTAAAGAATTTTATTCTGATGAGGTAAAATATAGTTATATTAAACATTTAAATAGAAATGGGGACATGCTAGATAGAGAAAAACATTTTGATTTGAAAACAAAAAAATCTCTTTTGAAACTATTGTCACCAATTGATTTAGAGACTGAAGGATTAAAAGAGATTGTAAAATTTTCTAAATGGTGTGATAATCATGGTGTTATACTTTATATGAGTTATCCCAATATGATATATAGAGATGAGTATAAAAATAAAATAGAATATAAACAATATTTTACTTTTTTAGCAAAGTATTTTAATGATAAGAATATTATTACTATAGGAACGCCATATAATGCTATGTATCCTAGAGAATATTTTCATGATAGCGAATATCATCTAATATCTAAGGCATCTGACATTAGAACAAAAGATTTTATTAATCAATCAAAAGATATTTTAATTAAAGAAATAAAAAATAAAAAATAGGGATATAAAATTTAAAACCATGAAAACAATCCTATCATTTATAATTTTAACCATAATAACTCTAAATGCTACAAATAGTTCTCAGCTTATAGTTGTGACTTCAAAAAATTGGAAAACTTCTAATGGTGAACTCAAAAGATATGAGTATAAAAATAATAAATGGAATAGAGTTGGAAAGATTGTTTCTGTAAAACTTGGTAGAAATGGATTAGGTTGGGGTATTGGATTGCATAAAATTCCCTCAACCTCTAAATATATTAAACGAGAGGGAGATGGTAAAGCTCCTGCTGGTGTATTTAATTTAAAAGAGGCATTTGGATATAAGCCACTTAATATCTCTTATCCATATAGGATTTATAGAAGAAAAAATCATTGTATTGATGATATTAATTCTAAATATTATAATCAAATAGTAGATAGTAGCAAAGTTAAGAGAGATTACAAAAGCTTTGAATATATGAAATTTAATAAAAATTATTATAAGTATGGAATTGTTGTGAATCATAATTCTAAAGCTCTAAAGGGCAGGGGATCTTGTATCTTTATACATATTAAAAATATTCCTACAGCTGGTTGTACTGTTATGAAAGAGTATGAGATAAAAGAGATTTTAAAATGGCTAGATAAAAATAAGAATCCTCTTTTAATACAAGCACCTCAAAGTGTAATTAAATCTCTATTACCATTTTAATCTAGAGTATAATTGACATAAAATTTTATTTTAGTTCTCACTGATGGTAACGGATAGTTTGAGTAAGCTATTCGTATAACTCTTAGTGTATTTTGGTCTAATGATGCATGACCCATTGATTTATCTAATTTTAAGTTTGTGATATTTCCATTTGGATGGAGATAAAAAGATACAATATTTACTCCTTCTTGACCCATTCGAATTGCACTCTCTGGATAACCATTTCTACTCAAAGCTCTCTGTGTTAATCTATGAATTAGTCCAAGATTTCTTTTTAAGAACTTTTTCTCTTTAGATGAATATGAGTTAAACTCTTTTCCATATAGTTGATTGATTAGTCTTGAACTTGAGTTAGTATTTAATGTTTTTGTATCTATTTTATTATATCTTTTAGCTTTTCCACTATTCATAAGACTATTTGCTAAAACTGAATTATATGTTTTGGATACTCTTTGATTTTTAATCCTATCTCTTTCTCTATTAAATCTAATCTCTTCTCTTTTAAGTTCCTTTTCTCTCTTTTTTAGTTGAGCTAATCTTTTTCTTTTAGCTTCTATACTTTTCTTTCTTTTTATCTTTTTAATTCTTTTAATTTTTGTTAATTTTTTCTTCTCTTTTAGTTTTTCAATTTTCTTTTTAATTTTTTCTTGAGAATATTTTATGCTGTTTTTAGTAGTATTATTATCTTGTGTGACTTCTTTTGAAACTAAGATCTTCTTTTTCTGAATTCTCTTTTTTCTTTTTATTACTTTATCTTTTTTAATCTTTTTCTTTGTAACTATTTTTTTTATTATAGGTTTTTTAGGAATAATTATAGGCTGAACTATTGGTTTAGGTGGTGATTTAAATTTTGTTAAGTCCAATACCATGGTTTTAGGCTCTTCAGGAGGTGGATAATATATAACTTTATTTTGTTGATGTATTAAAAAAGCAAAAATAATTAGTAGATGTATTAATATAGAAGTTAAAAATGCTTGTATAGTTCTAATTTTAAATCCTTAATATTGTATAATCAACAGAATTATATCAAAAGGATACCAAAAATGGGTTATGAAAATAGTATAAAAGCATTTAATGAGGCTTATAGTGTAATACCTGGAGGAGTAGATTCTCCAGTAAGAGCTTTTAGTAGTGTTGGAGGTACTCCACCCTTTATAGAAAGAGGTGAAGGTGGATATTTATATGACATTGATGGAAATCGTTATATAGATTTTGTTCAGAGTTGGGGACCTCTTATCTTCGGACATAGAGATAGTGATATTGAGTTATCTGTACTTGACTCCGTAAAAAGAGGTCTTAGTTTTGGTGCACCAACAACAGTTGAAACAGACTTGGCATTAGAGATAGTTAATATGTTTGATGGAATTGATAAAGTTAGATTTGTGAGTTCTGGTACAGAGGCTGTTATGAGTGCTTTGCGTTTAGCTAGAGGATTTACTGGTAAAGATGATATTATTAAGTTTAGTGGTTGCTATCATGGACATAGTGATTCTTTATTAGTTCAAGCTGGTTCAGGAGCTGTAACCTTTGGAAATCCTAGTAGTCCAGGTGTTCCTGCTGATTTAACAAAACATACTCTTTTAGCACAATATAATAATATAGAGAGTGTTAAAAAATGTTTTTCTGATAGTATTGATGGAATAGCTTGTATAATTATTGAACCCATAGCTGGAAATATGGGATTGATACCTGCAAGAGAAGATTTCTTAGTAGAGTTAAGAGAACTTTGTAATGAACATAGTGCATTATTGATTTTTGATGAGGTTATGAGTGGTTTTAGAGCCTCTTTAACGGGTTCACAAGGAATAAGTAGTGTTAGGGCAGATATGATAACTCTTGGTAAGGTAATAGGTGCTGGTATGCCTGTTGGTGCATTTGGTGCAAGAGCAGAGATTATGTCCCATCTATCTCCAGAAGGTGCAGTATATCAAGCAGGAACTTTAAGTGGTAATCCTATAGCGATGAGTGCAGGTTTAACAAGCCTTAAAAAATTAAAAGCAAACCCATCAATATATCAAACACTAGAAGCTAGAGCAAAAAGATTGATGAATGGATTAGAAGATATAGCTAATGATGCAAATATAGATTTAGTTACAACAGTTAGAGGAAGTATGTTTGGGTTTTTCTTCAGTTCAAAAAGTGTAAATAATTTTGAAGATGCTTTAAAGAACAATAGTGATTTATTTGCTAAATTTCATCAAGGTATGTTAAATAGTGGAGTATATCTAGCTTGTTCAGCTTATGAAACAGGTTTTATTTCGACAGCTACAACAGATGATATGATAGAAGAGACTCTTAGAGTTGCTAAAATAGTTATGAATGATATAAAATAATATATTATGAAATCTCTTGTAGAAAAAATAATAGATAAATTGGTTGAACAAAATAAAACTCTCTCTTTTGCAGAGAGTTGTACAGGTGGAAGAGTGGCTAGTGAGTTCACATCAATCTCTGGAGCTTCTTCTATTTTAAATGGTTCATGTATAACATATTCTAATAATATCAAACATCTATGGTTAGGCGTAAAAGAAGAAACACTAAATAATTCAGGTGCAGTTAGCTATGAGTGTGTTGAAGAGATGTTATATGGAATTAAGAATATGGCATCGGCTGATTATGCAATTGCAATTAGTGGAATAGCAGGTCCAACAGGTGGAACAGAATTTAAGCCAGTTGGAACAGTTTATATCGGTGTATTAACCCCAAATACATCTGTTATAGAGCTTTATAACTTTAAAGGAAACAGAATAGAAGTACAAGAAAAAGCTACCAAAAAAGCTATAAAAAATTTATCAAAAATGCTAGATTTATAAAATTTAAATTTATTTTCCAAAAACCCTTGACATTTAAAAGTTTTTGGGATATAATTCCGTCCACTTAATCACAGTGTTAAGTTTAAAAGTGACCCGTTAGCTCAGTTGGTAGAGCAATTCCCTTTTAAGGAATGGGCCCTAGGTTCGAATCCTAGACGGGTCACCACTTTGGTCGATTAGCTCAGTTGGTAGAGCGCTACCCTTACAAGGTAGATG
>Ga0256837_1001305_pt1 | contig 17472 bp, 16 predicted proteins | sample 4562384metaG_FD_185976 | JGI IMG/M metagenome (GOLD analysis project Ga0256837, IMG submission 185976) | Hydrothermal vent microbial communities from Guaymas Basin, Mexico - 4561-384 | ecosystem: Environmental > Aquatic > Marine > Hydrothermal vents | place: Mexico: Guaymas Basin | collected...
GACACCCTTTTTTGCAAAAATCTTCAAGGCTGTAAAATGATGCTTTTAATAGGTATAAAAATGATGCCACCACAAGGCATCAAAACAGCTCCGTATTTAAGACTAACACTTAATTTAAAAAATATAATTAATTTAATATATAAATACTCAGAGAATAAAAAAAATAGAAAAAATATAAACTCCGAAGGAGATTTTTAAATGAAGAATATAGAATTTTTAAGAGACTACTTTAATCAAGATGAAAACTTCATAATAGCCCAAACTTATCCAAAAGATAAAGATGGAAAAAGAAAACACCACCACACCATGCTTAATATTAAAATGAAGAACCTATCTGCTCATCTAGGGAGATTTTACTATATGAACAGAGATGAGGATGTGGATATATATTTTTCATTACATTCATTTAAAAAACAAAAGTCCCCGTTCCCTAGCCGTAAGGAAAAATTTGTAGATAAAATCAAGTCATTTTATTTCGACATCGATAAAGGCGATATCGAGCAGAAAAAAGCTGACATAATAAACCTACTGGGGCATCCAACCTACCTCATAGAAACTTCTCAATCAAAATTCCAATTCATTTATATGTTTTTAGAACCTATAATTGTAAAATCAGAAGAGGATATAAATAAGTTCAAAAACCTGCTCAAAGGATTATGTTATTTATTTGATATAGATAAAATACAAGACACGGCTAGAGTCTTCAGACTCTCAGATTATATGAATAAGAAACCTCAAAACAAAAACTTCAAAGTCACCATACAAAAATATGAATATTATTACAATTATGAAGAGTTCGCAGAACTCGCAAAAAAATACATCATAGAAGAAACTAAACCAAATAAACCATCTATAATAGATGCACAACCGAGGCAAAAACCTCTTAAAGTAAAAGAGCCGAACATTTACCCTAGTGAGTCTAAATTTGATAAATATAAGAGTATTAAAAAAATCCCAAATCGGAAATATAAAGAACTCCTCAACAAATATAATCAAGATAAATCTACAGCAGATTTAGGGTTCGCAAAATGGTTAAGATATTCAAAACAAATCACAGATGAAGATGTCATCATAGAGAAGATTTTTAAAGCACGAGGGTATGTAGATTTAGAAAAAAAACATGGGTATCAATTTGACTACTATTTTGAGTCAATTTTATTGAAGAGTTTGTAAAGTTTCTAAAAAGTAGAGAGATTCCATTTCATTATATCTTATAGTATAGGTAAGTGCATAAGAGAGGCAAGGTTAGACAAATGTTGCACATTAGTCGGCTTGTTTTTGTTAAACACAAAAATAAAAAAGGATGATAATTATGGAAACACCAAATTATATGGATATAAAAAAGATAGCTGATTTTACAATCACAAAAATAGCAGTAGATATTTTACGAGGATACTCTGATGAATCAATCACTGAATATTTAAAAAAATATGAGTGTGATAGTGTCAAGGAATTAGTTTACTTATTTTTATGTAATGCTAAACCTAGCGAGATGAATATAAGTTTAAATATGAGACAGAAAATTAAGAATATTTCTGATGAAGTTAACCAAAACGATTCAGAGGATGAACAGCTAAATTCACAAGTAAAAAACCTTACAGAAGATAAAGATGCACTCCTTGAAAAAGTGGCTTCATTAGATGAGTTATTTATAGAACAGAATAAAAAAGTTCAAGAGGTAATGCAAATCAATAAAACACTTACTATGAAATTACAACAAAACTCTAAAAGTGGATTAGGCTTATAGAGATGAAATATGTACGATTAAAATTTACCGAGGAGGAATATTCTAAACTAAAAAGAAGTGCTGATGGTGCTAATATGAGAATAAACAGATATTTACAAACAGAATCACTAAATCAAAAAAATAAACCCTACTATTTTTATAATCTAATAATCATACTACTAGAGGCAATTTCTGAGGATATAAAAAAGAACAAATACAATGAGAATACAAGTAAAATATTTTTCTATCTCTATTTAATTGAGCAAACACTCCAAGAGAAAATATGATTATCACAGTAAATTCTGGCGGTGGTAATCTTTCTAACTACCTTTTATATGGAAATAAGAATAGCAGAGACACAAGTAAAATCACAATACTAGATGGTAATGCCAAATTAACAGACTCCATCTCTAAATCTGTAAAAGCTGATGACAAACATTTTCATTTTATAGTAAGTGCCAATGGTAAAAAAAGTGATGAAGAGATGAGAGCGATATATGAAGACTTTAAAAAAGAACTTCTCTATTCCTATTCAAAAGATGAAGTAAATATTCTTGCCGTATTACACCAAGACACCGATAATAGCCACATTCACATCCAAATTCCCAAGCTGGCATTATTAACAAATACTAAGCTGGATATATATTATGATAAGCGAGACCGAAGGCGTTTTGAAGTCATTAGAGACTATCTAAACCTAAAACATAATGAAACACCACCATCCATCCCCAGTAAGTCTAATCCCACTAAAAATTGGAAGTACAACCCAACAGCTATTAAGAACAAAAAAGAGAAGTTAGAATTTGAAAATATGTTACTTGATAATCTCTATGATAACAGAGATAAATTTAGTTCACACGAAGAGCTGATAAAGTATATGAAAGAGGATTTAAAACTAAATATAAAAAAAATAGGCTACGATTATAAGAGAGATGACTTCTATTTGACTATCAATCACACAGACAATAAAAAGAGCCAGAGGATATTTAGCCCACTTTTCAATGATGGAAAATCTAAATATATCATGAATAGAGATGGCGAAAAAGAGTACCAAAAGCACGAATTCATCACGACACCACTTGAAAAACAGCGAGAAATCAAAAAAAAAGAGAGTCTCGAAGTGATACGAACTAAACTTGATAAAATGCAAGAGATAGAAAAATCTCGAATTGACAAACGACTAGGGAGAATGAAACCACTTGCCAAAGAGAGAGTCAATTCTACTAAAAAAGATATGCAATCGCCACCAATGCAAACAGCACCAAAACCATCACCCATAAAATATAAAGATTCACTAAAAAAAGAATCTTCTCTTGAAAATGATGCCCATCAGTTCCAACTGCTCCAAGAACTCAAACAAATCAACCTCGCAGAGATTGCTGTTAAGGAATACGGCTTTAAATTTACACAGAGGAGTGAGACATCAGACATTATAGAAGATACAGAGACAAAGAAAAAACTCCTAGTCTTCAAAGATGAAGATGGGTATAAATATATTAACCCTCACAATAAACAAGAGAGAGGAGACATCGCCAATTTTTTACATAAAAGTGCAAAAGTTGGAATGTATGGAGCGATGCTTGACTTAATCAACCCACTCAAAGCCTACCTATCAATATTTAAAGATTTAATGAAAATCAGTGAACTTGTTTTAAAGTTGACACTAGATTCATTTTTAGAAAAATATTTTATTGAGAGTAATGAACTAAGTTCAGGTAAAAAACCAACTAAAAGACGAACACCATCTATTCAGGGTGCAGATTTAAAACCTTTTTAGTGAACTAAATTCATTTTTACATAGAGAAGATATAATGTCTATAAAATAATTTTATAGGTTCATTATGATATTAAGCCCACAAATTTTTAAAAAATTAAAGAATTTACTTTTAGAAGATGAAGAGAAGATAGACTATATTTTAATTGATTACAAATATATCCTAAATAATAATAGAGTTGAGCTTCTCAGAGAATTTATTCCCATATATAAAAGCTTACGATATAAAAGAAGAGGTGCTACCAAGGTTGGTGTAAAAAAAGAGGAATTAACTGATGTGTTAAGTATTTCACTTGCATTAGTCGTATATGACAGAAAAAGATACGATGAAGTTCAAAATTCAAATATAGAAGAACTTGTTCTCAAAGTTGTACAACGGTCAGGGAGTAAAGAGCGGTTCAATAGAATCATGGAAGCACTTCAAAGAAATAATATTAATATCAAAGACTTCCACAGTATCAGGGATAAGAAGCATTTTATACAGACTGTTTCTACTACTTACACAACACAAACTATCTATGACAAAGTTATAACAGCATTTTCAAAACTTGATAACAATTTTTTAGATAAGGGTCAAATCGAAATTATGACAAAAGAATCAAAAGATTTTAATCATGCTAAATATGAGAAGTTAAGCATAAAGAAAAAAAAAGAGTACCTCGAGAATATATACAAAAATCTTAATAAAAGCCACTTTTACTTTTCTACAGACATTATCAATAATATTACAAGTATACTGAATGATAACGGAGTATTCGATTTACTAAAATCTGATTTCTTTGATAAAGATGATTACCTCATAAACATTAATAATATTTTTACAAAAACAATTGTTCCAACTCCATCCATATTGGAAAAAAAGAAAAAGATTTATGAGCTGATTAATGATAGTGTAATAAATGAAAAAGAGTTAAAAATTCATCCTACTGCAACAAGTATATATGAAGAAATTCTTAATGAAATTAAGTTTGTTAATTTATATACATTTGATGATGCTTATGGAGTGGAGCTATATAAAAAAAGTTTAGGAAATCTCTATAAAAGAATGAGGGAGAATAAGCTAACTTCTGTAAAAAATACTGATGATGTTAAGGGCTATTTTGAACAAAAGCTTCATGAATCCTCTTTTTATAAAAGTAAAATGGAAGATATTGAATATGAACAAATGGCAATGATAATGCTTGAAATGGAAACTAAATATGATGGTATCTCAGATATAGATGAGTACAAGAAAATTTATGTGTCAAATAAAATTAAAAGTGATGATTTTTATATTCCCTATCTAAAAAAACATAACATTATTGATGTTGATTATACTCATATCATAGAGGCAAGAAAAGATTGGTACAAGCAAGTATATAGAGATGATTTTTTATTTAATCATTATAAATTAGAAAAAGAATTTGAAAATAGTATTGCAGAAGAATATATTAAAACTTCTAAAAAAATAGTTGTTGAGGCAGAGATAGAAGAGGAATATATAAGTCAACTTCGTGATGAAATTCCAACGACAAGAAGAGTTAATGGAAAACCAAAAAAGTACACCAAAAAAGAAGTGGAAGAGATACTACAAGAAAAAATAGCCATCTATCATAAAGAGCAAAACTATCAAAAATCACAAAATGCATTCCATAAAAAGTTTGATTCTGAAATTTCTACTGAAACAGAGATTGAATCTATTGTGAAAGATTTTTATAAGAAAGAAGAAGAAACAAAAAAACAAAACTCTCAAGACTTATTTTATGAAATTATGAGACTTGGACTTACAGACTAACTGAAAATTCCACTTATAATAAGTAACAAAAACTACTAAAAATGTTTCTATAAATTGAAGTATCAACAAATTTAGAAACTTTTTTTACCCCTATTCAAAATCGTAAAAATCACTAAAAATCTATAAAACCACCTCCTTGCCTACCTTTATATATAAATAAAATTTTAACCTATCAGTTGCATTCACAAAACCCATAATCTCTAAAGTAGCTCTCAACCTTATGTTTTAATTACATCAAGTTAAAAATTGATTGCGAGATTGATTTTTAATATGTTCATTGAATTATCATTGTTAACGAAAATATTGACTATGTATCAATATACCAATGGAGTAAATCCATTACCACATTGTTGAGAATAATCTCAATTATACGGAATGACTATAAAAAAATAAAAAAAGGATTCCTATGAAAATAGAAATTAAAAATGTAAACGGTATAGAAGTAGTTAATGTTGGTGTATCATCACTTAATCAAATCAATGTAATTGATACAAAAGGAGATTTAATCTCTTTTGAAAATCTTACTGAGTCTATTAGAAATAATGGTGTACTAGAACCTATTTTCATAGATACTAAAAATAATATTATCTCTGGTAATAGAAGAGTTGCTATTGCTAAAGATTTAGGATTGAAAACAATTCCAGCTATTGTTGTAGATGAAAAACTGTCTGAATTTGAAATTGATAATTTAAGAATTGATTTTTTAACAACAAATAGGAACCTGTCATATATTGATATTAGTAAAGTTTATTATTATCAAAAAATGGTTTTTGAAAAACACAATCAATCATATTCTGACTACATGGCTGAAAAGTTGGAATGCTCTTCAAGAGCAATAGAGTTCAAAATTAGAGCTGGAAAGATGTACTCACAACTTCCAATTGAAATTCAGTCGATTTTTCAAACAATTGACTCTACTAAAAAAGTCCCTCTAAAAACTTTAAAAGTAATGTCTAAATTGGATGAAGTTAAACTGAAAAACTTCAACAAAGATATTTTAGGTGTTGAAGATATTGTCTATGAAGATGTTGTCTCAATCACAAAAGAATACGATGAGATGCTTATTAGTATTGCTCGACAAAAGAAAATCGATAAAGAGGTAGAGGAAGCAAAAAAAGAAACTTTACCTCCAAAAACTGAACCTGATGATGAACCATTAACTGAACTAAGTTCGGAAACTGATTTAGAAGAGAATAGTTCAAATGAAACTGAACCTCAAAACGAACTAAGTTCAAAAGCTGACTCAGAAAAAGAGAGTTTGAAGAAAGATGAAACTCCTATTGAACCAATTCTATTTATTGATGCAATAGTTCAAGATAATTCTCATATCATTAAAGATATGAAAAAAGTGTTTCAATATGAGATTAAAAAATCATTTAATCAAAAAATTAAACCTAGTGAAAAACAATCTGTTGAAGATATTCAGTCTAAACTTCATTTGGACTTCGATGAAGAGATAGAACTTATCAAATCTCTTCTTAAAGGAGATTTATAATGAGTACTTTTAATAATGGAAAAGAACTTTATAAAGTAAGTCATGATGAGAAATTGTTTAAAGATAAATATTTAGAAGAGATTTATTCACTATCTCATGATATTCAAGTCTTAATATCATTTGGAGGCGGCAAAGCAAAAATGGCTGCAGAGCTAAATGACATATTTAATAATCATCTAACCAAAAATAATAGTTATCATACATATATAGATGGTTTCTTTGGGATGGGTGGTTCTTTTAAAGCACTGAGTGATTCTCTTGAAAAGCATGGGGTAAAACATATCATTGCAAATGAGATAAATCCATGTATTTCTAAAATGCACATCAACATAAGGAATGCTCCTCACAAAATGAAGGACTACTTCTTAAATGTTATTAGAACAAAAATCATCATTCCTTATGGCGAACTTTATATTCCGTATAATGAACTTTTAAAAGTAATAAGGAATCTAGTAGATAGATTTAAATATTTACAAGATAAAAAAGAATTTGGTGTTGAAACAAGTACACTTCTTATTATGTTATCAGTTTTTAATTATTCTGGTATGTTGCGTTTTAATAAGGGTGGTAAATTAGGTTTATCAAAATCAATTTATAAATTAGGTGCTATAAATGACTTTTTTTTAAAAACTATCAAACGGATTGACACATTCAGCAAACTGTACAATAGATTTGATATGAAGTTTTATAACTATGATTATCTAACACTACACAAATATTACAAAGATAAAGAAAACACACTTTGGAATATTGACCCCGTATATTTGAAAGAAAATTACAAAGAATACAATAAAGAAGAGATGGAGAATATCAAAAATTCTGATATTAGAGAGTGTACTGTTAATTATGCTCAACCTCAATTTAAACATCTCGAAACACTTGATACACTTGAAGGGATTGACTTCATTTATAACAATAATACTAGCCCTGTCTTGTATCATTATATTTATAAGTTCAATCTTCAATACCAAGAATTCAGAAGAAAAGAAAATATAGATGGTAAGTCTGGTAAAAAAGCCAAGATTGTAACAGAAATTATTCTTTCTAAAAATAACTTCAAACCTGCTAATAATCCACTTCCCTCAAAACCCACTACAAAATGTGCTTAACTCTCAAGAGTTGAGACATTCTCCCCTAAATTCAATAACTAATTATACCCCTATCTAAACAAAATATTAACTCCTACAAATCCCTATATACACACACTTAAAAGCAATAAAGTAGTTGCACCTTTAATCAAATAATCAAGATGACTTCTCTCTCCTATTTTCCTAAACTACCTCTATCAAAACAAAGGAAGACAACCATGAATATTAACCTTGAAGCCTTAAATCAAATTCCACAACTTTTAGAGTTGATAGTCTCAATGAAATCAACTATTGAAAATGGAACTATCGAGAAACGATGGTTCAACACAAGAGAATTGGCTGAATACTCAGGTTATAAATTTGAGACTATTCAATCTAAAATCAAAAAAGGAGAATTTACTCAAGGTGTTCACTACTTTAAAAAGGGAGGGATTTTACTCTTTGATAAAACAGAGGTTGACAATTGGGTGATGGGTATTAAATCTGCCAATAATGTGAATTATGAAAATACAAAAGCGAATAATATTGTTAATGATGTTTTAAATTTAATCGCTTAGATTCAGGGCTATTTAGCATGCTTTACCCTATAATATGAATGTGAAAACTTCGTATATATAGGGTTCAATTATTAAAAAATAAAGGAACAATATATTATGAAAATCTATATTAAAAAAGTTAAAAACACTAAAGATGAAGTTAAAGAATGGCTCTGGGTTGATTTTATCGACAACGATGGAAAAAGACAAAGAAAAACTCTCAAACTTTTAAATACTAAAGCTAATATGAAATTAGCAAAAAATAAAATTATTCCTGCTTTACTTCATAAGTTAGAGAATAATAAGTTCATTGAAAAACTAGTACCAACCTTAGATGAGTATATGGTAATATCATTTAAAATGAATGAGGGGACAAGAAGTCTCAATACTCAAAATGATTATCGTATATCATACAACAAACACATCTCGCCAATTTTAGGACATAAAAGACTTAATGAAATTAAGGTGTCAGATGTTAAACTTTGGCAAAGTAATTTATCAAAAAAAGTAAGTCCTCGAAGAGTACAAAATGTTAGAGCAACATTTAGCACTATTATAAAAGATGCACTTGCTGATGAATTGATTGAAAAAAATCCTCTTGCTCTTGTTAAAACAGTTAAAGCTGAAAAAGTAAAAATCACACCATTCAACATGGATGAAATGACACTTATTTTAGAAAATTCTGATGGACAAGATAGAAACTTTTTCGCTCTCGCTTTTTTGTCAGGTTTAAGAAGTGGAGAAATGATAGGTTTAAAGTGGAGTGACATCAATTTTACAAAATTAGAGATTGATATTTCAAGAAGTAGAAAAATGGGTGTAGATGGTAAAACTAAAACACTTTCAAGTAATAGAACTATTGATATTTTAGATTCATTAGTTCCTTATTTGAAAAGTCAATTCCAAATAACTGGTGACTTAAATTCGTATGTGTTTTTAAATAAGTTTAACGAACCTATTTACGACATTAAACGAATCAGAGAGAATGGATGGAAAAAGACATTAAAAGCTTGTGAGATTGATTACAGAACGATTTATCAGACAAGACACTCATTCGCTACAATGATGTTAGAAGGTGGAGAGGATATACTTTGGTTATCTAATATGTTAGGACATACTGACTCATCTATGACACTGAGTAAATACACTCACTACATCAAAAAAGAAGAGAAGAAAAGAGGACAGTTTTTAAATCAAAAGTTATCTTCTTTAAATATAGAAGTAACACCGAGTGAAAAGCTTGTTGCATAAGTTAAAAATGGTTGATTTTTTTTTGCACCGAATGGCACCGAAAATGACACCGAGAAAATTCAAAGGTTATTTTAAGTCCGAGTTTATGGGGTTTAAGGTTGTAATGGCTCCGGATGCTGGATTCGAACCAGCGACCAAGTGATTAACAGTCACCTACTCTACCGCTGAGCTAATCCGGAATACTTTAAGTTGGAATTATATCTTAATTAAATTAAATTAATATAAAAGAGCAAAAGATATAATTAATTTTCCAAAATTTGAATTTGAATTTGAATTTGAAATAATATAAGAATATTTTAAACTATGAGTAAATGATTTATTTAGTATAATTCATCCTAATACAATAATATTAAGGTTTCAAAGAGAATATTATTAATAAATAATAATATTTAGAGATAAAATTGAAAACTTTATGGAGAAAAAATGCAAGATAAAAAAATATGTATAGTGGGTTTAGGCTATGTAGGGCTACCACTCGCACATGCATTTAGCAAAAAATATAAGGTATATGGACTAGATATAAACAAAGATAGGATAGATGAACTTAAAAGTGGTTTTGATAGGACACTAGAGTTAACTGCAGAACAAGTAAAAGAATCTATACAACACAATATGGAGTTTATTTCAAATATAGCTGATGCAAAAAAATCAAATATATATATTGTAACAGTTCCAACACCTATAAACAGCGAAAATGAGCCAGATCTCACCCCTATCATAAAATCAACAACATCTATAGCGAAAGTTCTTAAAAAAGGCGATGTAGTCATTTATGAATCAACAGTCTATCCTGGTGTTACTGAAGAGGTATGTGTTCCTATACTTCAAAATGGAAGTGGCTTAGTTTTTAACAAAACTTTTTTTTGTGGTTACTCACCTGAACGTATAAACCCAGGAGATAAAGAACATACCGTAACCAAAATATTAAAAATCACATCAGGATCTACTCCAGCAATAGCAAAAGAGGTAGATGAACTTTACAAGAGTATCATAACAGCTGGAACACATCTAGCACCAACAATAAAGGTAGCAGAAGCTGCTAAAGTTATTGAAAATACACAAAGAGATGTAAATATAGCACTTATTAATGAGCTTGCAATTATTTTCGATCTTATGGGAATAGATACTAAAGATGTCATAGAGGCAGCAGCGACTAAATGGAATTTTATAAAGCTTTTTCCTGGTTTAGTTGGAGGACATTGTATAGGTGTTGATCCATATTACCTCACTCATAAGGCACAAAGTTTAGGCTATATGCCAAACCTCATACTAGGTGCAAGACAGATTAACAACTCAATGAGTAAGCTTATAGTTGATAAAACTATAAAAGCTATGATAAAAGCAGATAAAAAACTAAAAAAAGCTAAAATATTAATTCTTGGAATAACTTTTAAAGAAGATTGTCCAGATATAAGAAATTCTAAGGTTTTAGATATTATTACTGAATTAGAAGAGTTTGAGTGCCATGTAGAAGTCTATGATTATTGGATAGATCAGAGTGAATTATCTCTAAAAAAGTTAAACTTTGTAAATAAACTACCGCTAGAGAGTAAAAAATATGATGCTATTGTTGTAGCAGTAGGTCATGAAAAGTTTAAAAAAATCACAATGCTAGAGTATGAAAGTATGTTAAACGGAAGTAGTATAATCATAGATATAAAAGGTATAGTTGAACACCCAACATGGAGACTTTAAAAATAAAAGCAATCATGTGTTTTAGAACACTTTACAAAACATTTTTCTTCTTTGAATGTAGGTTTTCTACTTTTTTGAGGGTTTGAAATATTAAATAAAGGATTTATAGAATGAAGGTAGTGACAATTCACCAACCAGAAACATTTCCATGGTTAGGGTTTTTTAATAAGATGATGTTAGCCGATGAGTATATTATTTTAGATAATGTACAATTTAGAAAAAATTATTTTCAAAATAGAAATCAATTTTTAACTAAACAAGGTGCTCTATATTTATCAGTTCCTGTAGATTTTAAGACAAATAAAATTATAAAAGACATAAAGATAAGATATAACGAAAAATGGCAACAAAAACATTTAAATACAATTAAACAAACATATTCAAAATCTCCTTATTTTCAAGAACATATTAGTTTTTTTGAAGATTTGTATGGTCAAAATTTTGAACTGCTAATAGATTTTAATATGTATATTATTAAATACATAAGAAAAATATTTAATATAAGTGTACCAATTATGCGTGCTTCAACATTGGATGTAAATGGAGCTAGTGGTGAGCTTTTATTAAATATTTGCAAAAAGAGAGATGCAACCACTTATATTTCAGGTAGAGATGGTAGAAATTATTTAGATACTACTATATTTACAGATGAGAATATTAATATAGTTTATCATAATTTTACACATCCAAAATATAATCAATTTAATTCAGATGAATTTGTATCTTATATGAATACATTTGATTTACTATTTAACTATTCTATTGAAGAAGCTAAAGAGATAATAATTCAAGGAGGAACATTTTGCGAAGGATGATTATAAACCAAAAAGAAATAAAAGACAAGGCTTATGTTATTGCAGAGATAGCAGGTAATTTTGAAACTCTTGAAGAGGCGAAGAAGTTAGTAGATGGTGCTATATATGCAGGGGCAGATGCTGTCAAACTTCAAACATATAGAGCAGATACATTAGCTAGCAAAAAAGCAAAATATGAAATGGAAAATACTGGGAATGTATCTCAGTATGATTTATTTAAAGAAGGTGAGTTGTCTGAAGATGATCACTTTGAAATTTATAAATATGCAAACGAGAAAAATATAGATATATTTTCAACGCCAAGTCATGTAGATGATATTGAATTACTTGAAAGGTTAAGGACAAGTGTTTATAAAATAGGTTCTGATGATGCCTATAACTTACCGCTGATAGAAGAAGTTGCAAAACTACAAAAGCCCATTATGGTTGCTACTGGTATGAGAACTATATATGAAGTAGATGAGATAATTGATACAATTATGAAAACTGGCAATAAAAACTTTATGATTTTTCATGCAATTACTTCTTATCCTACTACTTATGAGTTAGCTAATTTAAATGTTATTAAAACGATGTTAGATAGGTATCCAAATATTATTATAGGCTATTCAGATCATACTATTGGATGGCAATGCTCTTATGCTGCAAGAGTGATGGGTGCCATGGTTATTGAGAGACATTTTACTCTTGATAGAAATGCAGATGGACCTGACCATATTCTCTCTTCTACTCCTGAGGAGTTAAAAACTCTTATTGATGCTATAAAAATATATGAACGAGCACAAGGGGATGGTATAAAAATGCCAGTGGGACAAGAATTAATAAATAGAAAAAATAATGCTAAATCTATCGTGATAGATAAAGATATTAAAAAACATGAAATTTTATCTAAAGACCATTTATCTATAAAAAGACCTGGATATGGGATAGAACCTAAAAAGATATATGATTTAATTGGTAAACAAGTAAATAAAGATTTAGAAAAAGATTCAATTCTTTCATGGGATGATATTGGTGAATAATTTTATATTTTTACAAGCAAGAATGGGTTCATCCCGTCTTCCTGGTAAAACATTAAAACTATTAGATAATGTACCACTAGTTAAACATGTGATAGATAGATTATTTTTAATTGAAAACACTCAAGTAGTGCTCCTAACTTCTGTATTACAAAGAGATGATATTTTAGAAGAGTGGTGTCAACAAAATGATCTTTTATGTTTTAGAGGTAGTGAAGAGAATGTTTTAGAGAGGTATTATGAAGCTGCAAAGTTTTATAAGGCTGATAATATTTTAAGAGCAACAGGTGACAATCCATTGGTTGAACCATATTTTGGAAATGATTTGTTATTGTCACATATTAAAAACGATGCAGACTACTCTTCAAATAAATCTGAAGTAGGTTCAAATTTACCTGATGGATTAGGTATAGAAATTTTCAGCTTTAATGCTTTAGAAGTATCTATGCAAAAATCAACTATGCCACATCACTTTGAACATGTAAATGAATATATCTTAGAAAATAGAGAAGAGTTTAAAATATATAAAGATTGTAATGCAGGTGGTCTTATAGATAAATCTCAAATAAGATTAACGGTTGATACTATTGAAGATTTTGAAAGAGTAGAAAAGATTTTTACTCATCAAAATTTTAGTATAGATATAAAATACCATGAATTACTGGAATTAGTATAATGAATATTTTTATAAGAGCATACGGTAGTCATTTAATGGGGATGGGACATCTTTATAGAGTAGAAAAATTAGTAAAGAGGTTAAGAGAAAGAAGTGATGATTTAGAGATAACACTCTTTACTCAAAAATATGAAGAAGCAATAGAAATATATAAAAAGATTGATATAGATAATCTGATAGAAGTTTCATCAACTCTTACAGAGAGTGAAGAGTTAAAATATTTAGAAGATATCATTAAAAAAAACAGTTATGATTTTTGTATAAATGATCAATTAAATACAGATAAAAGTATTGCTTCACTTTTAATATCAAATGTAAAAAAGAGTATAACTTTTGATGACTTGGGAGATGGAAATTATCTGTTTAATCATATTATAAATGTACTCTACCCATCCAAAGAGCAATTAGACAATGAAATAAACTCTTATGAGTATATGATATTAAATGATTTTTCTAAAATAAAAGAAAAAATAAATTTTTCAAAAGAGATTAAAAAAATATTTATTAATCAAGGTGCAGCAGATACTTGGGGTGCAATACCTGATATGATAGAAGATTTGAATAAAATTGAGTCTAATATTATTATAAAAGTGTTGTTAGGTCCATCTTTTCAACATTTTGAAGAACTCTCAAAAGCATTAGAAAAAAACAAAAAACAGATAGAAATTTTTAACTTTACAGATAATGTTGTAGAACTAGTAAAAGATTGTGATTTAGCAATACTAGGTGCAGGAAATACTCTTTTTGAGGTAGCTTCACTAGGAATACCTATAATAGCTTCAACACGAGAAGAGAAAGAGCTAACAACAATACAGAGACTATTGAATGATAGTGTGGTATATGCAGAAAATAAGATTTATAAATCTTGTTTAAAAAACATTGTACAAACTGTTATAAATGATATGGAAAGACGAGAAATAATGTACCAACAAAATCGTAAACTATTTAGTTATAACGGATTAAACAATATAGTAGATTTACTAATAGGAAATAAAAAATGAACAAAAATATATTAGCAATAGGTGCACATTTTGATGATATAGAGCTTGGTTGTGGAGGAACAGTAGCAAGACATGTAGCAAATGGTGATAATGTAATAATGCTAGTACTTACAGATAGTGCTTACTTAAACTATGATGGCACTATGATACGAACAAAAGAGATAGCACTGAGAGAAGGGGAAAATGCAGCTAAAATTTTAGGTGTTAAAAATTTAATCTCTTGTGGATTAGAAACTAAAACTTTGCAGTATGGGTATGAACTTATAGAACTTATGAATAAAATTATAGATGAGAATAAAATAGATACAGTTTATACTCATTGGGATAAAGATGTACATCAAGATCATAGTGCTATAGGAAAGGCTACATTTAATGCAGCAAGACATGTTAAAAATATGTTTATGTATAGAAGTAATTGGTACCATACATCTTCTGAATTTAGAGGAAATTATTATAGTGATATTTCAGATTTTATGGATGTTAAAATAGCATCAGTAAAAGCACATGAAAATGAATATAAAAAGTTTGGTCAAGGTTGGGTGGACTTTTTTGTCAATGAAAATGCAAATGCTGGTAAGAAAATAGGTTGTAAATATGCAGAAACTTTTGAAATTATAAAGTGTTATGTATAAAGAAATAAATAAACAAATTAAACACTATTCTCAAAAAGAATACTCTTTTATTATGGGAAATGGAACAAGTGCAATATATTTAGCTTTAAAAGCAAGTGGATTACCAAAAGGTAGTAAAATAGCAGTACCAAATATCTCTTGCCCTGATCCTGTATATGCTCTTATTTGGGCTGGATATAAGCCTATTTTTATAGATATAAACATTGATGATTATAATATGAATATAAAAAGTTTAGAGAATTTTTTACAAAAAGATAAAGATATAAAAGCAATTATAGCTATTCATCTTTTTGGTAATGCTTGTGATATTGTAGCTATTCAAAAATTATCTAAAGAATATAATTGTTTTTTACTTGAAGATTGTGCTCAAGCTTTTGGTAATAAGATAGATGAAGGAAAACTTGGTTCATTTGGGGATGTATCAATTTTTTCTTTTGGAAATGGAAAAATTATAGAAGTTGGACATGGTGGTTCTATCCAAACTAATAAGAAAGAGTTATTAAAAAATATTAAATTAGAATATGAAAGATTGCCTAAATATGATGAAAAAAAAATAAGTAGTCTATCAAAAAAGCACAGGACTATATATTATAAATTATATTATTTAGGGATAAAATATCCAAAGTTAAATATATTAAATTTGGTATATATTTATTTTTTCAAAGATTACTATTTGTATAAATTAGACGAAAGTTTTTTAAAAGAGATAAAACAAAAATTTGAAAGTTTTGTTAGTGATAAAAATAGAAGAGTAAAACTCATAAATAGTTATATAAAATCTTTAAAAGAAATAATAGAGATACCAAAATTAAATAATAAAGAAAATATTTTATCACGATTGACTATACAGATAGAAAATGCAGAAGTTGTTTCAAAAATAATTAGAGATGATCATATACCTTCAAATACAATGTACCCTATGCTAGTAGATAGATTTCAGATTTTCTTTGATAAAAATAAGTATAATAATTCATATAAACTTAAAGATAGTATGTTGAATTTATGGACAAATGATATAAATAATAAACAAATCAATCAGACAATAGATATACTTAAAAGTAGAATTTTAGATGTTAAATAACCTTACCTTAGCTGAAGACAACACAACAGAGTTTAAACTCTGTTTTCAAAAAGAAGTTATAGAAACTGTAGTAGCTTTTTCAAACAGTAAAGATGGACATATTTATATAGGTGTTGCAGATGATGAGAGAGCTTTAGGTGTAGATATATCGCAAGAGAGTATCCAAAACTATATAAATATCATTAAACAAGCGACAGAACCAAAAATAATAGTTGATATAGATATAATTACAGAAGATGGTAAGGATATACTAGATATTCAAGTAGATGAATATCCTATAAAACCTGTATCGTATAAGGGTAGATACTTTAAAAGAAGAAAAAATTCAAACCATCAAATGACACCTATAGAGATAAGTAATACACACTTAAAAACTATAAATAGTAGTTGGGATTATTTTGAAGATGTAAATCATACCATAGAAGATATAGATGAAAAAAATATAGAATATTTTATAAAACTTACTCATTTAGATAATAGTGTAGAAAATGTATATAAAAAATTTGAACTTCTTAAAAATGGCACATATAAGTCAATGCCAAGAAATTTACAAATAGCCGATATATTTAAAACAGCCAATATTATAGAAAAATATGGCTCAGGGGTAAAAAGAGTTATAAAACTTTTTAAAGAGTATGGTTCAAAAGAACCACTGTTTGAGGATAGATTAGGGGGTATGGTTGTAGTGGCTTATAAAAAAGAACATTTTCAAGAAACCCCACTAAAAAATAGAGATAAAATAGTAGAATTAATAAAAAATGATAAATTCATAACTATAAAAAATATGACAATAGAGTTAGAAATCAGTAGAGATACTATAAATAAACATTTATCAAGATTAAAAAAAGATGGTATCATCAAAAGAGTTGGTAGTGCAAGAAGTGGATATTGGGAGATTTTAAGTGATGA
>Ga0256837_1001306_pt1 | contig 17416 bp, 21 predicted proteins | sample 4562384metaG_FD_185976 | JGI IMG/M metagenome (GOLD analysis project Ga0256837, IMG submission 185976) | Hydrothermal vent microbial communities from Guaymas Basin, Mexico - 4561-384 | ecosystem: Environmental > Aquatic > Marine > Hydrothermal vents | place: Mexico: Guaymas Basin | collected...
TCCCCTAAGTTTATACTCAACTGGGTCTTCAACTGTAATTACTTTTTTATCAACTCCCGCAACTTCATTCAAAGACGCATACAAAGTAGTAGATTTCCCACTTCCTGTAGGACCTGTTACAAGAAATATACCGTTTGGTTTTGATAAGGCACTTCTTAAAAGGGTTAAATTTTTTTGACTTATTCCTATATCGTCAAGTTTTTTTAATATATTTCTTTTATCTAAAATCCTGATAACTATACTCTCTCCCCATACAGTAGGAAGGGTTGATACCCTAAAATCAAAATGATTTCCATCTATTTCCATAGAAAAAGCACCATCTTGAGGTTTTCTTTTTTCACTTACATCCATTTTCGATTCAAGTTTAATTCTTGATGCCACAGCATTATAAATATCCTCTTCTAAATCCCACTGCTCATATAAAGTCCCTAAAATCCTAAGCCTGATTTCCGCACCCTCTTCATCCGGTTCTATATGAATATCACTTGCCCTTTTTTCTATAGAAACTTTTAAAATATATTCAATTAACCTCATTACAGCCGATTCTTCTCCGGCAACTTCTTCACCTTTTAACTCTCTTTTGATTTCCGCTTTTAATTTATTTATTTTTTCTTTATTTTCAAGAAGCTTTAATACTTTTTCTATATCTTCTTTGTGAGCTAAAACAAACTGCAGCTCAGCATTTGGAAAATAACGTTTAAAATAAGCTTTAACATTCCAGTCAATTGGATTTTCAGCGGCTACAATAACCCTGTTTAATTTAATATCAATAGGAATTGCTTTAATCTGTCTTAAAATCGTAGCCGGTACTTTAATATTTTTTAATCGTATATTGTTTAAAGAAGAGATATACTGAACGTTAAGCTCTTGAGCTAACTCTTTTAAAAAAGTCTCTTTTGAGATAAAATTTAAATCATACAAAATATCTAAAATTTTTTTTGTCGGATTTTGTTTTTTTATTTCTAACGCTTTTTGAAGCTGTTCTGCAGTAATAATCCCTTTTTGTACTAAATGTTCTCCTACCAAAACTTTTCCTTTTTGATTAGTTTATTATTTTGATAAATATCTATTATGATGTTATTAATATCCTCTTTAAAACTAACTTTATAAGTGGTATTATTTTCTTTAACTTCAAAAGAGTTATCTACAATTGCAGGCTTTTGATACTGTGCTAAATAAAACACCTTAGCAAGCAAATTGCCCTCAACTTTTGGAAGAGTCAGATTTGAGATATTATAGTTATCTTTTATAAACTGAATTAAAAGAAGCTTAATAAGATATAATGTATTTATATAAGTGGCATTGATTCTGCCGGCTTTTGTTATTCTTAACACTTTAGATAAATCAAGAGCGGGAGTTAGATAATTTTTTTTAAGGCAAGCATAAGCGACTAAGGACAAAAGCTTTTCATCTTTTTTTTGATACTTATTAATATAAGTCCATCTGTGAAGGCAGATATAAGAATAGTAATGTTCTTTAAAAAGCTCTATTAAACTTTTGTTTTCTAAAGATTTTAAATCTTGTGATAATAAAAAGTTAAAAGCTGCTAAAAGAGCTAAAAATAACCTCATCTAAAGCCTTTTTCAAAAATTATATCATTTTATTTGCTATAATTCCACAAAAAAGGAGATTTTTATGGCAACATTACCGATTTATTACGATAAAGATTGTGATTTAGATATTATAAAAAGTAAAAAAGTAGCAATGATTGGATTTGGTTCTCAAGGTCACGCCCATGCACTAAACCTTAGAGACAGCGGAGTTGATGTTGTGGTAGGGCTTAGAAAAGGCAGTAAATCTTGGGAAAAAGCAGAAAAACACGGATTTAAAGTATTACCTGTAAATGAAGCTGTAAAAGATGCCGATGTAGTAATGATATTACTTCCGGATGAAATTCAACCGGATGTATATTACAAAGAAATTGAGCCTAATTTAAAAGAAGGTGCAACAATTGCATTTGGTCACGGATTTAACATCCATTATAAATTAATCAAACCAAGAGAAGATTTAAAAGTTATTCTTGTAGCACCAAAAGCACCGGGACACACTGTAAGAAGCGAATTTGTAAAAGGTGGCGGAATTCCTGATTTAATTGCAGTATATCAAGGCGGTGAAGAAGCTAAAAAATTAGCACTTAGTTATGCAAGTGCAATTGGCGGAGGAAGAACAGGAATTATTGAAACAACATTCAAAGATGAAACAGAAACTGACCTGTTTGGAGAACAAGCAGTACTTTGCGGCGGGGTTACAAGTTTAATTAAAGCGGGGTTTGATACTTTAGTAGAAGCTGGATACGCACCTGAGATGGCTTATTTTGAATGTCTTCATGAATTAAAGCTAATTGTCGATTTATTATATGAAGGCGGTATGGCTAATATGAGATATTCAATCTCAAATACAGCTGAGTATGGTGATTACGTAAGCGGTCCAAGAGTAATTGGAGAGGAAAGCAGAAAAGCTATGAAAGAGATTTTAAAAGAAATTCAAAACGGTAAATTTGCAAAAGACTTTATCCTTGAGAGAAAAGCGGGATATGTAAGAATGAATGCTGAAAGACAGCTTACAGAAGATTCTTTAATTGAGCAAACAGGTAAAGAACTTAGAAAAATGATGCCTTGGATTACTAAAAACAAAATCGTAGACCCGGACAAAAATTAATTTTTGTCCTCTCTTAACAAAATAAATAAAAAGGAGAAAAAATGAAAAAAATGTTGGCAATAGCGGCAGGAGCAGTTTTATTCTCAACAGCGGCGTTAGCAGACAATGCAATACAGGCAAAAGACGGGTTAGGAGATTTTTTAATAGCACCGGTATATTTTGCAAAAGGTGATATCTGTTCAAGAATTGTAGTTTATAACACAAACACAACCCATTCTATTTTAGCAAAAGTGGCAATTAGAGAACAAACTAAATCAAGCGAAGTAGACTTTCCTATATTTTTAAGTCCGGGAGATGTCTGGAGCGGTACTTTATGTCAAAAAAACGGAGATGTTTATTTAACTTCTGATGATGATTCAAACCATCCTCAAATTTCAACACTTCTAGCACAAGGTAAAAATATAACAAAACAAAGTGAAAAAGCCGGAAACGTAGATGTAGACTTTAAAACAGGTTATGTAGAAATATATCCTATTGCAGAATTCGATGAAGGAAGCGAAAAAAAAGTTGATAAAAGCGTACTTGTAAAAAGATGGGATATGTTAATAAAAGGGGAGTATCCTTCAAACACAATAAGAAGCGGTGTTGATGGATACTCTTTAACAGGTGAGATAGATTATGAAACAAAAGGAAACATTACAACAATTCTTCCGATGATGGCATTTAAAGGAACTCACGATAAAGTTTTAACAGGAAGTGCAATAGCTTACGGAAACGATACAGGACCTGATATTTTACTTGGTACTAAAAAAAGAGTTCAGCTTCTTAAATTAATGCAGCATAATTCTACAATGTTTACATATACAAATTATGGGAAAGACCAATATGTAGTATTTACTTATCCATTTGGATACGCTAAAGACCAAGTTAGAAAATATAAAATAACGGTTAGGGATATGAGTGAAAATAAAGACGAAAAGCCAAAAGAGGTAATTATATTCTCTCCAGCTCCTAAAATTAAAAAACCTATCAACACAATGGAAAAAGAAGTAGTGGTACTTTCTGTAGCAGATATTATTAATAAAACAAAAAACCCTGGAATGTACAAAGAAGGACAAATTCAAATTACTGACATTACAAACGTAAGCAATGTGCAGCTTGGAGCCGGCAAAAACGCTTCTTTTATACCTACATTTGTAAGCTTTGGAGAAAATCAACAGGCTGAATATGTTAATAGCGCGCATTATATTCCTGTTAAATAGTTTCTTTCTCCCCCTTTTTGCTTTTGAAGCTTTATATTCTTTAAATACTAAAAACTTTGAAATAATAGAATACAAAGATTCATACAAACTTATACTAAAAAACCAAAAGTTTTTAGATTACAAAAAAATAGAAGGATTTAAATTTTTTATTCCGTTTTTTACAAAAGAGTTTAATTTAAAAGTTTTAAGGTTTAACTCAATAGGATATATAAACGGACTTTTATCAACAGATATTCAGTTTAAAAACTTTATTCACTCTTCAGATATAAAATATTATCTAACAGACTATAAAGCAGAAGGCAGAGAGCTTAGTTTTTTACTTAAAGGATATACAATTCCTTACTATAAACAGACTTCTTTGTCTATAGAAGCTTATCATATCCCTTTAGAAATTCAAAAAAAACTCAATAAATATTTCTACTTTAAAAAAATACCTTTAAAAAACAATAAACTTCAATATATTTTATATTCTTTTTACATTATTTTAGATAAAAAAAACGTTGATAATTACATCAAAGAACATTATCCTTCCTCAAAAAACTATATTAATACTTTTATAAACAACGTATATAATATAAATTTAAATAAAACAAGAAAAAAAACTATAAAAAAACAAGAAAAAAAGATTACAAAACATAAAAAAATATCTTTTCATCTGATTTTAACAAGAATTCATCAAATGAAAACATATGGGTTTATATATCAGCCCCCTGAAAAAAACAGTGAAAATGAAGAGTTTTTTAACAAAATATTAAAAATAAACAATATGTTAGAAGAATTAAAAATGAATATTTACAATACCTTTAACAAGGTGGTAAATTTATCTGCAGAAAAAAAAACCAATAAAATAGGAAACTTCATAGATAAAATCTCTAAAGAAATTGAAAATATACCTACTATTCAAAAAGAGAATAAATGTATATTTAATCCAAAAAAAATAGATAAAAAATGTTTTAAAAACCCTGTTTATTTTCACAATTATATTCATTTTCAAATTAAAAAACAGAACTTACCTAAGACAGAAGACATTATCGCATATGGAGATTACAAAACATTTAATGACGTTGGAGTCTATTTTTATAATCAGGGAGATTTAAACAAAGCGGAAATTTTCTTAAATAAAGCCTATATCCTTGCAGATAACAAAACAATTCCATCTCATAATTTAAGCGTACTTTATTTTACAAAATCCCCTCTTTTTAATCTTAAAAAAGCTATAGAATATCTAAAAAAATCCGATTTAAGCATTGATTATTATAATTTAGGAGTATATTACTATATGGGAGTAGGTGTAAAAGAAAATGACTTTTTAGCAAGAAAGTATTTTGAAAAAGCAGGTAATATACCACTAGCTAAGGAAAACTTGAAAATAATGAATAAATATAAAATTGGTCTAAAATGATATAATTTCACAAAAAAGGAATAAAGTGGGAGAAGTTATAACAATTACAAGTGGAAAAGGCGGGGTCGGAAAAAGTACAACAACGGCAAATGTTGCAACCTCTTTAGCAAAACTTGGCAAAAAAGTAGTGGCTGTGGATTTTGATATAGGACTTAGAAACCTTGATATGATTTTAGGTCTTGAAAATAGAATTGTTTATGATGTGGTAGATGTTATGGAAGGCAGATGTAACCTTGCTCAAGCAATTATAAAAGACAAAAGGCTTGATAATTTACATTTTTTACCGGCAAGCCAGACAAAAGACAAAAGCATTTTAGACAAAAACAAAGTAGAAAAATTAATCAATGAACTCAAAAAAGAATTTGATTATATTTTAATAGATTCACCTGCCGGAATTGAAAGCGGATTTGAACACTCAATTTACCTTGCAGACAGAGCATTAATCGTAACAACTCCTGAAATATCAGCCGTAAGAGATGCTGATAGGGTTATTGGAATAATTGATGCAAAAAGCAAAAAGGCAAAAGAGGGAAAAGAGGTTTTAAAACATATCATTATTAACAGAATAAAGCCTGAACTTGTAGAAAAAGGAGAAATGTTAAGTGTAGAAGATATCCTTCATATTTTAGCCCTTCCGTTAATAGGAATAGTGCCTGATGACGAAGAAATAATAAAATCTACAAACCTTGGAGAACCTATAGCACTTGACGAAAAATCTATGGTAGGTGAGGCTTTTAGAAGAATTGCAAGAAGAATTTTAGGAGAAGAAGTTGAATTTTTAGACTTAAAATCAAAAAAAGGTATTTTTGATAAATTAAAAGGACTTTTCAAATGAGTTTTTTAGATTTTTTTAAAAAGAAAAAAAGTAAAGACATAGCTAAAGACAGGCTTATGATGATGCTTGCATATGAAAGGGCAACTACAAAAATAGAAAATCTTGATGAAATGAAAAAAGATTTAATAGACGTTGTCAGAAAATATGTAAAAGTAAAAGATGTAGAAATTAAAACATCTTCAAACCAGGAAATTGAAACTTTAGAAGTAGAAATTATTTTAGACAAATGAAAAAAAAGAAAAAAAATCCGGTTTATAAATATATAATATTTTCTTTGTTAGGAAGTATTATTGCTTTAAGTTCTCTGTTAGTCTATGTGATTTCAGAAAAAAAGAGTGTTGAAAAAAAAATTTCCTATCAGGAAAATGCTATAAAAAAACTTGAACAAAAAATCTCGTTATTAGAAGAAGAGCTTAAAAAAAGAGAAAAAAAAGAGGAAATAAAAAAAGAATTTCTAACATTTTCAATTCCATCTGAAGCAAAAGATTATGAATTAAGTCTGAAAAATTCAAATATAACCCAACAAAAACATCAGACTTCTATTTTAAAAACAGATATTCCAAAACTTGTTATTATAATCGATGATATGGCTTTTAAATATCAGGTTAATTTATTGAAGCAGATTCCTTTTAAAATCACACCATCTTTTTTTCCTCCCACAAAAAAACATCCAAACACTCCTAAATATGCAAATGATTTTACACATTATATGGTCCATTTACCAATGGAAGCTATGCACTTTAACAAACCAGAACCAAACACCCTTTTGAGCACCGACTCAATTATTACCATTGAAAACAGAATTAAATATATAAAAGAACTGTTTCCAAATGCAAAATTCATTAATAACCACACAGGAAGTAAATTTACTTCAAATTATGAAGCTATGTATAAACTTTTTTACACTTTAAAAGAAAATAATCTAGGTTTTGTAGATTCAAAAACAACTCCACATTCTAAATCTACTCTTGTTAATAAAACATTTCATATCCCTCTTTTTAGCAGAAATATTTTTCTTGATAATAAAGCAGATAAATTTTATATAAGAAATCAATTAAAAAAAGCTATAAGAATAGCTAAAAAAAGAGGTTATGCAATAGCAATAGGCCACCCTCACAAAATTACGCTTGAAACTCTTAAAAACTCACCTGATTTATTATCTCAAGTAAAGGTAATTTATATAGATGAACTTGCAAACAGTATCCATAAATAATTTTAATCTTTTTGCAATTGGAAACACTGAGCTTTTAAAAAGAAAAAAAGTCGCAATTGTAGGAAGCAGACGTGCAAGTAAATATTCAAAAGAGATGACTTATCTTCTTGCAAAAAAACTCTCAAAAAAATTTACAATTATCAGTGGAGGTGCTCTTGGAATTGATACAGAAGCCCATAAAGGAGCGTTCCCAAATACTATTTTAGTTTCTCCATCTTCTCTTGATAAAATATATCCAAAGTCAAACGAAAACTTAATAAAATCAATCTATAAAGAGGCTTTAGCACTCAGTGAATACGAAAAAGATTTTTCTCCAAAAAAATATACTTTTATCCAGAGAAACAGAATTATTATAGCATTAAGTGAATTTGTAATAATTCCTGAAGCTTCTCTTAAAAGCGGAAGTATGAGAAGTTTTGAGTGGGCACAGAAATTCAGCAAAAAGGTCTATATCATCCCCCAAAGATTAACTGAAAGCTCAGGCACAAGGTACCTAGCATCTAAAAACTTAGCAGAAGTTATATGGGATATTGATGAGTTTATTGAAAATTTAGGTATAAACTCTAAAGAAAAAATAATGAGTTTAAATGAAGCCCTTAAAACATACGGAGATAAACTTTATGAAATGGAACTTGAAGGAAAGGTAGAGATAAAAAATGCAAAAGTCTACTTCAATTAAGCATCCTTTTAAGCCAGTTGTTTTTAACGATAGTGAAATTTTAATACTTGGAACTTTCCCATCACTTAAATCGTTTGAAAACAACTTTTATTATTCACACCCTAAAAATCAGTTTTGGAATATTTTAGCTAATGTTTTTAATGACGAAAAACCAAAAACAATTGAAGAAAAAAAGAAATTCTTAAAAAAACATAAAATCGCCCTTTGGGATACAATATGTGAAGCTAAAAGAAAAAACGGAAATTCAAGAGACGATAACTTAGAAGTAATTACGCCTTGTAATATAAAAGAACTTTTAAAAAAATACCCAAAAATTAAAAAAATAGCCGTAACTTCAAGACTTGCTGAGAGGGTTATAAAAAAATATTTTCCTGAAATTAATGTAATTTATCTTCCAAGTCCAAGTCCTCTAAATGCTAGGTTAAATTTACAAAAAAAGGTAGAAATATGGAAAAAATTATTGCAATAGACGTGGGATTAAAAAGAATAGGAGTAGCTTACTCTCCAGGAGGCATAGCAGTTGTGCCGCTAAATGCAATTATCAGAAAAAACAGAAATCAAGCCGCAAGGGAAGTTAGCGAGCTTTTAAAAAAATACAAGGCAGATACATTAGTAATAGGCATACCAAAAACAAACGAAGAGATGAGTATGAGAATAAAACATTTTGCATCTTTGATAGATTTTGATGGAAAAGTGGAGTTTATGGATGAGAGTTTTACAAGCGCGATTGTAGAAGAGGAGATAAAAGGAAAAATAAAACATAAACGTGATGGAAGAATTGACAGTCTGGCTGCTAAAAAAATACTTGAAAGTTATCTGGCTAAAAAGTCATAATATTTTTTAATAAATTCACTTCTTTTAGCCAAAAATCCCGTAATATTATCAACTTCTGTTTTATGTTTTTTTTCAAAGTCAATCTGCATACTCATCTTGCTCTCATAAGGAATATTTAGAGCCTGTTTTATTATTTTTTCTTTTTCATCTTTTAAATCAATCCCCTCTTCTTTTGCAATTTTTATAACTTCATCCAAAAATTTTTCAACTTCATCTTTTTTATGTTCCATAATCCAGCCTGTTGGTTTTTGATAATAACTTTGAAGCGTTGCAAATGTTGAAATAAAAAGATATTTTTTCCAGATATTTTTATCTATGTTTTTAGAAAATTTTACTTTCAAATCACAATTTTTAAAAATTTCTCTCATAACCTCATCATCTTCAACGCAAAGATAAAAAAGAGGAGTTTTTTTGTAAATTACGTTTTTATCTTTCTTATTTGAAAGGATATAAATACAGGCTTTAACTATTTTTGCATCAAGATTTTTAAATTTTTCAAAATGTCCAATTCCATTTAAAACAGGCACTACTCTTGTATGTTTATCAAAATGACCCTTAATCTCTTTTAAAACTTCATCAAGATTATAACTTTTTGTAGTAATAAAAATAACATCATAAACCCCATCTAGCCCAATTTTTGGAAAAACAATATTTTCTTTATCAACATCAATTATTTTCAATCCCTCTTTTTTTATAATTTCATTTGTCTCTTTTGTAGCCAAAACATCAACATCAAAACCACATTTAATAAGTTTATAGGCAAGATAACCCCCAACTCCTCCAATTCCAATAACAGCAATTCTCATCTTTTTCCTTTTATTTTATCTGCAATTATTACTCCCAAAAAAATCCCAAAAAACACCAAAACTAAAAATATTTCTCCCACAATATCCTTAAACTCTATCATTTTTCTAAAATCACTCCACATTCCATATGATTAGTATAAGGAAACTGGTCAAAAAAGGCAAATGCTTTTATTTTTCTGTTTTTTGCCAAAGTTTTAAGGTCTCTATGAAGAGTTTCGGGATTACAAGAGATATAAATAATATTATCAAACTCATTTACAAATTTACGAGACTTATCATCAAGCCCTGCTCTTGGTGGATCAATAAGTACGTTTTTAAGGTCATATCCTTTAAAAAAACCACTGTTTTTAAGCTCGCTAAATTCAGCCGCACTCATAGCCATAAACGAAATATTGTCTCTTTTATTAATTTCAGCATTAAAAGTTGCAGCTTCAATTGATTCAGGATTAATTTCGGTGGCAATTACTTTTTTGAAGTTTTCACTAAGAGGAATAGTAAAGTTTCCGTTTCCACAATAAAGTTCAACCAAATCCCCTTTTAACCCATCAGCCCATCTTTTAGCCCAGCTTATCATTTTTTTGTTTATTTCCCTGTTTGGCTGGGAAAAAGTATTTTCGATTATTTTATATTTATAAATTTTGCCATCAATATCAAGCTCTTCAATCAGGTAGTTTTTGTCAAAAACATATTTTCTACCCTTACGTCTTATTACAAAATCGATATGAGGGAATTTTTCTTTTAATTTTTTAATATCTTCTGCAATGCTTTCATCTACTTTTTTATGATAAATAAGGGTAACTATAAGCTCACCTTTTGAATTGCTTAAAAAATTAATCTCATAAAGTTTAAATCTTAAATTTTCATTTTTTTCAATCTCTTTTAAAAGTGGCTCCATTACCTCATAAATAGCTTTATCTACAATCTTACACTCTTCAATCGGTATTACCCCCCTGCCCTCTTCTTTTCTTTTTCTCATAGCATAATAACTTCTATCATCCTCATGCCATACCCTAAATTCAGCTCTTGCCCTAAAATGCTCATCACTGCCGTGTATTACTTCAATTTCCGGTATATCAAAATCGCTAAACATCTCTTTTAAACGTTCTTTTTTCATCTCAAGCTGTTTTTTATAAGGAATTTCCCACAAAACACAGCTTCCACATTTCCCAAAGCTACTACAAGTCATTTTTATCCTTTATCTAAAACTTTCAACAAGTCCTTGGACTATTAAGTTCCATCCATCCACAAGCACAAACACTAAAATTTTAAAAGGTAATGATATCATAACCGGAGGCAACATCATCATACCAAGACTCATAAGAATTGAACTTACTACCATATCAATTACCAAAAACGGCAAAAATATCAAAAAACCAATCTCAAAGGCGGTTTTAAGTTCGCTTATCATAAAAGCAGGTACCAAAATAGTTAAAGGAACATCATCAATTGTTTTTGGATTTGGAAGATGACGTATCCTATAAAAAAGAGCTAAATCTTTTTCCCTGGTATTTTTTAACATAAACTTTTTAAAAGGTTTAACCGCCCTTTTAAATGCCTCTTCATATCCTATTTTTTTTTCTATATAAGGTTTTATTCCTTCATTATACGCCTTTTTTGCATACGGCTCCATTATAAAAAAAGTAAGCACAAGGGATAAACTAACAAGTAAAGTAGTAGGAGGTGATTGAGGAGTACCAAGTGCTTGACGTAAAAACCCAAAAACAACTAAAAGTCTAACAAAGCTAGTCATAACCAAAACAATACTTGGAGCTAACACTAAAAGTGTCATTAAAATAACTATATTAAGAGTAGTTACTAACTGCTGAGGCTCTTTTGGAGCAGTTAAAGATAAATTCACAACCGGTACCTGCGGAGTTGCTGCAAGAAGAATTATCGGAAAAATAAAAATCAACAACTTTTTCATTGCATCTTATCTAAAATAGATTTTTTTATCTCTTCTTCTTTTTTCTTTGCAAAAAACCATATCTCAACCCTTCTATTCTTAGCCCTTCCCTCAGGCGTTGCATTAGAAGCAATAGGATGATATTCCCCATATGCTGCTGCACTTAATTGTTTTGGATTTACCCCATCTTTTATTAAAATTCTAAGTACGCTAAGGGCTCTTGCGGCACTAAGCTCCCAGTTGTCTTTATAAGATTTTGGAGGAGGAAGGTTATCGGTAAATCCTTTTATTTGAATTTCGATATTTTTTGGTAAATATTCTTTAATAATAAGGGCAATCCTTTTTAAAAACAAAAGAGTATCTTCATTTGTAATTTTAGCGCTTCCGGGAGCAAATGTAATATCAGCCGGCAGCCTTATAAAAAAACCCTCTTCCCCTTCTTCTAATACAATAGAGGGCCCCTTTCCTCCTTGAGTAAATTCTTTAAATTCGGCAATAGCCTGAGAGAGTTTATTAACAGTCTGTGCTGTTTCTTCAGATTTTTGAATAGGAGTTGCTTTTTGAATTCTCTCTCTGCTAACTTCTGTTTGAGTTCCGCCCTCAAGTACGCTAAGCGCACCTGCAAGCGAACCTATTGCCTCTTTTACTTTTTTAGCATCCATTGTAGACATCGAAAGCAGCAAAACGAAAAAACATAAAAGAAGACTCATCAAGTCTCCAAATGTAGCAAGCCACTCCGGCATACACTCAGGACATTCACACTTACATTTTTTAGCCATTGTTTATCCTATTCAAACTGACTTTTTCTCTGACTTGGCGGTAAGAAACTTAAGAGTTTTGCTTCAAGCGTTCTTGGGTTATCTCCTGCCTGAATTGACATAATTCCTTCAATTATCATAGTCTTTGCCAAAATTTCATCATCATTTCTTAAATTAAGTTTATTTGCAATTGGAGAGCCGAAAATATTCCCAATCATAGCACCATAAAGGGTTGTCAAAAGGGCAACCGCCATCGCTGGACCAATAGCACTTGGGTCGGACATATTAAGAAGCATTGCAACAAGCCCGACAAGTGTCCCAATCATCCCCATAGCCCCAGCAAGTCCTGCCCAGTTGGAAAAAATTGAAGCCATTTTTTTATGTCTTGCATCCATCTGCTCTATATCAATCTCAAGAAGCTCTCTGATGGTATCCGGTTCATTTCCATCAACCGCCATTGAAAGACCCTTTTTTAAAAACTCATCCTCTTCATTTGCAGCAGCCTGTTCAAGAGAGAGTATTCCATCACGCCTTGCCTGAGTTGCATAATCTACAAGTTTTTTAATAAGCTCTTCATAATTTGGCTGATAGCTTGGTTTTATCGCAATCATAAAAACTTTTGCAAATTTTGTCATCATTTCCATTTTGTTTGCAATAAAAAGAGTCATAATAGACCCAAGCACAACAATCAATACTGATTGAGGGTCAATATACGGCCCAATACCAACCCCCATCGCCATTGCCGCAATAATAAGCCCAAGAGCTCCAACAAGTCCAATGACCGTTGCTAAATCCATTATCGCACCTTTATTTTTGATATAATATCGGCAAAAAGGATATCTATGTTACAAATAATTATTCTTGCTGCCGGTAAGGGTACACGTATGAAAAGTAAATCGGCAAAAGTTATCCACACTTTATGTAACAAACCTATGATTGAATATATTATTGAAGAGTCTTTAAAACTCACAAACACTATTGATATAGTCTTAAATCACCAGTTTGATAAAGTTAAAGAAATTGTATCAAAATATCCTGTAAATATCATTAAACAGGACCTTCAAAATTTCCCAGGCACAGGCGGGGCTGTAAAAGAAGTTAGTTTAAAAGGCGATAAAATCCTGGTACTTAACGGGGATATGCCTTTAATTACAGCAGATGAACTTAAAAAATTTCTTGAAGTTGATGCTGATATTGTAATGAGTGTTATGAAACTAAAAAATCCTGATGGATATGGAAGGGTTGTAATAAAAGAGGGAAATGTTTTAAAAATCGTAGAACAAAAAGACGCAAGTGAAGAAGAACTTAAAATTCCTTATGTAAATGCCGGGGTTTATCTTTTTAAAAAAGAAGTACTTGAAGAGTTTTTGCCAAAATTATCAAACAACAATAAACAAAAAGAGTATTACCTTACAGACATTATAGAAATGGCAGTAAAAAAAGGACTTAAAGTAAAAGCTATAGAAGTTGATGAAGAGAGTTTTAAAGGGGTAAATTCAAAAAAAGATTTAGCTGAAGCTGAGAAAATTATGTGCAGGCGTATAAAAGATTTTTGGATGCAACAAGGTGTTATTATGCATTTGCCAGATACTATTTATATAGACGCTTATTCAAATTTTGAGGGTGAGTGTGAAATTGGAAACGGGTGTGTTATTAAAAAATCAACTATAATTGAAAGTGAGATAAGACCTCTTAGTGTAATTGAAGAGGCTGTTATAAAAAACAGCGGTATTGGACCGATGGCAAGAATAAGACCAAAAAGCGAAATTATTGAGACTCACATAGGAAACTTTGTAGAAGTAAAAGCGAGCAGATTAAAAGGTGTAAAAGCAGGACATCTAAGTTACCTTGGAGACAGTGAAATTGATGAGGGAACAAACATAGGAGCCGGAACGATTACTTGTAACTATGACGGAAAAAACAAATACAAAACAAAAATAGGCAAAAACGTGTTTGTAGGAAGCGATACTCAGCTTATAGCCCCTGTTATTATAGAAGATGACGTAATGATAGCAGCAGGAAGCACTGTAAATAAAGACATAAAAAAAGGTTCTCTTGCAATAAGCAGAGCTCCTATTAAAATCATTAAAAATTTTTATTATAAGTTTTTCGGGAGAAAAGAGTGAATGTTTTAATAGGGGTAACCGGAAGCATTGCCATTTATAAAACGTGTGAGCTTATAAGACTTTTTGTTAAAAGGGGAGATAATGTAAGAGTTGTTATGAGTGAGACTGCTACTAAATTTATAACCCCCCTTACCTTTGAAGCCCTGACACGCCAAAAGGTGTTAATAGAAAAAAACGAAGACTGGTCAGGGGAGCTTAATCATATAGATTATGCAAAATGGGCGGATATTTATATAATTGCCCCTGCAAGTGCAAACACCATCAATAAAGCCGCAAACGGAATTAGCGATAATCTCTTGCTTCAAACATACCTTGCAACAAAAGCCCCTGTTTTGTTTGCCCCGGCTGCTAATACAAATATGTACCTTCATCCTACCACTCAAAATAGCTTTAAAAAATTAAATATTATCCAAGCAAACGCCGGTCTGCTTGCCTGTGGAGATGAAGGCATTGGCAAAATGGCAGAGCCAAGTGAGATATTTTTGAGGGCTTTAAGAGAAGTAAATAAAGAAAACTTTTGGCAAAACAAAAAAGTAGTGGTAACTGCCGGAGGCAGTATAGAAAAAATCGACGATGTAAGGTTTATTAGCAACTTCTCAAGCGGAAAAATGGGGGAAGCCTTAGCAAAAGCTTTTTATATAAAAGGAGCCGATGTTACCCTGATTTCAAGCAAAGAACACAACCTAAGCAAAGAGATAAAACAGATTAAAGTTTTAAATGCAAAAGATTATCTTAATGCAATCTTGCAAGAAAATCCTGATTATTTAATAATGGCTGCTGCGATTGTGGATTATAAGCCAAAATATACTCCCGGAAAACTAAAAAAAGAACAAATCGGAGATAAATTCTGCTTAGAAATGGAAAAAAACATAGATATTTTAGAAACTTTAAAAAACAAAACTTTTAAAAAAATAGGCTTTAAAGCAGAAAGAGATGAAAAAAATGCCCTTAAATACGCTAAAAATGCCCTTTATAAAAAAAATCTTGACGCAATTTGCCTAAACCTCTTAACAAAAAACGATTTTGGAAGTGATGAGAATGAAATTATCTTTATTACAAAAGACAAAGAAATAAAACTAATCCAAGATACAAAAGAAAATATAGCCTTTAAGGTTGTAGATGCTATTAGATATATCTAAAATAGGAAAAATCTTAAAAGAACAAAACAGACTATTATCCGTAGAATTTAATACTCAAATTCCTTTAAAAATAGAAGTAAAAAAAGAGATAAACCCGATAACTTATCTTATAAAACTTGGAAATAAAGAAATTGAAACCAAATCTTTTATCCCTTTAAAAGTTGGAAACAGATATTTAGCTAATGTAATTGAAAAAAAAGGAAAAATAACCATACAAAACCTAAAACCATATCCAAAACTGCTTGAACTTAGAAAAACTGCCTCTAATAAAAGAAACAGAATTTACAAAAGAGAAAATTTTAGAACATCTAAGTAATGCAAAAACTAAAGAGGAGTTTTTATTTTATGCTAATATTTTATTTGCATTTCAAAAAGGTATAAGACACATTTTTATAAATGAAAAAAACAATAAAGCCATAATGCAGTTTAAATATGAGAAAAATTTAATTACATTTTATGCGGCTTTTAAATTTTTAGGGGAACTAAAAGGCAAAATAACACCGAATAAAGTAACTATCTATACCCAGTTTGAAAACGTTAAAAATTTACTTTTAGATAACAGCGATAAAATAGAAAAAAAAGTAGAAGTTTTTTTAGAAAAAAAAATAACACCTATTTTTGAATTTAAAAACTCATTAATTGATATAAAGGCTTAATTATGCATTTAGCAATTATTATGGATGGAAACGGGAGGTGGGCTCAAAAAAGAGGGCTTAAAAGAGTAGAAGGTCATAAAAAAGGGGCTGAAGTTGTAAAAGAAATTACCACATACTGTGCTAATAATCCGGAAATTAAAATCTTGACTTTATACGCTTTTTCAACAGAAAACTGGAAAAGACCAAAAATGGAAGTCGATTTTTTAATGAAACTTCTTGATAATTACTTAAAAAAAGAACTTCTAACTTATATAGAAAATGAGGTAAAGTTTGAAGTAATCGGAGATATTAGTAAATTTTCAAAAAATTTAAGAGAGAGAATAGAATATACAAAAGACAAAACAAAAAATTTTAAAAAATTAACCCAAGTATTAGCATTAAATTACGGAAGCAGAGACGAAATAACAAGGGCTGTTAAAAAAATGATAGAAAAAGAAGAAGAAGTTACACCAGAAAACATCCAAAAGAATCTTGACTTAAGCAGAGATGTAGACCTGCTTATAAGAACAAGCGGAGAAATCAGACTCAGCAATTTTCTTTTATGGCAAATGGCGTATGCTGAAATGTATTTTACAAAAACAATGTGGCCTGATTTTACTTCAAAAGAATTGGAAAAAATTTTAAATGAGTTTAAAAAAAGAGAAAGAAGATTTGGAGGTATTTAATGATATATCTGTTTTTATTTTTATTTGGAATAGCAATTGGAAGTTTTTTAAACGTTGTAATTTACAGAGTACCTCTTCAAAGAAGTATAATATCTCCTCCTAGCAGCTGCCCAAAATGTAACATCAAAATAAAACCTTGGCATAATATCCCGATATTAAGCTGGATACTATTAAAAGGCAAATGTGCAAATTGTGGTGAAAAAATATCAATAAGATATCCTATTATCGAATTTTTAACAGGAGTTTTAGCCGTTTTAGTGTTTTTTAAAATAAAACAGATAGATATTTTCTATTTAATAAATTTTTCTGTTTTTGCAACACTCCTTGCATTAAGTGTCATAGATTTAGACTATAAAGCAGTCCCGGATAGTCTGAATCTACTGGCTTTAACCTTAGCTTTTTTTCACTCCCCTGATATTTTAGAAAACCTTAAAAACGCCCTTTTAATGATGGGAGGTATGAGTCTTATTAGATATTATGTAAGTTTTTTTATAAAAAAAGAGGCAATGGGTGAAGGAGATATAATAGTCGGCGGAACAA
>Ga0256837_1001307_pt1 | contig 17408 bp, 18 predicted proteins | sample 4562384metaG_FD_185976 | JGI IMG/M metagenome (GOLD analysis project Ga0256837, IMG submission 185976) | Hydrothermal vent microbial communities from Guaymas Basin, Mexico - 4561-384 | ecosystem: Environmental > Aquatic > Marine > Hydrothermal vents | place: Mexico: Guaymas Basin | collected...
TAATTCGTGTAGCCCTGTTGCAAACAGTTGAACCTAAACAAGTGTTGTATTGAAATAAGAAAGGAGTATGCAATTTTCCAGAATTGTATACTGTTGAACCTAAACAAGTGTTGTATTGAAATATATCCTCTATATCTAGTAAGTATTTCTGAGGTATCGTTGAACCTAAACAAGTGTTGTATTGAAATAAATAAGATTTCACACAAAAATATAAATTTAATCAATTTCTAATATATTTTAATGTAGAATACACAAAAGCTTTTTTTGAAGATTTTTAAAAGAGGCAGTAGATATAAGGTCGGGGTTGGATTCCCATAAGATTTAAGACGTCCTAACAATCCAACCCCACAAGCACAAGGCTTGATAGCATTCTAACTAATTATTGGTTAGGTTTTGTTTATTAAACCACACAACTTAATGTTCAGTATTCTCCTAAATTTGCTTGGAGTCTTTTTCTACAAATTAATGCCATAAAAATCTTCCATAATATCTCTCCTTGAGATTATTTGAATTGAGTATCCTTCTGGGCAGTAGTGAAATAATCTACCAGTAGAATATCTTAAGTTTCAGAGATATTGTGTGTCTCTCTTTTTGCTAAGTCTAATACAACCAATTTTAGATATGCCAAAGGAGAGAAAAATAGATTGGTAACTGTGGCTGGAGAGTCAAATATGCCGAGATAGATAGTGTTGGATTTGGGACTTGAAGAAGAGTAATAGTTGTAGTCGAAAGATTTATTCAGGATAAGGGTCTCCGTCCTGTTGAAACTATTGGATTTTGGGAAGCAGTTCCTCAAGATTCCTATGATGCGATGGGTCGACGTGAAAGCGGTGATAGCCAAGTTCTGTCCACTTCGGGCAGAATTACTTCAACTCCAAATACTCTGCTCTACAATGATATTACTTTTTGTTTTTTGAATTTAATGTTACAAGAAAAAAGAGAAAATTTAAATTAAAAATAGTTTGAACTATCAAAAACTATCGCAACCTATACACCAGAGATAGATTAATAGTTATTGGTAATTTAACACCTTTTGTATTAATAGGAAAAGATTTATTAATTGAATTCTTTGCAGATTTAAAAAAGAGTTTTGAACCACTCAAAGATATATTTGATACTTTCCCACTTTTTTTAATAATGAATCTAACTTTTACTTTTCCTGTTAAATTTCTTCTCTGAGCCATTTTAGGATAAATTTTATTTTGACTTATTTTTCTTTTTAATAGTCTAATAAACTTCTTATTATTTTTTTTTGAAATTACTCTTTTTTTTACAATTTTTTTATATTTTTTTTTAATTTTATATTTTGATTTTGTAACTCTTTTTTTTATTGTTTTTTTTTCTTTTTTAATTTTTTTCTTTTTTTTTCTCTTTTGTAAGATTGGTTTAGGTTTTTGCGTTAAGATTTTTTTCTTAATTTTCTCTATTTTCTCAATTGGTTTTATTATTTCTTTTATAGGCTCACTATCCATAATTTCATCTAAATCATATAACTCATCTTCTTCTAAAGGCGAGGTTTTAAAGATTATCTCTTCTTTAATTATTTCTTTAAAAATATTTAGTTTTAGTTCTATGCTTTTTTTTGGTATATCTCTATTCATACTATTATCGTATACAAAAAATATAATAGGAGTGTATAGAATAAGTACTAAGGCAAAAGCCTTAATATCTCTTTTTGATTGAGATGAATTAATTAAATAGTCTATCAATTTCACCATCTTTTATATTGTTCTCTATATTATCTATATTAATATGATTAGATATAAACTTTTGCATATCATTAAAGAGTGGAGCTATAAATGTCATGTTCTCTTTAGTTTTTGGATGAGTTAAATATAATTGATAAGCATGTAATTGTACTCTATTTACTTTATACGATTTGCTTTTATATCCGTATGTAGTATCTCCTAAGATATGTCGTCCTAAAGTAGATAAATGAACACGAATTTGATGAGTTCTACCTGTATATAATTTTGCAACAATAAGTTCAATATCTGATTTACCTTCTGCTAATTTAACAAATGCTGTTTTGGCTTCTTTTCCACCCTCAACAATATCCATTTTTAGACGGTTATTAGGACTTCTTGCAATTGGTTTATTTACTATAGCTTTATCTTTTAGTGGATAATCTATAAGTGCTAGATAATATCTACCCATACTTTTATCTTGAAGCTGTTCGCTTAAATTTTGATGAGCTTCATTATTCTTTGCTACAACTAAAGCACCAGTCGTCTCTTTATCAATACGATGAACTATGCCATGTCTCTCTTCACCTGAAACAGTAGAGAGAGATATCCCTTTATGTATAAGCCAATCAACAAGGGTAGGTTCTTTAACACTTGGAGCTGGATGAACTATTAATCCACTAGGTTTATTAACTACCAAAATATCATCATCTTCATATAATATTTCAATATCAAAGTCAATCTCTAAAGGTTCTCGTTTTTCTGCTTCTTTAAAGCTGTATTCTACATTATCCCCAACAACTAACTTATGGCTTGTTTTGGTAACAACCTTATTATTAACAGAGACTAATCCATCTTTAATTAGTTTCTCCACTTGATTTCGACTTACAGATAGAAGATTAGATAACATTTTATCAACTCTACCCCCAATCTCTATCTTTATCATTGTTTTCATTTAAAGCCTTTAATAATCAAAATATATTAAATCTTATAGTAATTTTGCTTTAGTAATAGTAAGTATTAGTGAATTGAAGAAGATATATTTAGTAGAGATATTGTTGGAATCAAGAGCCTAAGCCCTTGATTAGTCATTTTTAGTGATGACCATTCCACTTTTCTTTTTTCCAAAGGAAAGCCAATCCTGTAAAGATTATAAAGAATAATATAACCCATGGTCCGATTGCTTCTCTAGCAGGTTTACTAGGATCTCCAATCTCTGTTAAATATTCTTTAACTTTCTCATATCCTTCATGACTAAGTCCAACTCTAGGCATTGATGTACCTGCAAGTTGTGATTGAGGATTTTCTACAAAAGTCTCTAAGAAATGTTCACTTCTAGCTCTAATAATTATAGATAAGTCTGGAGGTAATTTACCCATATAGGCTTTGACTAAATCTTGCTCTTCAAGAATTTTAACTTGATGCTTCAACTCATCTTTTTTATATTTAAATTTAGGAGTATCTCCAAGTTGTGTTGTTTTTGCATAACGCATAGCATGACATCTTTCACAAGCCTCTGTGAATGCCTCTTTTGTTGTTAGTTCACCAGCTTTATTAGCTTTTAAATATGCAACTACATTTGCAACATCTTGGTCTGTAGTTATCATTGAACTAACTGAACCCATTGGATGCATAGATGTATCTTTATATTTGTGGTCAACATTTCCAGCCATTGCAGGATTTTTAATTAATGCAATAAGATAATTCTTATCGTATAAGCTACCAGCATGATTTAGGCTAGGAGGTATAACTCCACCCATATTCATAGCACCATCCATATGACAACCTGCACACATTGCAAATCCAGCTTCACCAGCGACAGGGTCACCTTTTAGCTTAGATATTTTAACAACATTTGCCCAAAATTCTTTTTTAGCTTTAGCTGTTGCTTCAGCTTTCTCAACTTTATTACCACTCTCTTTTGCAGCAGCTAATTTAGCTTCAGCCTCTTTTATATCAGCAGTTCCATCATAAGTAAATCCATGACTCTCTACATGCTTGTGCATTTGAGAGTGAGCGAAAGGCTCTACTCCCCAATATAGAAAGAGTGTAAAGAATGTTACAACTCCGAATATCTTAAGTTCTTTATTCATTCCCTACTCCTTAAAGTTTTTTTTCTAGTTTAGTAATAATTGGAAGAGCAATCCACAATGCAAAGAATGTAAGAGCTGCAACTAAACCAATATTAGCAAAAAGTGCATCAGTTGGAGGTAATTTCCCCATAAATGTTAATACAAGAATATCTAATAACATTAACCAGAACCAAATATGAAAGAGACCTCTTTTACTAGCTGGAGCAACATTTGGACTTCTATCTAAGAAAGGTAATGCAAAGAATATAACTTGTGCTATACCAAATGCAACTAAACCTAAATCTTTACTAAATGGTCTTAAAATTTCATAACTCCATAAGAAATACCATTCAGGGTAAATATGTGCTGGTGTTTTTAATCCATCTGCTGGGTCAAAGTTTACTGGATCCATTGCAAATTGAAAGTTATAAAATACTAAATAGAAGAATAAAATAAAGTAAACACCCATTACAAATATATCTTTACTCAAGAATACAGGACTAAAAGGAATAACTTTTGAATCTTTATGATTACCTGATTTATAAAGCTCTGCAGCTTCTTCATAATCAATCTCTTCACCATCTTGATTATTAACATGAGGAAGTCTTAATGTACCAAAGTGAAGTACAATTAAACCAATAATAGCTAATGGTAATAGAAGTACATGAAGCATAAAGAATCTAGTTAAGAATGCATCACCTGGAACATAATCTCCTCTAATCCATTCGACAAGACCATAAGCTTCTAGTGAACCACCAGAGAATAAGTTAGTAATAACCATACCAGCCCAATAACTCATTTGTCCCCATGGTAACATATATCCAGAGAATGCTTCAGCTGAAAATGTAACAAAAAGAAGCATACCAGATAGCCAAATAAGCTCTCTACCTTTTTTGTATGAACCATAATAGATACCTGTAAACATATGAATATAGATAACTAAGAATACGACAGAAGCAGCTACACCATGAACATGTCTCCACAACCATCCATAACCAACTTCACTCATTATAATATAATTAACACTATCAAATGCTAAATTTACATCTGGTTTATAATACATTAATAAGAATATACCACTTATTAATAATAAACCAAATGTTGCAGCTAATATCATACCCATTGCCCATAGGAAATTAATATTTTTTGGAATCCAATATTCAGTTTGCATTACTTTTTTAATAGTATTTACACCTAATCTTTGATCCATCCATTGATTAAAACTATTTGCTTTTTCAAAATTTGCCATGCTCTCTCCTTATACCGTAAGACCAGCGTCTAGCATTTTCTTAAAATCAGGTCCTGCTTCGCCAAGTACAATTGTTGTTCCATCTACTCTAAAGGGAGGAATCTCTAATGGGCTTGGAGGAGGACCGAATATCTCATGACCACTCGCATCAAACTCACCACCATGACAGGCACATAAAAACTTGTGATCGTCTGGCTTATACGCTGGAATACATCCAAGATGCGTACATAATCCTATAGATACATGAAATCTGTCTGAACCAACAATAACATCTCTATCATCAGCTTTCATATCTGCTGTTTTTTTCAAAACAAAGATAGGCTTACCTCTCCATTTTTCTACATTTAATACATTTGGTTGTGCTGAACTTACATCAATAGTTGTAAACCCTGCAGCTTTTACGCTGGGAAGTGGATCCCAACTTCGTTTCATTGCATACAGGGCAGCTATACCACCTACTGCTGTAAAACCACCTAGAGCATAACCCATAAAGTCTCTTCTACTACTCATACCTTTCCTTCTTTTTGAAATCAAATCTACAAATTATATTCCATATCGCATTAAAAACTTATAAATTTAGTTTATTTTTAATTTTAACTGCAACTTCTTTAGCTGATATTGTTACTTTTCCGTTCAATTTTCTATTTGAGTTAAGCCATAGTGATAAATTATTTTGATTAAAACCATCAATTACATCTATATCAAGTCTCTCTAGTGATGCTATAATATCTTTTGTTTCATCTCCGTTTGATATATATAAAACTTTTGCTTCAGAAGCTCGTGCTTCTAAAGCAGTTTGAATAGAAGCTGTTATAACTTTTTTACTAGTTCTTATCAAGTCACTATATTCTTCTGGTTCATAAAGCTTTTTAAAAAATTTAGCTAAATCATCTTCGTATTTAACAAAAAAGTAATTTCCTAATATAAGTTCTATATTGCTATCTCTAAAGAAATCTTTTTGAAAAATAATGGTTTTACTATGGTCAGAATCATTTAAAAAGAATACTGCTCTATCTTCTTTTTCTAAAATATCAAAATATATATTATCTATAATAGTTGAGGATAATTCCCCATTAGGAGACATAACATATTCTCCAAAGTTTGATTTAGTATCATCTTCATCTACTATATGGAATAGAGCTTTATATCTATTTGAATATTTTTCTATTCTTCCATGGTCTTCTTCTGGAGTGTCAATAAATACAATATCACCATCTTCTGCCAGAACATCAACATCCATAATAGTTTCGATAGTAACAGAATCACCTACTCCAAGTTCTTTTGCTACTAACCCAGCTCTGAAATCGTTAAGAAGTAGTTGAACTTCTATATTTTCATCTTTAAGTGCTTTTATTAATGCTACTCCTCTTTTAACTCTATCTAGTCCCCATTTATGCCCACTGAATGCATAGTAGTATAATTTCATAATCTATATTCCCTTTTATAAAATTATAACTTATTTCTCTTCAGCTCGAATTTGTTACAATATCTCTAATATTTTTTAAGAGGATTATAATTTGAAACTATTTGGAACAGATGGTGTGCGAGGTAAAGCTGGTGAGAAAGTATCGGCCCTTAATACAATGAAACTTGCTATGGCAACAGGAATTTATTTTAGACAATTTTCTAAAAGTAATAAAATATTAGTTGGAAAAGATACAAGACGAAGTGGGTATATGATTGAGAATGCACTAGTATCTGGATTAACTGCTGTTGGGTTTGATGTTATTCAGATTGGTCCTATGCCAACACCTGCTATTGCATTTTTAACAGAAAGTATGCGTTGTGATGCTGGAATTATGATTTCTGCTAGTCATAATCCATATTATGATAATGGAATAAAATTTTTTGATAATCTAGGCAATAAATTAGATAGAGAACAAGAGAGAGAGATAGAGAATATCTATGAAGATAATGAATTAATAGAATTATCTCAAAAACTTGAAAAAGAGATAGGTAAGTCAAAGAGAATAGATGATGTAATTGGTAGATATATAGTACATATAAAAAATTCTTTTTCAAAATCTTTATCTCTTAGTGGTATGCGTGTAGTTGTTGACTGTGCAAATGGTGCAGGATATAAAGTTGCACCAACTGTTTTAGAAGAGTTAGGTGCTGATGTAATTGTAATTGAGAATAAACCAGATGGATTTAATATAAATGAACAGTGTGGAGCAATGTTTCCAGAGACTGTAGCTAAGTATGTTAAAGAATATAGAGCTGATGTTGGTATTGCGTTAGATGGAGATGCTGATAGATTAGTTTTAGTTGATGAAAATGGTAAAGTCATTGATGGAGATAAACTTATGGCTGTTTTAGCAGTTTATCTTAAAGAAGAAGGAAGACTTACAGGTAATGGAATGGTTGCTACAGTTATGAGTAATAAAGGATTAGGTGAATACTTAGAAAGTAAAGGACTTAATTTATATAGAAGTAGTGTTGGAGATAAAAATGTAGTTGATATGATGCAGGATAATGGTATTAATTTTGGTGGAGAGCAAAGTGGACATATTATATTTAGTGATTATGCTAAAACAGGGGATGGAATCTCAAGTGCATTACAAGTATTAGCACTTCTTGTTCAACGGAATCAAACAGTTAGTGAAGCATTTAATCCTTATGAATCATATCCCCAAAAACTAGTTAATATAGCTATTAATGAAAAAAGAGATTTTAAGAGTGTAGTTGGATATGATGAGCTTGTTAAGAAAGTAGAAGACAATAATATGAGACATCTTTTTAGATATTCTGGAACAGAGAATAAGATGCGTATTTTATTAGAAGGAAAAGATGAGAATGTTTTAAATATTATAATGCAAGAGTGTAAAGAATTTTTTCAGAAAGCATTAGTATAGTGAAAAATTATGTAATATTTTTTTTAGTTGCTTTTGGAACTATAATTATAGACCAAAATATAAAAAGTTTATTCGTACATGGATATTTTTGGGACAGTAATTGTCTATCTTTGGAATTTCATTTAAATAGAGGAGTTGCTTTCTCTATGTTTGAATTTCTAGGCGAATATCTTAAATGGATACAAATCGTTTTGATTTCTGGGATATTTGCTTTTGTAATATATGATGGCTATTTAAAACAATTTAGTTTTGCTATTGGATTGCTTTTGGGTTCAGCAGTAAGTAATCTATATGATAGGTTTCTTCATGGTGGAGTTATAGATTATATTGCATGGCATTGTGGTTTTAATTTTGCAGTGTTTAATTATGCAGATGTTATGATTAACATATCAGTTATATATATATTATTAATCTCATATTTTAATTCTAAAGATAGCTAAAGAGTAGTATACTTTTCTAAAAAATAAGGTTCTGTATATTATGTTAATAGCCCCAAGTATTTTATCTGCCGATTTTGGAAATTTAGCGAAAGATGTAAAAGCTATATGTGATGGAGATTGTGATTTCGTACATGTTGATGTTATGGATGGACATTTTGTTCCTAACTTAACTATAGGTCCAGTTGTTGTAGAAGCAGTAGCATCTGCATCATCTAAGCCTTTAGATATTCATCTTATGGTAGAAAATAATAGTTTTTTTGTTGATCTTTTTGCACCTTTAAAACCAGAATTTATATCTTTCCATATAGAAGAAGAGAAACATCCTCACAGATTAATTCAAAAAATTCGTTCTTTAGGAATTAGACCTGCTATAACTTTAAATCCTCATACTTCACCTGAATCAGTTGAATTTTTACTAGCTGATGTTGATATGGTTTTGCTAATGAGCGTTAATCCTGGTTTTGGAGGACAAAAATTTATTCCATCTGTTTTAGAAAGAGCAACAAGATTAAAAAAATTAATCAATAGAATAAATCCAGATTGTTTAATAGAAGTTGATGGTGGAGTAAGTGATAAGAATATACAAAGTTTAAAAGATGTAGGTGTTGATGTTGTTGTTGCAGGATCTTTTGTATATAAACATCCTGATGGGATAAGAGAAGCTATATCTCTATTAAAGTAAAATAATGCGTGTAAAAATATGTGGTATTACAAACTTAGAAGATGCTTTATATGCAATTAGTCAAAATGCTGATGCTTTAGGGTTTGTTTTCTATCCAAAATCTCCACGATATATATCTCCTGAAAATGCAAAAAAGATAGTTGAAAAACTACCACCTTTTGTAGATATAGTTGGATTATTTGTAAATGAAACACCAGAAAATATTAATAAAATTTGTCAAGATACTAAAATAACTCTTGCACAAATTCATTTTGATATGTCTTTGGCTGATTTAGATAAAATTATAATTAAAACATTAAAAGTTATAAGAGCAAATTCTAAAGATGATATATTAAATTACGAAAATGATTATAGATTAGTTGATGCTTTTTGTGAAACTTATGGTGGAAGTGGAAAGAGATTAAATTTAGAATGGTTTGATACTATTGATTGTTCTAAAATTATATTAGCTGGTGGACTTACTTCAGATAATTTATCAGAGATTAGAAATTATAACTTTTATGGTGTTGATGTCAGTTCTGCCACAGAGAAAATAAAAGGGATAAAAGACCCTATTAAAGTTAAAAAGTTTATAGAAAATGCAAAAAGTTTATGATGAACTAACTAATCAATTTCGTAAAAATGGTGGAATCATTTCCAAACAACAATATACTAATATTGTAGAGAGACATACAACTCTCTTTGAGGATAGTTATACTATATTTTTTCTACTACAAGCTTCTGGTTATCCAATTATTGAATATGAAAATGGATATAAATTAGAAACATATTTTACTCCATATCAAGAGCAAAAGTTTTGTATTATTGATATAGAAACGAATGGGAGTAAACCTAACAACTCACAAGTTATAGAGATAGGAGCTGTTATGGTTCAAAATGGAGAGATTATAAATAGTTTTGAAACTTTTGTTCAATGTGCATTTATACCAGAATTTATTACTAAGATTACAGGTATAGAACAAAGTGATTTAATTAATGCTCCGTCAAGAAAAAAGGCATTAATGATGTTAAGAGAATTTATGAAAGACTCAATATTTGTAGCACATAATGTCTCCTTTGATTATTCATTTTTATCTGCTTCATTTAATCGTTTTGGATTAGGAGATATTGGTAATCCACGCTTTTGTACTATAAATTTAGCAAAGAGAACCTTTAAAAGTGAGAAGTATGGTTTGGCATATCTAAATGAAAGTTTAGGAATAGATACAGCTACACATCATAGGGCATATAGTGATGCTTTAAGTGCATTTTTTGTCATGAAAAAGAGTCTCAAAACACTTCCAAAGTATATTATAACAAGTGATGACTTAATACAATTTTCAATATCTAGTAAAAAAGAGAGAGGCAAAAAAAATAATCTACTATGAATTTTATAATTTTTTTGCTATACTTAGGCGTAATTTTTAATTAATAGAAGGAGAACTAATGGCATTATTTGATAATGTAAAAGAGGTCGTAATTGAGCAACTAAATGTTGCAGCAGATGAAGTAAAAGAGGAATCTAAGTTTATTGAAGACCTTGGTGCTGATAGTCTTGATGTTGTTGAGCTAGTTATGGCTCTTGAAGAGGAATTTGATATTGAAATTCCTGATGAAAAAGCAGAAAGTATTTTAACTGTAGGCGATGCAATTAAATTTATTGAAGAGCATAAATAGTATTTCTATGAAATAACCTCTCTTTTGAGAGGTGTTTTTATAATATAATCGGGCAATCTTTAAGTATTTATAAGAGTTTTTAAAGATTTCCCATTAATCCAACGATAGGAGCAGTTTAGTGAAAAGAGTAGTAGTAACAGGTATAGGAATGATTAATAGTTTAGGTCTTGAAAAAGAGAGTGCATTTAAGGCTATCGTTGATGGACAATGTGGAATAAAGACCATTGAGAGTTTTGATGCAGAAAAATTTTCTGTAAGAATAGCAGGTGAGATTACAGATTTTGATCCTACCTCAGTTATGGATAAAAAAGAGATTAAAAAAGCTGATAGATTTATTCAATTAGGCTTGAAAGCATCAGCAGATGCAATAGCAGATGCTAATCTTCCAGATGATATTGATAGAGAGAGATTCGGAGTTTCATCTGCTTCTGGTATAGGAGGTCTTCCAAATATAGCGAAGAACTCTGTAATTTGTGAGAATAGAGGTCCTCGACGAATATCTCCTTTCTTTATCCCTTCATCATTAGTTAATATGTTAGGTGGATTTGTATCTATTTATCAAAACTTAAAAGGTCCAAATTTATCAAGTGTAACAGCTTGTGCTGCTGGAACTCATGCTATTGGTGAGGCATCTAAAACAATTATGATTGGTGGAGCTGACCAAATGCTAGTTATTGGTGCTGAATCTGCTATTTGTGGAGCTGGTATTGGTGGTTTTGCTGCTATGAAAGCTTTAAGTACAAATAATGATGAACCTACAAAAGCATCAAGACCATTTGACGCTAATCGTAATGGATTTGTGATGGGTGAAGGTGCTGGAGCATTAGTGTTAGAAGAGTATGAAAGTGCTGTAGCTAGAGGTGCAAGAATTTATGCAGAGGTTATTGGATTAGGTGAGAGTGGAGATGCTAATCATATAACTTCTCCTGTAATGGATGGTCCATATAGAGCTATGAAATCAGCACTTAAAATGGCAGGTAGTCCAACAGTAGATTATATAAATGCTCATGGAACAAGTACGCCTGCAAATGATAAAAATGAAACAATGGCAATGAAAGAGTTATTTGGTGGAAAAGAAAGTTGTCCTCCTGTTAGCTCAATTAAAGGTCAAATTGGACACTGTTTAGGTGCTGCTGGTGCAATTGAAGCAGTTGTAACTTTGATGGCAATGCGAGATGGTATTTTACCTCCAACAATTAATTATGAGACTAAAGATGAAAATTGTGATTTAGATTATGTTCCTAATGAAGCGAGAAAAGCTGATATTAATGTAGCTATGAGTAATTCATTTGGTTTTGGTGGCACCAATGGTGTTGTAATATTTAAAAAGATATAAGGAAATTTAATGGCAACCTATCTTGACTTTGAGAGTCGTATAGAGACTATTCAACAAGACCTCGAATCGGCAATAGCAAGTAGAGATGAGTTTGCTGTAAAATCGTTTAAAGCAGATTTGGATAAAGAAGTTCAAAAAACATTTGGGTCACTTAATGATTATCAGAAATTAAGATTAGCAAGACACCCAGATCGTCCATATTCATTAGATTATGTTCGTTTAATGATGGATAATGCTTATGAGATACATGGAGATAGAGCTTTTCGTGATGATCCAGCTATGCTATGTTATATCGGTTGGATTGATGGGGAGAAAACTATGCTTATTGGTGAACAGAAGGGAAGAGGCACAAAAAATAAAATCAAAAGAAATTTTGGTATGCCAAATCCTGAAGGATATAGAAAAGCTTTACGAGCTGTAAAACTAGCTGAAAAATTTGATATACCAGTTCTTATGTTGATAGATACTCCAGGTGCTTATCCTGGTTTAGGTGCAGAAGAGAGAGGTCAAAGTGAAGCTATTGCTAGAAACCTTTTTGAATTTACAAGTACGAAAATACCAATGATATCTATTGTAATTGGAGAAGGTGGTAGTGGAGGAGCTTTAGCTATCGGTGTTGCTGATAGATTGGCTATGATGCGTTATTCAGTTTTTTCTGTTATCTCTCCAGAGGGGTGTTCGGCAATTCTATGGAATGACCCAACAAAAGTAGAACAAGCAACCAAAGCACTAAAGATAACACCTACAGATTTATTAAAACATAAGCTAATAGATAATATATTAGATGAGCCACTAATTGGAGCACATAGGGATAGAAAATCATCAGCTAAAATTATAAAAGAGTATTATCTAAAAACTTTAAAAACTTTAAGAAAATTATCAACAGATGAACTTTTGGAGAAAAGATATACTAGACTAGTATCAGTAGGGGCATTTAGCGAAGAGTAGTTTGAAAGAGGTAATATATTTATGATACATGAAATAGCAAATACAATAATAGAGAGTATAGGAAGCATAGGATATATTGGTATATTTTTCCTTATGTTCTTAGAGAGTAGTTTTTTTCCTTTCCCAAGTGAAATAGTTATGATACCTGCTGGATATTTAGCTTATCAAGGGGATATGAATATATATCTCGCCATATTGATGGGTATTTTAGGTTCTGTTACAGGAGCAGTATTCAATTACTATTTAGCTCTCTATTTCGGAAGAAGTTTTCTTCTTAAATATGGTAAGTATTTTTTATTAAAAGAGAAAAATTTAGATGATTTAGAAACTTTTTTTAATAAACATGGAGAAGTTTCAACATTTAATGGAAGATTAATTCCGGGCATTAGACAATATATATCTTTACCTGCTGGATTATCAAAAATGAATATATATAAATTTTCTTTTTTTACAGCTTTGGGTGCTGGAATTTGGGTTATTGTATTAACAGCTCTTGGATATTTTTTAGGTGCTAATCAAGATATGGTAAAAGAATATTTGCATATTGCGACAATAATATCTTTAATATCTGTGGGTTTAATTACACTATTTTATATTATAAGAATAAAAATGAAGAAATCTATATGATATTAAAATTTTCTATAGCTTCATTATTACTCTTTATTCTAATAACTTTAGATGTTATATTTCATGGATTATTAACTGATATAGATGGATTAATATTCCCAAATATATTATTATTTCATACAGAGTTATTAAATACAATATTTCTTTATATCACAACTTTAGGAAATATTCTATATATAATTGGATTTAGTATTATAATAGTTATTTTATTATGGTTGAAAAAAGATTATATGTCTATTAAATTTTTTATATCATCAATGATAGGTATATCAGTTTTAATTGGTGGACTCAAAGAAATTATAGGTAGATTAAGACCTCAAGATTATGTAGCTGATATGTTTCAACAAGGAAATTCTTTTCCATCAGCTCATGCATCATTGTCCATGGCACTAGCTTTAGCATTATTTTTTATCATATATCCTAAATTAATTTCAAAAATATCTAGAAATATAATAATACTCTTATTGCTCATTTTTACAATATCAATTAGTATGTCAAGAATATATTTTGGAGTACACTATTTCAGCGATGTAGTAGGTGGTTTAATGTTAAGTATCTTTTGGATTCTTTTAATGGTCTGGACATTTAAACTACCTTATTTTATATCTTCCAAAAATTGACTTAATAACTAGTGACTCTTTAACATCTCTCTAATCATTTGACTTGCAAAATATGCAAATTTTTCAAATAATCCACTATGATATTTATCTTTATGGTATATCATTAGAAAGTTTCTTTTACACTCAAAGTTTCTTATATTAATTTGTCTTAATGAACCTTTTTTAAGCTCATTCTTCACAGCTATTTTAGATATACATGTTAAACAACTATGATTTAATAGGATACTTTTAATTGATTCTGTATGTCCTAATTCCAAGAATATATTAAGAGGTTCACCTTTATCCTTTATATAATTTAAAAATACCTCTCTAGTTCCACTACCTTCTTCTCTTAACACCCATCTTTTATTGAATAGAGTATCAATGAAATAGTTATCATTTAAAGATTGATCAGCACTTACGACAATTAACTCATCAACTCCGATTCTCTCCGATATAATATCGCTATCCATAACAGTACCTTCTATAAAACCTATGTCAATGAGACCATCTTTGATTAGAGATACTATGTCTTGGCTATTTCCCTCTTTTAAAGATATTTTTACATCAGAATAATTATTCATATACTTACATATTATTGATGGCATCATATAATCAACTATAGTTGTACTTGCACCTACTCTAATTATTCCTTTATTTATAGTATTTTTAAATTCATACTCAATATCAGATAATTTTTTATATGCAGGAGTTATCTCTTTATGAAAAGCTCTTCCAACTTCATTTAATATAAGTTTTTTATTAATTCTATCAAATACTGGTCTACCTAAAATATTTTCCAACTCTTTGATAGACATTGATATAGCAGATTGACTAACTTTCATCTCCTTAGCAACATTAGTTAAATGACCTGCTTTAACTACATTTAGGAATATTTCCATTTGACGAAGTGTTAATTTCATATTTAATCTCCTTGTTATAATAAATTTATCATCATATTAAATTATTTTTATTTTTATATTGTATCAAAATTATAGTATAATAATAGAATGATAATAAAAAAAACTGAACTAAAAGGAAAAAAATGGCTTTTTCAGCTCAAAATCGTCAAGGTACAATTAATGGTATAATATTTGTTGCAATATTTGCGACAGCAGCAACATATATATCATCTTTAGCTCCTATTCACTCATTAGGACTCTCTCCTCTAGTAATTGGTATAGTTATGGGTATATTTTATGCCAATACTCTGCACAATCATATTCCATCAGAATGGGAAACAGGTATAGTCTTTTCTGGTAAAAAAATTCTTAGATTTGCAATAGTGGTTTATGGTTTTAGAATTACATTCCAACAGATAATGGAAGTAGGAATGGAAGGATTTTTGGTATCAGCAATAATGTTATCAACTACATTCATTTTAGGTACTTGGTTAGGTGTAAAAGTATTTAATATGGAAAAAGATACGGCTATGTTAACAGCATCTGGTGCTTCTGTATGTGGTGCTGCTGCTGTATTAGCAACTGAGCCTGTATTAAAGGCAGAAGGACATAAAACAGCAATTGCAGTATCCATGGTTGTTTTATTTGGAACAATTTCAATGTTTTTATATCCAGTTTTGTATACTGCTATTATAGAACCTTCACAAGGATTTTTACATATGACTCCAGCACAATTTGGTATTTATGTAGGTGGTACAATTCATGAAGTAGCACAAGTTGTAGCAGTTCCTTTTTCTATACCTAATGCACCTTTAGAGATGGCAAATAATGCCGTTATTGTAAAAATGACTAGAGTTATTATGATTGCTCCTATGCTTATTATCTTAGGATTATATTTAAGTTATAGTAATAAAAAAGAGGGTGGTGATGCAAGTGCTGTCAAATTAGTCATTCCTTGGTTTGCAGTATACTTTATTATGGTAGCTGGATTTAATTCTCTTCCTTTTATGCAAACAGAGAACATTAAAGATATTGTTGCATATATTAATGAAGTTGATACATTTTTACTGACTATGGCAATGACAGCTTTAGGTATGGGAACAAGATTTTCTAAATTTAAAGGTTTAGGATTAGCTCCAGTGTACACTGCTTTAGGTATGTTCGTATGGTTAGTTATAGGTGGCTTTGTTATTACAAAAGTTATCACGAGTGTAATTTAATATGATTTATATAGTATCAAGAATTTAATAGATTCTTGGTATATTAAATATTGTAAAATATAAAGTAAATTTATTGTGATTTAGTGGCCGGGAGAGGGGGATTCGAACCCCCGGAGGTATTACCCTCACCAGTTTTCAAGACTGGCACATTCAACCGCTCTGACATCTCCCGAGCATTTTTTTGTAGAAAAAAATTCTATCTAATAAAAGATAAAACTATCAAAATCTAATGGAGGAGCCACCCGGATTTGAACCGGGGATAGCAGCTTTGCAGGCTGCGGCCTTACCACTTGGCGATAGCTCCATCACTTATGAGATATAATTCTCTTTTAAAAGTGGTGCCCGGAGCCGGACTTGAACCGGCACAGACGCAATGTCCGGGGGATTTTAAGTCCCCTGTGTCTACCAATTCCACCATCCGGGCATAATTGGACACCACATAACTTATAACAAATGGAGCGGGCGAACGGGATCGAACCGTCGACCCTGACCTTGGCAAGGTCATGCTCTACCGCTGAGCTACGCCCGCATATTCCATTTCCTATTTTAAACTCTAATTGTTTTAAATTGGAGTGCGATTATAACAAAAAAAAAATTAAATGTAAAGGGTAAAATGCAAATTTATTGAAATTTCTCTATTTTTTATCATTTTTATCATTTTTTTCAATTCTAAAGTGCTATAATCCTTAAAATTTATATATCAAAATAAGGATTATTATGAGAAGTAGTGAAATTAAAGAGGGATTTAGTAGAGCTCCACATAGAAGTTTACTTAGAGCAACAGGTGTCAAAGATGAAGATTTTGAAAAACCATTTATTGGTGTAGCTAACTCTTTTATCGAAATTATCCCTGGACATTTCTTTTTAAATAAAGTTGCTGATGTAATTAAAGATGAAATTAGAGCTAACGGATGTGTACCTTTTGAGTTCAATACTATTGGTGTAGATGATGGTATTGCTATGGGTCATGATGGAATGCTTTACTCTTTACCTAGTCGTGAAATTATTGCAAACTCTATTGAAACAGTTATGAATGCACATAAACTAGATGCTATGATAGCTATTCCAAATTGTGATAAAATTGTTCCAGGTATGATAATGGGTGCATTAAGAGTTGATGTTCCAACAATCTTTGTA
>Ga0256837_1001309_pt1 | contig 17387 bp, 15 predicted proteins | sample 4562384metaG_FD_185976 | JGI IMG/M metagenome (GOLD analysis project Ga0256837, IMG submission 185976) | Hydrothermal vent microbial communities from Guaymas Basin, Mexico - 4561-384 | ecosystem: Environmental > Aquatic > Marine > Hydrothermal vents | place: Mexico: Guaymas Basin | collected...
AGGACGAATAAACCAGCGTCTGGTCTATGAAACAAACTTTTTGTTTGTAGCGGCGATGAACCCGTGCCCTTGTGGTAATCTGCTAGATGAGACAAAGGAGTGCAGGTGTCATTTTCAATAAACATTGCTACATTCCATTTAACTATGCTACAATATTTTTATTATCATAATATTAGGATTTAATATGGATACTTCCGTAAGAATTGGGGGATTACCAAAAAATGACAAAACATATGTTATCGTTAATTATGAGGGAATATTGAAAAATCATGGCTTTGCAGCAGATATCCCAATTGTAGTAGTCTCGCTAGGGGAGATACAAAATAATCATCTAATAAAAAATGTACTTACATGTATGATAGGACTTCCAGAATTAAGTATCGTTCGCATAGGTACAATGTGGAGAAATCAAACTAGATTGGATGGATATTGGCAGAAATATGATAAATATGCAAAAGATATGCAACTTACATTTGATCTAAAAAAAATACCTGCAAGATTATCAAGATACAAGAGAGACGAAGGTGTATTTGAATATAGTAGCTTTAACGAAGATAATCTGCTACAAGATGATGAAGAAGACATTAAGTATGGTCCAATGTTTACAGAATTTAGAGATGAGAAAGGTATTCGCTATATTGTTTCGTCCATAGAATTACTTATGAGCACTTATTTACCGCGTAATAAATTAATTCGTAATGATCTTTTATTGTATCCTATAGACACTGTTGTTGACAACTATACAAGTGAACATGAAAACCTTGGTAATTTATATAAGGTTACTGTTGATAAGCCATATGAAGAAGAAACAGTTACATTTTTAGCATATTTAGCTGAAAATAAAGAAACAAGAAGAAACCTATCAAAAATTTGGACTAATTTACAAACGGGTAAACATACTAATATCAAATATCTTGCAGCATTGCCATATCACCCAGATAAAATTTCTTTCAAAGTGAGTGGTCTTTGGTTAGATAAATATACATTTTATATTCAAAGGATAAATAAACCAAAAGCACCAAATGAGATTCAGATAGTTGCTACAGTTGATAAAAGTATTTCTCAACCGAACAATGTAAATCATAGAACCATCAGTAGTCCAACAAATACTGGAGTGGCATTGAATAACGAAGAGATAATCAAGAAAACAGAAATTTCTTATACCAAAAGTCCAAGTGGAGCAACAGGTGTTAAACATATTGTATCAGAAGTATCCCCAGATAATAGTGATTTAAATCTTGAGATAAAAGAAAATATAGAGAATATAATTGATGCTTCTAGCTCTTATAGCACCGAGAATATTGAAGTTGAAAATGCTTCATCTGGTAAAATGAAAAGTGATAAAAATTCAGAAAAAACAGCGAGAACTAAATATATAGTTGAGGAAAATCCTCAAATAATAAAATCTTCAGAAGAAATCATAAATGCTTTGGTAGAATTAACACAAGGTGATAATCCGAAAATTAAGTGTATAAAATATATTGATGATAATGGAAAAGAGCATGATGGTCTAATGTATTGCAGTTTTAATGCCAATCATATTAATATGAATGGGAATAAGAATTGGGCTTCAGGATATGTGCGAGGCTCTGGTATTAAAATGTCGAAGTCTGGATATAGAAAATTGTTAATTATCAAAATAACACTTAAAGGGATAGAGCCTATTTATCTTTTAGAGATTGTTAGAAAGATAAAGAGCGACTCATTTTTTGGTATTATTTTTCAACTTCCATCAGATCTTAATTTTGATACTTTGGAAGAAATTAAAGATGTAATAGCTTCAAATAAAGGACATTTTGTAGGCAAAAACATATTACAGTTTCCTGTGAAAAAAGCGGTTAGAATAAAACATAAGTGGGATAAGATGAAACAGCGTTTTGAGAATGTATTTGATGTTATAAAAGAAAAGAAGATCTTTGATTAAACAAATGTAAGAGTGTAGAACTATAACACTTTTAAAATCTAAGACACCAATTCAGTAAGATTTATTTTCAAAAAAGTTAAAATGTACAGGATTATGGAGATAAGATGATGAATAGAAGAAAAAGTAAACCATATAGAATTACAACTATAAAACTATATTGTTCAAATAATTAAAGAACATGAGTATAAATTATTAAGGATGATGATTTGCTGAGTGACTCAACAATTATATTATTGGCCATGAACAACATAAAAAATTTTGGTACAAAAACAATAATAAATCTATATGAAGAATATCAATTCGTCCATAATTATACTTTTAGTATAGATACCTTTTTTACATTTTTGTTAGAGCATAAAAAAGTTACCTATGAAGTTGTTGAAGAGCTAAAAAAAAATATAGAATCTGTTAACTATGAACTTTCAAAAAATGAAGTTCAAGAAATGAAAATAGTTACTTTTTTTGATCAGCAATATCCTATACAGTTGAAGTTATTAAAAAACCCTCCTTTGTTTTTGTTTTGTAAAGGTAATATAGAACTATTGTCTTCTTTAAAAAATATTGCCGTTGTAGGTACAAGAGAAAATTCCAAAATAGGAAAGCAAGTAGCTATAAAAACAGCCGAGTATTTTGCCTCGCAAGGCTATACTATAGTTAGTGGTCTTGCTAAAGGAATTGATGCAGCAGGACATATTGGTGCTTTGAATGTTGGTGGTAAGACCATTGCAATACTCACAGGCTTAATTAAAATATATCCAGCAGAAAATCGATATTTAGCAGAAGATATACTAAATAATAATGGATTGTTATTTTCAGAGATAGCACCTTGGAAAAATATATATAGAAGCGCATTTGTAGATCGTGATAGATTACAAAGTGGTATGTCATTAGGTACTTTTGTCATAGAGACAGATATAAAAGGTGGGACAATGCATACTGTTAGATTTACGCTAGAGCAAAACAGGCATTTATTTGTTCCAGATTTTAATGTTTTAAATTATGAAAAAGGTTTTTCAAAAATCAATGGTACAAAATATTTATTGCAAGAGGGTAAAGCAAAAGCATATTTTAAAGAGAATTATGAAGAAATAATAAAATTATTAAAAAATAAGGAAGAAGAAGTTTTAGGAGAATATAAAAAAGTTGAAGAAAATAAAAGGAGATTAATTTGATTAAGCTAGTTATTTTTGACTTGGATGATACTTTAGTAGACACATCTTTGTTTAAAGTTCATAGAGATAATCGTGATTGGGGAAAAGTTGAAGAGTATTTAGATAAGTTTGAAGTAATGAATGATGCTAAAGAGGCAATTAGTATATTAAACTCTAAAGGTATACAAATAGCAGTTTTAACATCTTCCAATAAAGATTATGCAGAAAAAATACTTAATCATTTTAATTTACATTACGATTATTTATATGGATTTGCCGAATTAAAAAAGCTTGAACATGATTATACAAGTTTAAAAACAGGTGGAGTATGTGAGTTAAAAAATATATGTATGATTAGTTCAGAAGAATTACTGTTTGTGGGTGACTCAGATAAAGATTATAAGGCTTGTGTTGAAACTAATTGTTTATTTGTTACACACCCAAAATCTGAAGCATATTTTACTTATAAAGGTACTATATTAAGTGTTAGTTCTTATAATGAATTAGTTTCTATTGCTCAATGTGATAGGGAAGTAAAGGTTTATGAGAATACACATGAAAATTTTGGGGATTATATTTCATTTTCAGCATATCTAAAAGATACTAATAGGCCAATTGAGCTCGGAAATGATTCTAAATATTCTTTTGATGCTATGCACAAAAGAATATTGGAGGTTAAAAATGATAAAAAGAAGCCATTAATAAACTGGATTTCTTTATTTGAATCAATAGATTTGAAGGCATTTTTTCAAGAAGTTAATTATGTTTCAAGAGTTTTAGGTTCTGATGAACTTAGTATTAGTGATAAAGTAATCACTACACGCGATTTAATAGCATTTTATTTTGCAGAAAAACTAGGAGCAGAGTACTTAATTGATGCTTTTATAAAATCAAAACCGAATGAAAAGTTATCTCAAAGTGGTCGTAATTATGAAGGTAGAAAGGAATTATTGCATGGTTCTTATAAGGCAAAAAATATAAAAGAAGGCAATATGCTAGTGTTTGATGATATCATTACTACTGGTACTTCTATGGAAGAAGTAAAGCGTGCTTTTTTAGAAGAAAACACAAATAGTCAAATAGACTTTGTTTCGATAGGATTTACTGATAATTATTCAGATGAGAAATATATTCAAAATATTGTAAATGCAAAATATTTTCATTGTGGCACTAGAAACTTGGATATAACATATTATCAAAGAATTTTATTCCTTTATTTAGTAAAAGTTTTAAGAAAAATAGAGTACTTTAAAGAAACAGAAGAAGCCAAATATGGTTTGTTCGATGTAAGAGGTATAACTATTTTAGGGGAAAATAAACATTTTATTTATTTTTATCAAAACTTAAATAATAGAAAACTGATTATGAAATACTTTGATAATGTTGATGAAATGAAAGAGTACGACTTCCATTATTATTCCAAAAAATATTTAAAAAATATTATAGATCAGATTGACTAAAAGAAGTTATACAAGGAAGAAATTTGCAAAATATAGCGACAGAACCAAAAGCAATATTAAAGAAATACAAAAAGCTACTCTTGCAGTTAGGTAATGATAAGTCAGGTCGATTTTCAAAAGTTAAAAAGATTTATAAGTTTATTGATCATCATAATGATGAAATATTCAAAAAAGATACCATATGTGCAAAAGGGTGTTCCTATTGCTGCTATATGAATGTTGATGTTACTGAAGTTGAAGCTTCATATATAGCTGAATATACTAAAAGACCATTAAATAAAAATATTAACAATTCACTGTATTCAGATATATCTAAATATAGTGGTACTCCTTGCCCGTTCCTTGATATCCACAATGGTTCTTGTACAATATATGATTTTAGACCAACTGTTTGTAGGATGTATCATGTCTTTGAAAGCGCTGATAAATGTAAAGAAGGAGAAGGACAGAAAGAAGTCAATATAACTTCTTCATCTCTTGTTGAACCATTGTTTATAGATTATTTAGCCCACAGACTTTCCAATAATGAAATTTTAAAGAGAGAACATAATGGACTTAGAGATATAAGAGAATGGTTTAAATAAATATATGAAACTATTAATTATTTTACTTCCTATATTGCTTTGTGCAGATGTGGGAGTGCTCACAAAAATTGTAGATGGCGACACCCTTTATTTTAAGACAAATAACAAAAAAGTTAAATGTAGAATTGAATATATTGATACTCCAGAGTCAAGAGATAATAAAAAGACTAAGAGAGATATAAGTAATTGTAGAGGAATAACGACTGAAGATATGACTAGTGCTGGGAAAAGTGCTACAAGGGCTGCTAAAAGGCTTTTAACACTAAAGAAACAGTGTTCTTATAGTGTTAGCGGTAAAGATAGATATGGTCGGTCCATTTGTGTGGTTAAATTAGATAATACAACTTTTAATGAGCAGATGGTTTTGAATGGGTATGCTGTGCCTTATAGACATTATATGAATGCTTCTGAGCTAAAGTATTATAATATGTTGCTAGAAAAAGCAAAGATGGAAAAAGTTGGCTTATGGAGAGACAGAGAACCTGTGATTGAATGTCTTAATAGAGCGAGGTATTGAAAGTTTAGAAGTAGGAAATTAGTAAAGAATCTACAGTTTTATACAAGGTCTTACATTTGTTTGATTAAAACTATAAAGATTTGTATGAAAAATTAGTTGTAAGATATGATATTTTTTACAATTTTGCTACAATTATACACAATTACCTAAGAATTGTTATTTTTTAAGGCTTGTATGGAATAAAAAATGCTATTATTAAGGGAAATTTTAAGTTCAGATAAAGTTCTAACTATGTAGAATTCCGAATTTATTTCAGTAAGGGAGAGGCCTATGTCAAAAAAGTATAATATACAGTCTTTAAGTAGCCTAAAAGGTTTAGCTGAAAAAATAAAAGACAATCCTGTGAGAAGTGAATATTGGGAAGAAGAAGAAAAATTTATAGTTGAAAGAATTGAAAAAAGAGCTGAAACATACAAAATGATTGAAATGGATAGTGAAAAATACCATACATCATTTTCACTTTAAGCATAGAGATAAAAGTTGGATACAGCATATGGTATTTTTGAATACAATATAAATAATTTTTGTGCTTATACTTCCTATCAAACTGACACCCCACTAAGTTATATCAAGCAAAAAACTCAAATCACATATCTAGATAATTATTTAAAAAACCTGCCCGGCGATAAAAAAGTATTTATCTATGAAAATGAGTATATAGACAAATATTACCTAGAAGATTATGCATCATACTATGCACAATGTTTCTATCCATATAAAAAAATGTGTTCAAGAGTTCATTTTTTTGGTATTACTGGTGAAAATATAAACTATAAAAACGAATTTGAAAATTTTTTAAATAATACTAATTCTTTAATTGAGAAGAAAAACTATTTGGGCTATATAGTTATTCGCCCTATTCCAGAAACATTTTTGGCGAAGGTATGTTTAAAACCTTATTATAAAAATTCTACTGGTGATAGACATCATAAGTATATGCTTTTAAAACATTGTGAGGTTTCTTTATTCGGAATAAACTTAGAGATAGATTCCGTGGTATTTCAAGAACAAGATAGAGTTTTATCTGCATGTGCAACCACTTCATTATGGACTTTTTTGCATGCTAGCTATGGAACATGTAAGACGCTGCCATCTTCGAGTGCTATTACAAAAAGTGCTTATCCTGAAAATAATGGATATGGACGTGAATTTCCAAATAGAGGACTTTCTACGGAGATGATATGTAGAAGCTTAAGAACATATTCTTTTGCTCCAGAATATTTTGATTTTTCAAAAGATTTTAAAAAGTCAATATTTTTATTGAAAGAATATATATATGCTTATTGCTCTAGCAATTATCCATTAGTTCTTGGAGTAGATGTAAAGGATAAAAATACTGGTGAAAGTAAAGGCTTGCACGCTATAACGATTGTTGGATATTCTATAGAAAAAGATAATATAGATGAAGCGATGTTAATTTCTCACAAACTTAAAAGTTTGTATGTTCATGATGATAGATATGGTCCATTTTTAAAAATTTCATTTAATAAGGACAATTTACTTGATGTAAAATTAGAGGGTAACCCCAATGTAAGCTCTCAATATATTAAATCTGATGAAAAATATATTCCAGATACATTGATATTAGGGTTGTACCATAAAATTAGAGTTCCCTATTTAAGGGTTAAAGAGACATGTTTAGATTTGCAGTCTTTAATTACTAAGTATTTAATAGAGATTAAAGAAGAAGAAAATGCTGAATTAATAAAATTATTTCAGTGGGATATTCAAATTAAAGAAAACAAAAAGATAAAATCTGAGATTTTTAATAGCAATATAGAAAATAGAGAAAATCTTTTGACTCAATCGTGGCCGAAATATCTTTGGTCCGCAACAAGCTTATTTGATAATACCCCTATCTTTGAAATGCTGTTTGATGCAACAGATATTGATCAAGGAAATGTATTTATTGAATTTATTCCTCATCATACTAATTATGCTAATGATATAATTAATATTTTTAAAGCATACAGTGATGACCATTTTCGTAATAAGATTAATTCCAGTGTTAATATTGTCAGTCAAAGTAATTATGCATGGGGAATAATTAAGTATTTTAGGGAAAAAGAGTCATATGTTGATACACTTTGTAATTTATATGGCTATTTAAAAATACCTAAAGCTATTAAAGATGAAGAACTTAGTAGGGACAATATTATTAATAAGTGTGAAGTGAAATTAAATAAAGAAAATGATGACAGAGATTTTAAACTTGATAAAAATCTTCAGAATGCTCAGTACATCTGGGTTATAGATAAAGAAGGGTTCTTATGTATAGGAAGAGAAGAAGAGAACTCAAGGCAAGGGCATCCAACCCTGACAGATGGAATGCCTGCTCGGATTGGTGGTCAATTAATATACAATGAGAGTATAAAGAAATGGGAAGTGGATCCATTTTCTGGAAGGTACTCTAGTGAATATTCTCCTATAGAAAAAAAAGAGTATGTGAAAAATGCTATTAAATATAAATTTGCTTTATATTTTCCTTCTGAACAATTTTTACTGAAAGAATATCAAGAAAAAGAAGTATTATAGTCTTATTCTTGTATCTATGTTAATTGCATTTTCTACTTGCCAGTTGTATTGATTCATTAACTGAACCATTTCGTTATAGACCTGAGCACCTTCTTCTAGTGCTCTGATAGTTAATATGATAGTAAAGGGAACCTTGAAATTATCAGGTTGACTGTAGCCTTCTCTTGTGAGCATTTTTACGCGTAGTTTCCAGTTTTCTACATTGATTCCCCTTGGAAATTTTGCATGATATGTTTTTACTGGAGACCATTTGTAACTTCCATTAATAAGCTCTTGCTCAAAACCACTTCCTTCAGCAGGAACTTGCCCATTAAATTTTCCATTATCTACTTTCCCTAGACCTGCATCAATATTTACAAGACAATATTCCAGAGCTCTGTTAGAATCCAAAGGAGAGTCATATGATATAGTCATAAAAATTTCTGCTTTTATTTTCCCGTCATCAGTTTTTAAAGATTCTGGCATCGGAAATGGTAGTTTACCTACCTCTTCAGTATTGCTGCGAATTTCTCCTTCTAATATAATTGTGATTTCATTCTCATTGCAATACATGTAATCATTGACATCAAGTGGAATGCCCCATCCATAATACAATCTATGTTCTTTGGGAATATCATGTCTTAAACGAGCAGAATGCAACAAGAGACCCTTAATAGTATGTCGTGGAGTGTCATTTCCCATGGTATGCCATAAATTTGCAGCAATTGTTGAGACTAATGGTGTAGAAAAACTTGTTCCACAATCTTGCTTTATCGTGCATTGATTTTTTTCATTTATTGAAACAGAACTGATACCAAGAGGTTCTATATCCGAATTTATAAATCTATGATTCCCTCCATAGTGGCTCAAATCTGGTTTTAATACTAAATTTGCAATAGGCCCACTACGAGAAAATATGGACGGTTCACCAGCATGTACAATTCCATCGATATGGGCAACAGATGCTACTGTCAGTCCTAATACCGAATCACCCGGAGAAGAAATACGCTGTTCATTTGTTGGGAATTCCGTAGCTGGTGGCCATTGTCTTAAATGATTAATATCTTCAATATTTCCAGCAGAAATAATACATAAAGAATTATATTTGTGTTGAAACTCATCAAGTAGTATTGCAAAATTTGAGATTCTATTCATGGGTGCTGCTTCATCACTACCTAAGGATAGATTCCAAATTTTAATATCAGGTCGTTCGATCTGTGCACGTTCAAGCATCAATAATATTTCATCCATGCTACTACCATTAGAATCGAGTACTCCAACGGAAAATACTTTTGATTGACTGTCTGGAAAATCATTATCAAAATTATTTAAGTTTTGTGCATTAGATATTAAACCTGCTACAAAAGTACCGTGAAAATAATTTTTCTCATCTTCAATGATAGCTGTTATTTCTCCGTCAAACCAAGGTTTTATGTATGGACAATTAGTTTTAATTGAGCTGTCAACCACTCCAACTACAGGGTAACTCTTATCTTCTTCAGGAAGAAGAAAGTCTATATCCTTTATTTCTGTAAAAGTTGAGGACATTGGATGTATATGAAAAGACTTTGCATTTTGTATTGAAAAAATAAGTGGATTATTAACTAGTTTTTCTAGAAGAGATACAGATTTTTGTTGATTTGTTTTAACCCTATATAGTGGGAGTTTTTTGTCAATACGAGTAAAAGATGCATCTATAGTTTGTAGTAAATTTAAAAATATTTGCTCATTTTTTTTGTCTAGGATAACGTCATTAAGATAAACTAGTCGTATTATGTAATCACCAGTGCTAGAAAGTTTATCAATTTCAAATTCTGGAAAATATGGTTTTATATCTTTAACGGCTGATAATGCTGCCAATGGGTTTTTAGAAGAAACTGTCTCGATTTTTTGGCGAAGCTCTAGTAAACCATGTTTTGTGGCTTTTATTAAAAATCTTCCCACTCTTTCCTCAGTATCTATACCAATATCACCAATAAAAGGGCATGTATTTTCATTAAAAATACTAGTAGGCCGATGAGATTTTGCAAGAGAATCTGGTTCCAGTTCAACAATCATTGCAAAAGCCTCAATTTCATCATTTAGTAATGTTGTAATTGTATCTTCAATAGTGCTAATTAAATGATTTCTAAATTCATTAGTAATATTTTTAAATTTTTTACTTCCACCTCCACCATGTAATTCAATTAAACGAGTATCTTCTGGAGAAAACAATACCTTTTTTGCAGGTCTTTGATTATTTTTATTCATTTTCAATACTTTCTTTTAAGATTTTGCCAACATATGTTTTTGAAATAGCAAAAATTTTTGCTATTTTTTCATAGCTTAAATTAAATTTTTTCTTTATATATAAAACTTCTTCTTTAATATTGTGCTTTAAAAAAGTTAGATTGTTATTATGAGACAATAATGCCAATTGCAATAATTTTTTAAAATCTAGAAGATTATTATTAAGTACCTTTTCTCGTTTGAATTCATAGACAATGGCTTCGATATCAGCACCACTCAACCCATGTGTTAATTCAATAAATAGCGCTAAATTTTTTTTATCAATATCACTAAGGATATGTTTTGTAATCGCTTCTCTGATTTCTTTATGAGGTAATTCTATTTCTATTTTATATTGGAAACGTCTCCAAACTGCTTTATCTAGTAATTCCGGATGATTAGTAGCAGCAATTAATATAACATTATCAAGCGCATCGATATTCTGTAAAAGACTAACGACTACTCGTTTTAATTCTCCTATTTCATTGGCGTCGTCTCTTCCCTTTGCTAATGCATCAAACTCATCAAGAAACAATATACAAGGTTGTTCTTGGGCATAATCCATTAACATACGAATATTTTTTGAAGTAGAACCTAAATATGATGAAATTAATGCATCGCTTCGTGCTGTTATAAGAGGTAAACTTAATTGTGAAGCAATATAAGCAGCAAGTTTACTTTTCCCAGTTCCTGGTGGTCCATATAAAAGCATTGTTGGATTCAATGGAATGTTTTCAGACTTTAATTTCTCCTTGTTCTCGAGATATGATAGAAATAAGTCTATATTTTTTTGTAAATTTTCTGGTAATTCAATCCATATATCATTTACTTCGAATTTTTGAAAATCTGCGAGAGGGAATCTATTGTCTTTTTCCACAGGGATTGGACGATTAAATTGAAATGCATTTGGTGTTATGTGCTCATCTTTAACTGATATTTTTTTTAATAGTATTTCTGCTGAGCGTATATCCCCTTTTTTGTTTAATTGCTTAATTAATAAATTAATTTGAGAATAAAGTTGTTGTTTTTGACCACGTAATCCATAATCTATGATTCTTGTTATTTCAGGAAGATAATCCATTGTTTACCTTTTTCGTTAATATGTGAAATTATAGCTATATATAGTTTACAAAATACTTTTTTTTCGATGTAAATATATAAATATAGTTTACACTTTTAAAAATTTATTTTTTAATAGAAAAATCATAATAGCTTTATTAATGAAACTTTACTCCCATATTTGCGACTCTGTATCGCTCAAAAAGAGTGTAGGAAGTATTGTATAAGTTTTAATACAAAAATGTTACAAGAGATGGGAATAGATAAAGAGATACTTGGTGACATATACTCTAATATTTTCAAATTGCCGTTTGATGCAAAACAAAAACTTTTACTTAGTAAAGTTATTGATGCCATATATAATGCTGATAAATTTAGTATGGATGATTTAGAAGAGTTGTACAGTGTAGGGTTTAGCGATAAAGATTTTTATGAGCTGCTAGGTTACGGAACAAATTTTATGGCAAAGAGTAAAATGATAGAGGTCTATTTAAAATAGTTTTAGTTTTTTGGTTGCAGTAGTTTATTAAGAAGTGGAATAGTTGATATAATCTTTACCTTATTTGCTACCATTCCTGAGAGCAGGGTCTCAAAAAGAGTAGTATATACCTCTTCTTGAATCTCTTTAACATCCATAAAACCATCAATTATTAGGGAAGAAAAACCGTGCATAGTCGCCCAGATTACTATAGCTTGTCTGTAACTGTCATCCTTTTTTAAAATTCCCTGTTTTTGTCCATCTTCTACAGTTTTTTGCAGAGCTGCAAAACCACTACACTCCTCATCTTTTATGCTTAGTAGCTCTTCACGGATATGGGCATACTTTTTTCCAAAGAGAAGTCTATAAAGATTTGGATTTTGCATTGCAAACTCTATATAGAGTTTGCCTGTGAGATAAAACTTATCTATAAGGGCTTTTGAATTATCTTGTAAATACAGTGTTGTCTCTGCATCAAATTGTTCAAACCCTTTTTCTATAATGGTCTCAATAAGTGCATCTTTATTTTTAAAATGTTTATAGATGGCAGAACGGGATGTTCCTGTCGCATCTGAGAGTACTTTTAGTGTCAGCTTATCAACATCCTCTTTAGCTATAAAATCCATAGCGATAGTTATAAACTCTTCTTTAAGGTTGCCGTGATGGTATTCATGTTTAATCATAGTGAAATTTTAACATAATTTTAAAGTGAACAGTGTTTACATTTAAGTTTTCTTATGTTAACATTGTTCACTTTAAACTTTTAAGGGGTTGAAAATGAAAAATATTTTACTGATGAGCCTTATCTCTGTTATGCTTTTTGCACAGAGTAGTGAGGAGATTGCAAGAAAATCTTATGAGAAGATTTCAGGGTATGAGAGTTCCATCTCTAAAACAACGATGCTTTTGAGAAATGCAGAGGGCGATGAAAACTTGCGAAAGCTGGAGATGAGAAAGCTTGAAGGTGAAAATGGCGATAAATCACTACTTGTTTTTTTATATCCAAACGATTTAAAAGATACAAAGTTGCTGAGTTATGAAGTGATAGGGGGAGATGACAAGCAGTGGCTCTATCTCCCAGCGATTAAAAGAGTTAAACGTATTAGTTCACGAAACAAATCTGGCTCTTTTATGGCAAGTGAATTTTCCTATGAAGATATATCATCACAAAACTATAAAAATTACTCCTATAGTGGGGAAGTTACAAAGGTAGTGATAGATGGCATTAAATACTTTCAACTTACAAGAGTGCCAAAAGATAAAAACAGTGGCTACTCAAAACAGATAGTCTATATAGATACAAAAGAGTATTTGGCTCGTTTTGGGGAGTATTTTGATAAGCAGGGACGACTTTTAAAAAAGATATTTTTTTCAAACTATGTTTTACTTGAGGGTGTTTACAGAGTACATAAAATAGTGATAAAAAATGTTCAAAATAAAAAAGAGAGTCTACTTACCTGGGATGAAGATAAAATAAATGCAGGACTAAGTAAAAAAGATTTTTCTAAAAGAGTGCTGCGATGAAGATAATTCTCTTTTTTATTTTGTTTATAAGCTCTCTTGTAGCATATGAGCATAAGTTTGAGCTTGGTGTTGATGGCATGGGATATAGTAAATATGCCAATGAAATGGTTGCTAATGGAAGTGCTCAAATCTCTTTTTCTAATGATTTGTTTCAAACAGATGCAAAGCTAGAATTTCTTTATTCCTCAGAGTATAAAGAGCGAAGATATCTGCTTTTAAACGAACTCTATGTAAGCAAAGAGTTTGATGATTATAGAATGAGTATAGGGAAGAAGATAAAGTATTGGGGTGAACTAGAAGGATACAATGTAGCCGATATTTATAACCAAAAAAATTATCTTCAAGATTTTTTTGACAAAAATGCAAAATATGGTGCAATTGGGGCAGATGCAACACGATACTTTGATGAAAATTCCTTAACATTAGGTGTGAAGTTTTATGAAGATGATATTGCTTACCCAGAAGGTCTTACTCCATATTCGCCGTTTCCAATCTCCTATGATAAAAGATTAGAGTTGAGTAATAAACGCTATACACCAACATATTATTTGAATCTAAATATAGTGAGCGATGAGTATATAGATAGTGAAACAAAAGTGATACTCTTACATGGTTATGATACAAAACGCGACATTATACCCAGCTCTTTGTACTCACTATCGCAATATGCTTATAGAGTAAATAAAGCTCTTTTACTCTCTCATATTATCTATGCAGACACTATTTTTAAAACTGAACTCTCTTACACTGATGTCATTGATTATACTCCTATGAGTGATTATACCCAACTTAGTTTTGGTGTTGAGAAGAGTTTTTATGAGGTTGTCAAAGCAGACATTACACTTTATGCAGAGTATTATCGTTATATTTATGCGGATGATAGAAAGGTGAAAAATGTAGATATTTCTGAGATTTACGATAACGACTTTTTTTTGGCAATGCGAATTAACTTTAACGATGTAAAAAGCAGTGAGCTTAAACTCGGTGTTTTGCAAGATTTGAAAAAAGATGAGAGGATACTTAAAGCAGAGCTAAACTCTCGAGTATTTGATAGTTTTGTACTTCATGGAGAGTATCTTCATATAATAAGTGATACTACAGATACTCTACTGAGTCGATTTGACAACTCATCGCGTTTTACACTTGGTGTGAAGTATACATATTAATTAAGGGATAAGAGATGCAAAAATATATAGATTTTTTACAAAAATATAAGTATTTTATTATCATTGGTACCACCATCGTAGTAGCATTACTTTCACTTTCACTCAAAAATTTAGCCTATGAGGGAAGTTACAAGATTTGGTTTGACAAAGATTCAAGTATCATTCAAAAGTATGAGCAGTTTCGAACTCGTTTTAGTGGCGATGACACCTTCATCGTGGCGTTTCGTGATGAAAATGGAATCTTTAATAAAAAAGCAGTAGAGACAATACTGCATCTAACACAAGCATTTAAAAAACTTGATGGTGTAAGAAAAGTGGAGAGTTTAAGTAACTACCAGTACATCAGTAGTGAGGATGATGACATAATAGTAGAGGACTTTTTATATGGTGATGATGACTTGACACTCAAGAGATCTCTTGCGCTGCAAGATGAATTGATACTGCATCAACTCATATCCAAAGATGGAAAAACTACTATGATAGCACTCTCCTTGAGTGAAAAGATGGGGAGTGATGAAGAGGTAAATATAGCAGTTTTTCAAAAACTTCAAGAACTTTTAGCAAAAGAGTCTAAAAATACAGGGTATAAGTTCTACATCACAGGTCTTCCAGCCGTGACTGCCTCACTTATTACTATTTCACAAGGGGATGCCATGGTGCTTATGCCTTTGGCGGTTGTAGTGGTAGTTGCCTTTTTGTTTTTTATATTTAGGAGCTTTTTAGGAGTTTTAGTTCCATCTACTGTAGTGGTTTTTACTTTTTTAAGTGTATTGAGTATGCAGATGCTTTTAGGATATAAGCTTAATAACTTTACAGTCAATATACCCTCATTTGTCACTGCCATAGCCATAGCAGATGCGATGCACCTTTATCTTGCATGGGTTTATTATAAGCTTAAAGGCAGAGAAACCAAAGAAGCATTAATAGAGGCACTAAGCTCTAACCTTATCCCTATGGCACTTACATCTTTTACTACAGCGGTTGGGTTTGCAACACTTGGACTTAGTAATATAGAGCCTATCTCTACTCTTGGTATTGCCATAACAAGTGGAGCAGTTTTGGCATTTTTACTGAGTATCACTCTTGTTCCAGCTATTATATTAACACTTAGAGAAGATTATGAAGTGAAGGGTGTAAAAGTTTTAAATCATGCTCACATAAAAGGGTATGGAGCTTTTATAAGACGCAATGATAAAAAAATAGTATTTGCGTTTGTGGTGGTGATGGTGTTTATCTCTTTGGGGCTTTTTCATCTTAAAGTAGATAGTAACTCCATTAAATATTTCTCAAAAGATACTGTTGTAAGAAGTGGAGCAGACTTTTTAGAGAAAAATCTTACAGGGAGTATGCGCTATGAAATCATCTTGGATTCTGGGATAAAAGAGGGGATAAAAGAGCCAGAATTTTTAAAATCCATTGTTGCTTTTGAGTCTGCATTTAAAAAGAGGTTTGCAAATGTAAGGTTTACAACTTCACTCAAAGATATAGTACAAAGAATGCAAAAAGTGGTAAACCCAGATGCAAATAAAATACTCCCTGATGATAAAAATTTAGTAGCACAGTATCTACTGCTTTATTCTATGAGCCTCCCACAAGGTATGGAGCTTAATGATAAGATTGATACAACTGAACGATACTTGCGTTTAACTATAAATACAAACATAGTAGATACCTCTAAAGACTTAGAGATGATAGAGTGGATACAAAGTTACTTCAAGACTAAAACACCTTATAGTGCAGAAGTGCAAGGGCAAACAACTATTTTTGCCTATATGCAATCAAGTGTAACAGATACTCTTATACTCTCAATCTCTATGACACTGCTTATTGTAGCATTGACAATGTTACTGATCTTTAAAAACATGAAGATGCTGTGGCTATTTTTACTGCCAAACATCGCTCCTATTATCTTTGTGGGTGGTGTTATGGGGTACTTAAATATAAGTGTTGATATTGGAGTAGCTATCTCTGCTGCGGTTATTTTAGGCATAGCAGTGGATGATACTATTCACTTTTTTAGTAAGTATTTTGATTCTATAAAGGTGAGAGGATTTGAAGAGAGTATAGATTATATTTTAAGTCATAGCGGAAATGCAATGATACTCACAACACTCATACTCTCTTTTACCTTTGCTATCTTTGGAGTGAGTAGTTTTGTACCCAATGTTAACTTTGCCATTGTAACAGTGAGTGCACTTAATATTGCACTTTTATTTGACTTAGTGTTGTTGCCGGCATTACTGAGCTTACTATTTAAAAATCAAAATGAGGAAGAAAAATGAAAAAAATAGGCTTGATATTCTTAATAACAGTTTTACAGTTGTTTGCTTTGGAAACTGAAAAAAAAATCTCATATGTAGAATTGGTCGGTGAAAACGGAGGGTATTTGGATGCAGGTAAATGGAAGTCAACAGATATGGATGCTAAGGTTAACATTATTTTTTATGTTGATCCTGATTTAAAAGACTTAAACGATAATTTTGCAAAAGCACTCCAAAAACTTCACTTAAGTTCTCAAGAGTTAAAAGTGTTTGTGATTATAAATATGCAAGCGAGCTGGATACCAAATGTTCTGATTGACAGTGTTCTGGCATCTAAACAAAAAGAGTTTCCAGAAGCACATTGGAATGTCCCCACTTTTATAGACAGAAATTTAACTAGTTAACACCTCAGTTTTTAATCCTTTAAATTATACCTTTTTTCAAACTCATTTGGTGATAAATAATCTAAATAACTGTGTCT
>Ga0256837_1001313_pt1 | contig 17336 bp, 18 predicted proteins | sample 4562384metaG_FD_185976 | JGI IMG/M metagenome (GOLD analysis project Ga0256837, IMG submission 185976) | Hydrothermal vent microbial communities from Guaymas Basin, Mexico - 4561-384 | ecosystem: Environmental > Aquatic > Marine > Hydrothermal vents | place: Mexico: Guaymas Basin | collected...
ATGAAATTGAAAATATTACTCAGAGTGCATTAATTTTTTTAAGTAAAGATTGAGTAATAGCCTTAGCTATTGCGATAGCTTTTCTTAAGAAAAGTGATGTGCTAAGAGTGATAGATTCTTTTCACTAGGGTTATGCAAGAAGTCTATTAGTTAAACTTAATCTACGGAATCTTAGGTGGTGTTATCTCATCACCTAAAAAGGCATAACTTTTACCTATTCTAGCCACTGGATTAAACTCTATTGTCATCCTTTCATTATCTGTTATAACTTCATTATTTACATAAATCTGTTTTACATTTAGAACTAAAGGAATCGTAGAGCCACCACCTAGGTCTATCTCTTGATTAAAACTACAAAAGTAAGCACAAGGTACATCTTTTATCATTGGTGGGTAGCTTTCAAAAACAGTTTCTGTTTCTATTTTAAATAGTTCAGATTCACTTATATCTTTATCTAACTCTTTAGAACTAAAGTGCATCTTCTCTAAGTTTTTCTCATCTACCATACAGATAGTACATTTTTTATGTTTTCTAATATTTGCTAGTGTATCTTTAGGCATATTGTTTGCTTTGTGACCAACAGAGATAAGAACAGAAGCTGGGTCTGACGATAAACCTATGAAGTAACTAAATGGGGCTATATTTACAATACCCTCATCTTCAGTTACTACCCACGCAATAGGACGAGGGATTATAGTTTGAGCCATTAGTTTGTATTTGTCATTTATAGTGTTGTCTTCTAAATCAAAAATCATTTTTTTTCCTTATATATGTAAAAATTCTTTAACTTTACCAATTACAGAATCTTTCTTCTCTTCAGATTCTACTTCACTTTTTTTTACAAAAGCATCAGTTGGGAACTCATTTTCAGCTGTTCCATCTACATTTACAACATTTAATTCTGGATGAATTAATGCTCTTAACTCTTTTTGAACAACCATTTTAGTAGTCATTAAACTCATAGAACAACCTGAACAAGCCCCTACAAGTTTTATGTAAACAATAGAATCTTTAACCCCTAAAAAAGAGATTCCACCACCATGGGAACTTACATACTGAGTAACTTTCGGTAAATTATTTTCTACTGCTTCATATATCTCTTCATCTGTAAATTGAATCACCACAATATCCTATTAAATAAATTTATATTTTAAATTATAACAGCTTATAGTTAAAACTGCTAAGATATTTTCAACATCTCTGTTAAAAAATCTTTTTTATCTTCTTTCGTTTCATCTTTTACTCTTCTAGCAAAATCTATTTGGTTCATCATTCCACTTGTTCCATCTTCATTTAAAAAAAGCCCACTAGCTTTAATTTTGCCAAGTGTTTCATTTTCATCGCTTTTAATTGTAAAACTATTTTTAGTAGAGCCTAAGTATAATGCTCCAATTCCCATCTCTCCAAGTGTAATGAGGTTATCTTCATCACCATTTTTTAGCCAAATTCTTAAACCATCCATAATAGAATCATTCTCATCTATCCAACCATTTTTATCGTCATCATATCTCATTAGGTCAGAAAAACCATTCCCACTTTGAGTTCCAAATAACTCTGTTCCATCATCTACATAACCATTATTGTTTTTATCTAATGCTAAAAACCCACTACCCTCTTTTAACATTGAGATTTGGTCACTTTTACCATCACAATCTATGTCAAAACTAAAATTTTGTGTATCTAAGTCTGGTAAAACTCCGTCAAAGTTTAAAACCAATGGGTCATAAAACTGTGTTTTTAAAAGTTGGTGTTTTTTGGTAAAGCTACTAGAAAAAGATATATCCATATTTATAGCTATCTTTTGTGTTGCTGTTTGAACACAACCTGACATCTGAATATCTAGTTTTTGAATCTCTTTATGCTCTTCTGTTAAACTAACTTGTTCAACATCAAAGTTTTTTATATCTTCCAAGTTTGTAGATTCTGAAGAGTGGTTGTTACATAGTGAAAAAATAAACTGCTGAATCATTTGGTATTGTAATTTTTTACAAAATTCCATCTCATCATCTATTTTGTAAGTTTCTCTTGTATTTTGTAGTTCTAACTCTCTCTCAAAAGTTGTAACTGTTGTTGTGGTTTTTGTTTGTTTAGAGCTTAACCCTAGTGCAAAGTTTTCTATTTTCATAATTTATCCTTTTAACACATATATAATGTATATAAGCAAAAAGGATACCTACTAAAAAAATTTGATTTTTAAGTAAATATAACTTTATTTCTTCCTGTTTCTTTAGCTTGGTATAACATAGCATCAGCATCTACAATAGAATCATTTAAACTTTTCTCACTATTCATAACAGCACCTGTAGATATTGTAAAAGAGATTTTCTCATTCTTGTCAGTATAAACCATTGTATTTTCCACTGTTTCTCTTAGTCTATTTAAAATATCTTCAGCTTTATTTTTATCTATATCTTTTAAGATAATACAAAACTCTTCACCACCAAATCTTGAAACAATATCGTGTTGGTTAGTATTTGATGTTAAGATATTAGCTAATGCTACAATCACTTTATCACCATTATCATGGCCATGAGTATCATTTATTTTTTTGAAAAAGTCTATATCTACCATAGCAATCGCATAATTTTGTTGCTCTTCATTGTTTTCAATATATTCATTCATATTTGTAAAGAAGTATCTACGGTTATATAAACCTGTTAAAAAGTCACGATTCGCATTATTTGTAACAATATTTAAATTTTCTAACGCTTCAACTATATTGTTAATTCGACAAGAAAACTCCTCTTTAGAAAAAGGTTTTGTTATGTAGTCATTCGCTCCATGTTTTAAAAACATAGCATTTATTTCAGAATCTGAATTTGAAGATAAAGCTATAATACTTAAGTCTTCTTTTTTATATATTTGTCGTATCTCTTGGGTTAATTTAAAACCATCCATTTTAGGCATATGATAATCTGTAATAACTAAAGAAATATCTGGATGTTCAGCTATGATTTCTAAGGCTTCTTCACCATGTTTTGCTGTAAAAACAGTAAATAGAAGATTCTCAAGCATCTTAAACATCTGCTTTCTAAAAAGTATAGAATCATCAACTACAAGCACCTTATGTAATTGATTTTTTTGAAGTCTTTGAATAGACTGAACAACATAATGAAGGTCATGCACACCACTTTTATTTATGTAGTCAATTATGTCTTTTTCTAACATTTTCATTCTAAATTCTTTATCTATGTTTCCACTTAAAACTATGACTTTAGTATCTTTAGAAAGTACATAATCAACAACTTCACCATCAGAATCATCAGGCAATTTTAAATCTAATAAGGCTAAAAAATATGTATATCTCTTTAAAAATAATTTTGCTTCTTTAAGACAGTATGCTATATCTACTTCAAAATCCAATGATTCTTTAATTCGCTTTGATATAACTTTAGCTAAAGCTTTATTATCTTCTACAATTAAGATTCTTTCCATACAATTAATCCCTTACATAATAAATTATCGACATTTTACTATAACTATTCTAATATTAGTTTAACTAACACATACTCTATTTTTACCACTCTCTTTTGCTTTATAAAGTGCTATATCTGCTCTTTTTATAAGAGATTCTAATTTTTGCTCATTTAGTAATGTACTAACCCCAACACTAACACTCACATTAAATAGTTTTTTACTTTCATTGAAATTCAATTTTTCAATCTCTTTTCTTATCTTTTCAGCTCTAGTAAAAGCACCATTTTTAGAAGTTTCAGGGAGTAAAACTATAAACTCTTCCCCACCAAACCTACAAGCAATATCACTTTTTCTACTACTATTTTTTAAAACTTTTGCTATCGCTATAATAACTTCATCACCTATATCATGTCCATAAGAATCATTTACATTTTTAAAATTATCTATATCAAACATAACAATAGAAAGTTCTTTTGAATCTCTTATGGCACAATTAAAAATATCTTTTCCTATATTCATAAAATATCTTCTATTGTAAAGTTTTGTCATAGAATCAGTTGAAGCTAAAAGCTCTAATTTTTTCTCTTTTTGTTTAATCTCTGTTATGTCATACATCATCCCAACATAACCTAAAAATTCATTATTATGAGAATAAAATAGATTTTTTTGAATACGAAATTCTCTTATACTACCATCATACAATTTCACTTGTGCTTCATAAACTCTATCTTTTCTTTCTCTGAAAAGTTTAGCATCTTCTTGTATATATATACTAATTAATTTTTTTGGCATTACATCATCTAAATCATATAGTGTTTTGCCAACTATCTCATCCCTACTTAAACCTAAGATTCCATTTGTAAATGCTGTATTGGCACTAATGTAAATACCTTCAGCATTTTTGTAAAACATAGGATTCGGAACTGTATTTATAGTAGTATCTAGTAAAATATTTTGTAACTCTAACTCTTTTTTTAGTTTTCTCTCTTTATTATATATAAATAAAAGTAGTATGATTATAAACATAGCAATTATAATAGTTTCAAAAATAAGTTTATAATCTCTTTGTGTTGTATAGTTTACAGAAATCCAGTTATTGAGTATTTTTTGCTTTACCTCTTCATCTATGTTATCAATAGATTTTTGCATTATATTTAAAAGTTTTAAGTCATCATTACGAACAGCTACACCTAATTTCCAACTACCTTCTACTTTTGAAGATATTTTGAGTACATTAACAAACTCTTTTTGTATAAGATAACCAATACTTACTAATGAACCTATATAACCATATAAACTACCATTTTCTACTTGTTCAAGTCCATCTTTGACACTTTTTACATCTACAATAGTTAATGATGGATATTTAACTTTTAAAAGCTCTCCAAATGCGTATCCAGTTGTAACTCCTAACTTTTTACCCTTAAGCATACTGAGGTCATTTATATATGGTCTATCGTTTTTTGTAGCTAAAACAATAGGTATTTCAAGATACGGTCTTGTAAAATTAAGGTATTTTTTTCTTTTTGGTGTTTCCATAGCAAGAGGTAAAACATCACATTTTCTAGCTCTTGCTAGTTCTAATGTCTCTTTCCAAGATGAAGTATGTAAAACTTCTATGGGTAATTTCTTTCCTATTATTTTAAAATAATCAGCACTTATACCAACATACTTCCCATTTTTTAAACTTTCAAATGGCATCCAATCAGGGTCTATACATATATGAATAACTTTTTTATTTTTTATATACTCTTTTTCTTCTGTTGTCAATGCAGATTTTACTTTAGAAACATAAATAAATTTATTTAAATTAACTCTCTTTTTAACTAACCCTAAAACACAATATAAATCTAAAATTCTTTTAATCTTGTCTAATTTTAATGTTCCTATCTCACGATTTTCATCATAAATAAGCTTATGTAAAACTTTTGCTTCATAAAGAAGAGCTTCTTTCGTTCTATGTTGTGTATTGTATTTTTTAAGTATAAGTTCAATAGTTTCATCAACATGGGAAAAAGCATACTCTAAACCTTTTAAAGATGCTTCTCTAAAGTTATTTACTCTATGAGGATTTTCATCTAACTCTTTTTGAGATGTGAAAAGGATGTCATCATAAAAATCAAATCCATAATCTTGAGGATTCCATACATCATAAAGTATTCCCATCTTTTCCAAGATATAAGGTTCATTAGACAAAAAAGCACTCATAACATCTGCTTCACCATTTACTAATGTTTCAATGTTAAAAGTTGGTTCTTTTAAATTTAGGTTTTCCATATTTAGATGATTTGCTCTCATCATTGCTGTAAAAGAGATTGTTTTTATGGCATTTTTATCTATCATAATTATTTTATTTTTAAAATCTTTTATACTTTTAATATGGGAAGATTTAAGAGACAACAAAATATGTGGAGAAACCTGATAAGTAGAACTTAAAAGTACAATTTTCGCACCATTTGCTTTGTCTAAAATAACACTAGGATAACCAACAGAGTAAACACCCACCCTACTTTGAATATCATCAACAGATATATAATCTTTTTGAAACTCTTTTATCTCAACATCTAAACCAACATCTTTATAAAAACCTTTCTCCTTCGCCATATAGTACCCAGCAAATTGAAATTGGTGTTTCCATTTAAGTTGAAGTTTAACATTTTGAACAGTATCTGTTTGAGCAAATAAATTTGTAGAAAAAAAGATAGCCATAAAGAAAAAAGATTTAATTATTATTTTCATAAATCTATTTTATATCCTTATCTGTTAATTTTCGCTGAAAAAAAGGGGGGGGGAGAAAACTAATCCTATTTATAGTTTTTATACTAAAAAGAGTATATTTTACAACTAATTTATGGAAAAAAATAAAAGAAAAAATGTTTAAATAAGATTATGATATAATCAACCTAAATTTTAAAAGAGAGAGTTTTTATGAACAAAATTAAAGCCTTACTTATTGTAGCTATTATGCTATTAGTTACTGGATGTGGAACAAAAGTTCCTTTTAAAGCACAAGAACCAAAAGATGGTGCTTCATTATTATATGTTTATGTAGTAGATAGTATTAGTGATGATGATTCTATGCAAGATTCTAAATTTAGACTTCGTATAAATAACAAAAATGTTGCTGGTACAATTAGAGGTGGTGAGTACAAAATTTTCGATATGAAACCAGCTACTGTTTTAATGACTGCTGTTAGAAAACAAATTGAAGAAAAACATTTAAAACTTACTATGGAAGCTGGTAAAACTTACTTCTTAAAAGTTCAAGCAGCCTCTTTTGGTGAAGCTTATGAGTTTGAAGAAGTTAGTATGAATGAAGGTCAGTCTGGAATTGCGTTAACTTCATTAGCTGGTGAAGTTGGTATTGACCTTACTGCTTATGTTCCTGACTATGCTGGAAGTACTGCTAAAAATAAAGATGGTGTTGTAGCTGTTCCTGCTATGACAGAAGCTGAAATTGATGCGATGATTGAGAAAAAACTTAGTCAAAGAGTTTCTGCTCCAGCTGTTCCACAAACTGTTGCTACACCTAAACTTTCTAAAATGGAGCAAATTGAAAAAGCTTACAATATGAAAGAGCAAGGAATCTTAACAGATGAAGAGTTTACTAAAGTGAAAGCAGATATTTTAGCTAAATAATTTTCTTTCTAAACTTCAATATATTTTCATCTTTATGATGAAAATATATTTATAATTTCCATCTACAAATAAAACTAACCACAGGAAAACTAAATGTTAATAGACAGTTATGACAGAGTAGTTGATTACTTAAGAGTTTCAGTTACAGAAAGATGTAATTTTAGATGTCAATATTGTATGCCTGAGAAACCTTTTTCATGGGTTCCTAAAGAGAATCTTTTATCATTTGAAGAGCTATTTGAGTTTATGAAAGTAGCTATTGACAATGGTGTTAAAAAGATTAGAATCACTGGTGGAGAGCCTTTACTTCGTGAAGATTTAGATAACTTCATAGCTATGATTTACAACTATGAACCATCCATAGACTTAGCTATGACAACAAATGCTTTTTTACTAAAAGGCACTGCTCAAAGACTAAAAGATGCTGGACTTAAAAGAATTAATGTAAGCATTGACACTTTAAAACCTGATGTAGCTTTGAGAATCACGGGTAAGGATGTTTTAAAAAATGTTTTAGATGGTGTAGAGGAAGCTTTAAAAGTTGGACTAAAAGTTAAAGTAAATATGGTTCCAATGAAAGGGATGAATGCTGATGAAATTCTTGATGTTTTAGAGTATTCTAAAAAGAGAAATATGTCTATAAGATTTATAGAATATATGGAAAACAAGTATGCTTCTGCTGAAATCTCAGGTATGAAATCTTCGGAACTTTTAGAGATTATAAAAACAAAATACAATTTTAAAGATGAAGGTTTTGATGGTGCTAGTCCATCTCATTACTACACTTTTGACGATGGTTATAAGTTTGGAATTATAGAGCCTTATGCGGACGATTTTTGTAAACAATGTAATAGAATTCGTTTAACTGCTGAAGGGAATCTTATACCTTGTTTATACTTTGATGAATCTCTTAGCATTGCTAAAGCTGTAAAAGATGGTAACATAGATGAAGCTACTAGCATTTTAAAAGATGTTATTAAAAACAAGCCTGAAAAGAATCGTTGGGGTGGAGAAGATGGAGAATCTTCAAATCGTGCTTTTTATGAAACAGGTGGTTAAAAAGTATGCTATTTAGTAAAAACAATAAAATTCAAGGGTTTATAATTGAAGAATAATGCTACGATACTTATAGTTGATGATGTCGCTTCAAACATAGAACTATTAGGCAGTATTTTAAAAAATGACTATGATATTAAAGTCGCACTAAATGGTAAAAAAGCTATAGACATAGCCCTCATAGAACCCTATCCTGACCTAATTTTACTAGATGTTGAGATGCCAGATATGAATGGCTATCAAGTTTTAGAAAAACTACAAACTCATCTAGCCACAAAGTTTATACCTATTATTTTTGTGACTGGTAGTGATTCAATTGAAGAAGAAGAGAAAGGTTTACTTTTAGGTGCTGTTGATTACATCACGAAACCTATTCGTCCTATTATCGTAAAAGCTAGAATTCAAACACATTTAACCATAAAATTTCAAAGAGATGAATTAGTTTACCAATCTTCACACGACCAACTTACAGGGTTATATAATCGCCATCAATTAGCACAAGAGGGAAATAGAAAATTTTCAAAAGCTCGTAGACAAAAAGAAGATTTTTGTGTAGTTATTTTAGATATTGACCACTTCAAAAATGTAAACGATACCTATGGGCATCTAATTGGAGATGAGATTTTAAAAGCTGTTGCTAAAGTACTTGAACAAAACAAAAGAATAGAAGATTTTACTGCTAGATATGGTGGTGAAGAGTTTATACTACTACTTGATAATTGTAACCTTGAAGATGCTAAATTTAAAGCAAATATTTTAAGATTAAGAGTTCAAAATTTAATGGCTGAAAATATTAAAATATCTGCTAGTTTTGGAGTAGCTCAACTAGATATAGATAAACATAAAAAGTTTGAAGAGCTTATAAAAGATGCTGACTTACAACTATACAAAGCAAAAGAGAGTGGTAGAAATAAAGTTTGTGGATAAAAAAATTTAAATGATTCTAAAATTAATAGAAAATATAGGTGATAAAACCATAAACTCCACCTCCTCACTATTTTCAATTTTAAGATTTACTTTTATAACTCTTGTTCATCTTCTGAATCCATCTAGCTATAACCCTGCTATGAAGATGGTTTTAATTAAACAGATTTATCATACCTCCGTTACGATTCTCCCTCTTTTTATGATGTTAGCTATTTTCTTTGGTTCTGCCATTATTGGTGTAGTTATTGTTATAGCTAGAGAGTACAATTTACAGTATGAGATAGGTTCTATAATTGTAACTTTCATACTAAATGAATTCTCCCCTTTCTTTACTGCTATGTTAATCGCTTTGCGTTCAGGAACAACTATAAACACAGAGATTGCTGTGATGAATGTAAACAATGAACTAAAAAGTTTAAAAGAGTATAAAATAGATATTATTGACTATCTTGTTCTTCCTAGAATCATTAGTGGTGTATTGAGTACACTCTCATTATCTGTTTTATTTGCTCTTATTATGTTAGTAAGTGGGTATATTTTTACCCTATTTTATATGAGAATGGATTTACATACATACCAATACCTCATACTAAATGCCATAACAATCCAAGATATTACAACCCTTTTACTAAAGAGTACAATTTTTGGTTTTGTGATTATGTTAGTTCCACTTTATAGTGGATTAAATAGCGTTCATACAAATATAGATATACCAAAATCAATTTTAAATGGTATGGTAAAACTTTTTATAACTATATTTTTTATTGAGGTGGTATCATTAATAATTCAGTCGATATAAAAAAATATGTATTGTATTACATGTATTTTTAAGATATAATTGGATTATAAAACCACATAAAAGGGTAAAGTATGTTAGAAGAACTTTTTATTAAAAGTCGAGATTTTATCGCTATTAATAACCAAGAGTACAAAAGATACTTTATTAAAAATAAAAAATTAGAACATAGGTTGTCTATTGTTATAGGTTCACGAGGTATTGGTAAGACAACTACAGTTGTACAATACATAAGTAATAACTACAAAGATAATGAAGCTTTATATGTTAATCTTGATGATATTGAGAACACATCAAAATATACAATGACACAAATTGCTGAAGAGTTTGTTTTAAATGGTGGTAAACTTCTTTGTTTTGATGAGATTCACAAATATGAAAATTGGTCTGCTGAACTAAAAAATATTTATGATAGGTTCAATACACTAAAAATTATAGCAACTGGAAGTTCTGCTTTACAAATAAATAAAGGTAGCCACGACTTAAGTAGGAGGGCTATTGTTTACAATATGGTAGGTATGAGTTTTAAAGAGTTTTTAGAACTACACTATAATTATGATTTTAAAGATGTAACACTTGAAGAGTTATTAGAGAATCATATAGAGATAGCTACAAAGATTAAAAATATAGTTGAAAAAAACAATCAAAAAATAATTCCACTTTTTAAAGAATATCTCAAATATGGATATTATCCATATTTTATCTCAATGCCTAATGAAACTCTTTTTTTTCAAACTTTACAACAAAATATTAATGTTTCAATAGAGAGTGATTTACTTCACATATATCCAAAAATGAGTGGCAACAGTATTAAAAAAATAAAAATGCTACTTTCAGTTATTATAAAAAGTGTACCATTTGAACCAAAAATTAGTGAATTAAAAAAAGCAACAGATATAAAAGATGATAGAACACTTAAAGACTATCTTTCAAAACTTGATGATGCTGGACTTATAAAACTACTAATGCAAAACTCACTAAGTATGAAAGCCTTTGACAAACCCGAAAAAATCTTTTTAGCAAATCCAAACTTAATGTACACAAGAGAACCAAATATTGGGAATTTAAGAGAAACATTTTTTGTAAACCAATTAGATAACTACTATAAAAACAAACAATCACTAAACGATAATGGTATATTTGCTAGTAAATATGGAGATTTTTATTGTCAAGAAAGATACACTTTTGAGATAGGTGGAAAAAGTAAAAAATTCAATCAAATTAAAGATATTCCCAACTCTTATGTTGTTAGTGACAACTTAGAAGTTGGTATTGGTAATAAAATTGTACTTTGGTTATTTGGATTTTTGTATTAAAAAGATTATGTTATAATTTAAACAATAGACTTCTTTCATAACCTATGAAATTGAAAATATTACTCAGAGTGCATTAATTTTTTTAAGTAAAGATTGAGTAATAGCCTTAGCTATTGCGATAGCTTTTCTTAAGAAAAGTGATGTGCTAAGAGTGATAGATTCTTTTCACTATGGTTATGCAAGAAGTCTAATATTTCTAAAGGGATTTATAATGGCACTAACAGTTAATAAAGATGGTAAGATTATTGAAAAACACCTAACATTAAATGAAGATATTATTAGAAATTCTATATCTAAAGCACAAAAAAATAAACATAAAAAAATACTTCAAGAAGCTTCTCAAGTAAAATTCACTCGTAGAACTACTTAATAATTATCTATGTCATTTATACTTGAAACACTTACCAATCCTGAAAAAAATTCACTTACACAAACTATAAATAAATTTGAACTTTCAAACCATAAAGATAGTAAATGCTATGATGATGGAAAAAGTGAAGAGATAGAAAAAAAACTACTTACAAATATTATAAAACAAACACTTTCTAAAAAATCTCGACTTCATATTTTATATGATGAGAGAGATGAAAACTCTATCCCTTGTGGCTTAATATCTTTAAACTTTGAGATGGTAGGTAGTTTTTCAGCCTTATGTATAGAGTTTATTTTTATATCTAATAGTTATAGAGGTTTGTTTTTTGAAGAGATAAATTCTAAAATATCATTTTATCTTCTAAATTTTGCCTTACAAGAAGCTATACAAATGAATGAAATCTCACAATTAGATGCTGTTATTTTAACTCCTATAAATGAATGTGTTAAGAGAGTTTATCTTGAATTTGGTTTTGAAGAGTTTGATGATGGTTGGATGTATTTGCTTATAGACGATATATAAAGGTACTACTATTAATTCACTAAATATAAAACTTTTCTCAACACAAGAACAACTTTTAGAGTTTAAAAACAAACAAAAGAACTACTCTTTAGTTTCAAATGAAACCCCATTGTTACTGAGTTTAAATATAATTGAAAATATAGCTTTGATTCAAGAGGTTCATCAAAATATATCTGTAAACAAAGCTGAAAACTTAGCAAAAGAATCTCTCAGTAAAATAGGCTTAGAAGATATATCACTCTTAAATATAACTCAATGCTCTAGTGAAGAGTTGTTTTATAGTATGTTAGTTAGAGCTATGATGTGTGAGAATAGAACCATAATTATAGAATCGCCTTATCTAATCTCAAGTGATAATATTGAGTTTGAAAAGATAGAGAGATTAAACACAGACAAAGATATAATTGTATTAGATATTTTTGAAAATAAACACAAATATAAAGGATTCCTATGAGATACAACAAGATGAAGTTAGCTGTTGGGCTATTTATTTTGACACTATTTATCTCTATTTTTAGTTTTTTATTTGTTTTATTAGATGAAAAAGGTACATTTGACAAACGCTACAACTACCATTTTAGAACAGATTCTGCTGAGTATCTTTACATAGGTATGCCACTTAAATTTTCAGGATTCGTTATAGGTGTTATAGATGAGATAAAACTACAAGATGATGGCTCTGTTTTTATAACATTTTCTGTAAATGAAGATAACAGAAAATGGATAAGTGAGGGGAGTATGTTAATGATAATTAAACCTTTACTAGGCTCACCATACATAGTTTTTAACTCCTCTTTAGGCTCTAAACTACTCAAAAATGATTCTACCCTTGAAATGATAATGAATGATGATATAAACGACTTAGTAACAAGACTAAAACCAGCCATAGAACAAACTATAAATATATTAAACAATGTAAATACAATAACATCTTACTTAGCAAAAGAAGATTCTGAATTTATGATGATAATAAAGAATCTTAACAAACTAACAACTAAACTTGCTAATGATGATTCTTTACTAACAAGTGCCACAGGGAGTAAAAAAGCAACAAAAGATGTTATAGAATCTTTAAAACAAACAGCTAAAATACTTAAAAACATAGAAAAAATGACCTCCTCACTAGATGAGAAGATAATCTCACCTGCTTCATCTTCCATAAAAGAGTTGGAACTAATTATGAAAGATATAAAACATAAACTAGATACCATAGATGGAACAGTAAACTCTGTTGGCTCTTACGATAATGAGTTAATTGAGTTAAAAGAGCAAGTTATTGTAACGATTCAAAAATCGAATCAAATTCTTGATAAAGTAGATTCTATAATGGCAGATGAATCTAGTTCAGAGGTGGTGTTACCGTGATGAAAACTATAATTATATTTGTTATTTTAATCTTACTAAGTGGTTGCTCTTTTAAGACACCAAAAAATGAGTGGCAGTATAAAAGTGCTAGTGCTTTTAACTCTTACAAAAAGAATCTTTTAAGTGGTAATAAACTTCTAGCTAATAACGACCTCTCAAGAGCGATTAAACACTCTAAAAAGAGTGCGAATCTTACACAATTAGCAAAAATCTACTTAGGGGAATCTGCTTTAAACATAGCTATTGGTATAGATGATAAATGTTTAAAATACAAAAACATATCTCAACTACTTAACAACAAAGAGTTAGAATCTTACTATGCTTTGATGACACACTCTATAAAAAAAGAGCAAGTTGAGTTTTTACCTGAAGATTATAAAAAGTTTGCGAATCATCTAATAAAAAAAGATTTTAAAAGTTTAGATAAAACTATATTGAGTATGAAAAGTACAACTTCTATGATGGTTGCCAGTTCTTTAACTAAAGATAAAATTTCACAAAAGACAAAAGATGAGATTGTAAGAATCGCATCTTTTAATGGCTACAAAAAAGTTGTTCTGTTTTGGTTAAATGAGAATCTAAAAAACACAGATGATAAAAACATAAATAAAAAAATAACTATTTTAGAGGCTAAATAATGGAAAATATAACTATAATGATAGTTGAAGATGAGGAAGATATTTTAGACCTTATGGAGTACACACTTTCAAAAGAGGGTTATGATGTTATAACTTGTGTTGATACCTCTAACATAAAAGATATTTTAGATGAAGAAGATATTTCACTAATTCTGATGGATAGAAATCTTCCAAATGTTGAGGGGAGTAAGTTTATAGCTTCTATTCGTGAAGATGGTTATAACCAACCTGTTATCTATGTTAGTGCTAAAGATTCTTCAGAAGATATTTTAGAGGGGTTTGAGAGTGGTGGTGATGACTACATAACAAAACCTTTTAATATTAACGAACTAAAAGCAAGAGTTAAAGCTGTTATAAAACGAACTAAAAAGATAAAAGATGTTATAAAATATAGAGATATTGTTTACAACAAAGCAAACAAAATTTTTACAATTAATGGTGAAGATATAAAACTAACTCACCTTGAACATAACCTACTTTTAGAGTTTATGAAAAATCAAAACATACTTTTAAGTAGAGAGGTTCTTTTAGAAAATGTTTGGGCAGATAGTCTAAATAAACAAGTGAAAACTGTAAATGTAGCTATAAAAAGACTTAAAGAAAACATTGACCCAACAGGTGAAAAAAACTATATTCAAGCTGTTCGTGGTGAAGGTTATATCTTTTGTTAAAACTTCATCAGATTATACTTAAAAAATTTATTTTTATTTTTTTCATACTGTTTATTATTGTTGGAGCTATTGTTTACTACTGGTCTAAAGAGTTTTATATAACACAAACAAGAGATTCACTTTTAACAGATATAGAGATGATATCTTTCAACCTAAACAAGGATTCTAACTTAGATATACTTGCCAAAAAAATAAAAAATAATCTCAATTTAAGACTTACAATTATTGATTCTAATGGGACAGTAATAGTAGAATCCCATAAAGATAAATCTAAAATGGATAACCATAAATATAGAGATGAAATTATTCAAGCAAGAGAAGAATCTTATGGATATAAAATAAGACACTCAAATACCATAGATAAAAACTTACTATATGTAGTTAAAAAATATACTTTTAAAAATAATCTTGTTTATATTCGACTATCTAAAGAACTCAAAAATATAAATGAACAAATCTTTAGTTTAGGTTTTAAAATACTTATAGTTATAACGATTTTTTTCATATCTATTTTTATAGTTACCTATAAAATAAGTAAAAAGATTGAAAAAGAGATTGAAAAAATAGTAATATTTTTAAAATCTCTTACAAAAAAAGATAAAGCCTCTCACATTAGTTCAGATTTCTCTTTAGAGTTCTCAAAAATTACAAATCTTTTAACCAAAATAACTCAGATTCTTATAAAAAAAGATAAACAAAAACTAAAATATACAAATAAACTTCAAATCTCAAATAAACAAAAAGATGACATTATCTCTGCTATATCACATGAGTTTAAGAATCCTATAGCTGTCATAAATGGTTACTCTCAAACTTTACTTGATGATGAAAATATAAATAGAGAGATTCTTAAAAAATTTCTTACTAAAATATATAAAAATGGTGTAAAACTAAGTGATTTAATAGACACATTAAGACTATCTATAAAACTCGATAATAGAAAACAAAACATCAATTTCACATCTATAAACCTATATGAAATTATAGAAGATTGTGCTGATAATATGAGGATTAACTACCCAAAACGGGAAATCATTCTTAATGGAGATAAAAACATATCTATAAAAGCTGACAACTCACTTTTTAGTGTTTTAGTTACAAATCTTATAGAAAATGCTCTTAAATATTCAGATGATAATGTCTATGTAAGTTTTGATGAAAAAAATATTATGGTTAAAGATAATGGAATTGGAATCTCTCAAAAAAATATTGAAAACATCACAAATAAATTTTATAGAGTTCATGAAAATTCTTGGAATAACTCTTTAGGGCTTGGTCTATTTATAGTAAGTAACATCATAAACCTACATAACTTTTCACTTAAAATTGAAAGTGAAGAGAATGTTGGTTCAACTTTTACTATTAAATTATAAATAATTTTTAAAGAGTTTTCAATATCTTTTTTGCTAAATCTAAAGCTTTAGAACGATGAGATAACTTTTTCTTTATCTCATTATCTAACTCACCTAAAGTTTTATCATATCCATCAGGGATAAACATAGGGTCATATCCAAATCCACCATCTCCACTAGCTTTAGTTAAAGCTGTTCCGTACATCCAACCATGAACACTATACTCAAAATCTTTTGTAACTATTGCTATTGCAGCTGTATAGTGTGCTTTTGATTCTTTATTGCCTGTTGCTTTTATAGAATCCATCAATTTATATAAATTATCTTTATCGTTAGCATTTTCACCAGCATATCTAGCACTATAAATACCAGGTTCACCATTAAGAATATCTACACTTATACCACTATCGTCAGCTATCACTATAACATTTTCATCATCAAGTGCTTTAAAAACTGCTCTAGCTTTTATGAGAGCATTTTCTTTAAAGCTATCTCCATCTTCAACTATCTCAAACTCATCTATAAATTCACTATAAGGGATAACCTCATAATTTTCACAAAGTTCTTTTATCTCTCTAACTTTTCCCTTATTTCCTGTTGCTAAAACTAATCTCAAAATTTATCCTTACTTTTAAAAGTTTTCAATATAATTGCGAAATTATACTATATATAAAGGCTTTATATGTTCAAAAAAGTTCTTCCTCTCTCCTCCATTCTTTTTTTAAGATTCTTAGGATTGTTTTTGGTTTTACCAACTCTTTCTATTTATGCTCTTGAACTTGATGGTGCTACACCATTTTTAGTTGGTATTATTGTTGGTGGTTATGCTTTAACCCAAGCAATTTTTCAAGTTCCATTTGGTAATTTAAGTGATAAAATCGGTAGAAAACCTACCATACTTTTTGGTTTAGTTATTTTTCTTATAGGTTCTTTAGTTTGTGCTTATGCTGATAATATTTATCTTTTAATGTTAGGTCGTTTTATGCAAGGTGCTGGTGCTATTGGTTCTGTTGTAACTGCTATGATAGCTGATTTAGTTGAGGAAAAAACTCGTGGTCATGCTATGGCTATTATGGGTGGTTTTATCGCTATGAGTTTCGCTTTTGCTATGGCTCTTGGTCCTGTTATCGCTTCACATTATGGTATGAGTGTTATATTTGTTATAACTGCTATTTTAGCAGTTCTCTCAATCATTATACTTTTTACTAAAGTTCCAACTCCACCAAAAATTAAACATATTTATCATGAAGATACAAAAACTTCC
>Ga0256837_1001314_pt1 | contig 17322 bp, 17 predicted proteins | sample 4562384metaG_FD_185976 | JGI IMG/M metagenome (GOLD analysis project Ga0256837, IMG submission 185976) | Hydrothermal vent microbial communities from Guaymas Basin, Mexico - 4561-384 | ecosystem: Environmental > Aquatic > Marine > Hydrothermal vents | place: Mexico: Guaymas Basin | collected...
ATACTACTCAAGATAAAATGGTTCCAAAATTTAAAGCTGGTAAAGGTCTTAAAGACCGCGTTGCAGCTGGTAAATAATCATAAAAATATCGTCATTACAGAGATGACGATATTTCCCCCTCTTCTCTTTTTTTAATCTCTCAATTTTACTATTAAACATATTATAAACATTCCTGTTTATTCACAAGTACAAGAAATTTTAAATTATAGTTGTGCTATAACAATAGACCTAATTTCTAAAGGAAGCGTATGAAAATTACAAAAACAGCAAAAGAGTGGCAAAGTCAACTCTCACCTGAAGCTTTTTATATCTGCCGACAACATGGCACAGAAGCACCATTTTCAGGGAAATATTATAATCATAAAGAGAAAGGTATCTACAAATGTGTCTGTTGCGGATCTGCACTTTTTGAATCAAACAGTAAATTTGATTCAGGAACAGGCTGGCCAAGCTACTATGAAGCTATTGAAGATGCTATAATTGAGGTAAAAGATCCAAGTCATGGAATGGTCAGAGTTGAAGTAAAATGTGCAACATGCGATGCACACTTAGGACATGTTTTTCCTGATGGCCCTGAGCCTACAGGACTTCGTTACTGTATAAATTCAGTATGTTTAAATTTTAAAGAAGAGGAATAAAAAATGAAAAAAATACTTTTAACACTACTTTTAGTTTTTAGTTTTAACCTAATAGCAAAAGAGAATCCACATGTTGTTTTAGAGACAAATCAAGGTAAAATCGAATTAGAACTTTTTCCTGATGTAGCACCGCTTGCAGTTGAAAATTTTGTAACACATGTAAAGAATGGCTACTACAATGGTATAGCTTTTCATCGAATTATTCATAATTTTATGATTCAAGGCGGCGATCCGACAGAAACAGGTCGCGGAGGAGAGAGTATCTGGCATAAAGAGTTTAAAGATGAGTTTAAACCAAACCTTGTTTTTGACAAAGCAGGTATCCTTGCCATGGCAAATCACGGACCAAATACAAACGGCAGCCAGTTTTTTATTACAACAGCACCGGCTTCATGGCTTAATGGTGGCTATACAATTTTTGGAAAAGTTGCAGACAAAACTTCTATGCAAACAGTTATGAAACTCAACAATGTAGCAACAACCGGACGTTCAGGAGCTGATCGTCCACTTGAGAGACAAGAGATCATAAAAGCATATATCAAGTAAAAAAAGACTATAATTTATCATAAAACTAATGCGGAGCAAGCATGGAAATAGAAACGATAAGTAAACTCGAAAAAGAAGCTCTTAAAAAGAGCGGAACAGATTTGGCACGTTTAGGACTTGCCCTTTTTTTTATGATAGGTGTACTTACCTATACATTTTTTAGTAACGGTGGCATATCAAACAATATGTTTCTTGCCATTGCTGCTCTTATTGGTGCCTATATGGCGATGAATATCGGTGCCAATGATGTAGCAAACAATGTTGGTCCTGCAGTTGGAAGTCGTGCTATGACACTTACAATGGCAATCGTTATTGCAGCTGTTTTTGAAGCAGCAGGTGCACTTATAGCCGGTGGAGAAGTTGTAAAAACCATCAAAAAAGGTATTATTGACATCTCTGCATTTGGAGGAAATCCAGATCCTTTTATTTGGGCTATGATGGCTGCTCTTTTGGCTGCTGCATTATGGCTGAACTTTGCTACTGCTATGAAAGCACCCGTATCTACAACACACTCTATTGTCGGTGGTGTTATGGGTGCAGGTATTGCAGCGGCCGGTTTTAGCATTGTTTCATGGGGGACAATGGCAAAGATTGCTGCCTCATGGGTCATTTCACCTCTTCTAGGCGGGATTATTGCAGCTGCCTTTTTATTTTCCATAAAAAAATCGATTATCTTCAAAGAAGACAAGATCAAAGCTGCCAAACAGTATGTACCTGTTTTTGTGGCACTAATGTCATGGGCCTTTGTTACCTATCTTGTATTAAAAGGTCTTAAAAAGATTTGGCCACATGTTGTTGAGATTTTAAATTTTCTTCCTCTTGTCTCTATTGAGGTGACAAAAAAACCATCTTTTTTAACTGCTCTTATCATTGGTGCTTTTGTTGCCGTTGCTGTTTTTATAATTTTAAAGAAAAAACTCTCAGTACAAACAAGTATGAAAAACTCAAAAGATGCTGTCAATACCCTCTTTACTATTCCGCTTATCTTTGCAGCAGCACTTCTTAGTTTTGCGCATGGTGCAAATGATGTTGCAAATGCAATCGGTCCGCTAGCAGCTATTAATGACGCAGTTATCAATGGCGGCATCTCAAGTAAAGCAAGTATCCCTCTTTGGGTTATGGGTGTTGGTGCTTTTGGTATTGCCATTGGTCTTGCACTCTATGGTCCAAAACTTATTAAAACTGTAGGTTCTGAGATTACAGAACTTGATCAGGTGCGAGCATTCTCCATTGCTATGGCAGCATCGATCACTGTTATCATCGCTTCACAGCTTGGTCTTCCTGTAAGTTCTACACATATTGCTATCGGTGGTGTTTTTGGAGTTGGTTTTTTACGTGAATATCTCCACCTTACAGATACAACAAACACGATAGAAGAGGATAAAGAGCTTATAGAAGATGAAAAGCATGCCCTTAATAAATTAAAAAGTGAACTCAAAGAACTAACAGGTAAAAAAGAAAAAGAGCTTGATGAATATAAAAGAATTGTTGAACTTTACAAACTTATAGAAAAAGAGGAAAAACTCATCAAATCTACTAAAAAGCATATTAAACGTGTTCAGAAAGTACAATATGTAAAACGTGATGCAATTAAGAAAATTATTGCTGCTTGGGTTATAACCGTTCCGGCAGCTGCAGTTCTTGCAGCACTTCTCTTCTTTACTATTAGAGGAATAATGCTTTAAGCTTTTAAAAGTGCTTCTTGCACTTTTAAAGCCTGTGCATGTTCATAAATATCATGTGCACGAATTATGGATGCACCATTTTTGACAGCTTCTAAATGTAGAGCTAATGTTCCTGCCAATCTATCTTCTGTCCTTGAAGGGAAAATCTTATCTATCATAGATTTTCGAGAAGCTCCCACCAAAAGCTCCCTCTTTAATCGCAAAAAATTCTCTAAATTTTTTAAAAGTAAAAGATTATGTTCTAAGGTTTTTCCAAACCCTATCCCTACATCCAAAACTATATCTTTTATACCAAAGCCTTCAGCTTTTGAAATTCTCTCTTCAAAAAAGGTATACAGATCATCTGCAATATCATCATATATTGGATTTTTTTGCATATCTTGCGGTGATCCCTGCATATGCATAATGACAACTTTCGCACTGTTTTGTGCAGCTATACGACACACCTCATCATTGGAAAGACCTGTTATATCATTAACAATACGAAAACCTGCATCCATAGCTTTAGCAATTACTTTTGGCTCATAACTGTCAATGCTAAAAGTAATTTTCTCAAAAAGTTTCTCTTTTTGTATAAGATCCAAAATAGGGGTAATACGCTCCAACTCTTCACTTGCTGACACAACAGGAGCATTCGGGCGGGATGATACTGCCCCTATATCTATAATATGAGCACCCTCTTCTATCATTTTTTCTACTCTTTTAACTGCATCACTGTTTTTAAATCTGCTGCCGCTAAAAAAACTGTCATCATTGGCATTTATAACACCCATAATCTCTGTTTTTAAAGGCTTTTTCAAATGAGCAATATCTTTTAACTCTTTTGCAAGTTCTTTTAATCCAAAAGGCTGTGCCAGCTCTTTTCTTGCTAAAACTTCAAGCTCTTTTGTGGATGCAATCAGCAAACACTCAACCCTTGGCTCTTTTGCTATCACTGTTCCTCTTGGTACTGCCAGATCCGCACCAATTGAGAGAGCATCTTGTTTTAAAATATTTGCAGCACCGACATGCATATCTTTAATGGCAATAAGATGGACTTTTGCTTTTGAAGCTAAAATAGAAATGCCTCCACTATCTACACCAAGGTACTCAAAGTAGGCTTTTATATCTGTATCATAAGAAAGTTTTTCTACTTTCATCCTCTCTCCCCTGCAAAACTCATAAGCAACATTGCCAGTACACTTTGTACTCTAGCATTTAAATCAAGCAGCCTGTATGCCAAATCAAAATTATCCAACTGTCTTTGTGAAAGAATAAGCTTATCTACGACAGTTGCTCTGTAAAAGAGTGCTTCAACATAAAGTTTTGCCTCATTTTTAGAGATATGGGAGTGTTTTTTTAAAAAATCAAATACCTCTTTATAATCAACTCTTGCAAGATTAATATCGATCGCTTCTACTTTATGCTTCTGTTTTTGGCTATGTATAGGAAGACGAGATCGTACTGTAGGCAAAAGATTTGATTTTGTAGGAGAGATAATAATAAATTCAATATTTACCGGTGGTTCTTCTAAAAGTTTCAAAAGAGAGTTCTGTGCAACGGTTGTAAACTCAGTAGCAGCAATAATAATATATTTTGTTGCTGCTTCACTGATATAGGCTTCTTGAGTTACAAGTTTTGCATGCTCAATTTTAAAATTCTCTTCAAAAAAGCTTACAACACGCAGAGGTTTTAACTCATTTTCGAGTCTCTCTATCTCCTCTTCAATTGTATCACTAATAAGAATATGCCCCTTTAGAAGCTTATGCGTTTGCATCTACTTCCCCAAACATTGTAGCATTTAAAGAAGCATCAAAGAGACGATACAATTGCAGTAGTTTAATATCCAATACCGGATCATAGGATTTTAGTGTAAAAGCATTGTTAAAATCTTCATCAAAGATCCAAAAATAGCTGTCATCTTTACGTTTTGCAATATCACTTCTTTTATCATCACCTTTGCCTATATACCAAAAGAAATAATCATCTTTATATGAAAGCGATATCATATCATCAACCATATCCAACATCTCACCACCACTCAGTGTATTAAAATGAGGATAAATACTCTCAATACTCAGTATTGGAATTAAAGGACGATCAAGAGAGATGGAGTTGATAGCACCGATAATATAGTGTTCAAGCCATTTCCTCTTCTCATCTGTGATTAAAATAACTGTTTTACCTTTTAAAATCTGCTCAAGTGCATAAGCCGTTGTTTTTGACCATTCAAAACGGTACTCCTCAAGCCAGGAGAGACTCCCTCCCTCTGCACGTATAGCATCAAGACTCCACTGGGCAAAATCAGATGACATCAAATCTACTTATCTAGCTCGTACGCATTATGAAGGCTTCTGACTGCCAACTCTGCATATTTTTCATCAATTACCATAGATACTTTGATCTCTGAAGTTGAGATCATATTGATATTAATATTCTCTTTTGCCATTGTTGAAAATGCTTTTGCAGCTACTCCAGCATGCGATTTCATTCCAACACCTACAATAGAAACTTTACAGATATCTTCATTGTATGAATCAGACTGAATCTCATCACTTTGAACAAAACTGTCTACCACTTTTTTGGCATCATGCAGATCACTAACAGGAACAGTAAAATCAATGTTTGTTGTATCGTCCACTGCTTTGTTTTGAATAATCATATCTACATTTACCTCAGCATCTGCCAATGCATTAAAAATATCACTAGCAATGCCAGGTCTATCTTTTACACCTGCTAAAGAGATACGTGCCTGATTACGATCCAGTGCAATTCCGCTTACGAGTGGTTTTTCCATAATATTTTCTTCCTTTGTAATTAATGTTCCCTCTTCATCACTGAAGCTGCTTCGTGTTACTAAATTTACATTGAGTTTTTTTGCAAGTTCTACTGAACGGTTTTGTAAAACTTTTGCACCAAGACTTGCAAGCTCGAGCATCTCATCATAAGAGATCTGATCTAACTTTTTCGCCTTTGGTTCAATTCTGGGATCGGTTGTAAAAATACCTGTTACATCCGTATAGATCTCACACAGATCAGCTTTGAGTGCTCCTGCGATAGCAACAGCGGACAAATCACTTCCCCCGCGTCCGAGTGTCGTTACATCACCATCTTCATTGACACCTTGAAAACCTGCAACAACAATAATTTTTCCCTCTTTTAGAGCATTTTGCATTGTTGTAGGGTTTATCTCTTCGATACGTGCTTTTGTATGGTGTTTATCTGTTACAATTCCAGCTTTTCTTCCTGTCATTGCTTCAGCTTTAAAGCCCATCTCTTGTAAAGCAATAGAGAGCAGTGACGCAGTAACACGCTCACCAGAACTCAGTAACATATCCATCTCGGCACGTGCCGGATTTTTTGAAAAGTGTTCTGCGTAACTTACAAGCTTATTTGTCTCTCCGCTCATAGCTGAAACTACTACTACAACATCATGTCCAGCCTCTTTTGTTTTTGCAACACGATTTGCTACATTTTGAATACGCTCCAAATCACCAACACTTGTTCCACCAAATTTTTGAACAATTAACATATTATAGTAATCCCTCTTTTTTAAAATAATTTATTACCGTCTCATAAACGGGCTTTTTAAAATGTGCCGTATAGTCTAAAACATCTGCAACATCAACAAACTTGTAATTCGTAAACTCAGGATGCTTTGTTGCTAAATCTATCTTTGCATCTTTTGAAAGTTTCATTAGAAAATAGCGCTGTCTCTGTCCCTTGTAAGGTTTCATCTTCTTGGCAATTTTATCTGGAAAATCATAAGAGATCCACTCCGGATACTCTGCTACAATCTCTGCTGCATCGGTACCTATCTCCTCTTCCATTTCACGAAAAAGTGCCTCTTTTACCTCTTCACCCTCATCAATTCCACCTTGGGGAAACTGCCAGATGTCAGTAAGATCATTACGCTGTGCGATGAATACCTCTTTCTTCTGGGGATAATTTTCAGATAGAATAATCATTGCAACATTAGGACGGTATTTATCATTTGTACTCATACTCACACCTATATTAAATTGATGCGATTATACATAATATGCAATTAATATAAGTTTATAATGCTATAATTTTTTATGCTTTTATACATTCATATTCCTTTTTGTGACTCCAAATGCTCCTACTGTGCCTTTAACTCCTATGTTGACAAATTTCATCTCAAACGTGACTATATGCTCGCGCTGCAAGAGCAGATCCTCTTTGAACTTGAACACTTTGGTGCAAAAGAAGCTTCCATAGAGACTCTTTTTATAGGAGGCGGTACTCCTTCTACTGTCTCAGCTGAACTCTACAAACCTCTCTTTGAACTTCTACAACCCTATCTTCACGAAGATGCGGAAATAACAAGTGAAGCCAATCCCAACTCCGCAACAAAAGAGTGGCTAGAGGGGATGTTGGATCTTGGAGTCAACCGAATTAGTTTTGGCGTGCAGAGTTTTAATGCAGACAAACTTAAACTTCTTAATCGTGCCCACACTCCACAGATGGCAAGAGATGCCCTGTATAATGCATCTGCAATAGGTTTTAAAAATCTCTCTCTTGATCTTATCTATGCAACATTAGGCGATACAAAAGAACTTTTACAAAAAGATATAGAAGAGGCGTTTACTCTGCCCATCAACCATCTCAGTGCTTATGCCCTTACTATTGAAGAGGGAACTGCATTTGAGAAAAAGCCACAAATGGCAAAAGAGCAACTTGCACTTACAGAGTGGCTCTTTGAGGTCATAAAAAAGAGAGGTTTTCAGCAGTATGAGATTAGTAATTTTGGGACATACTACTCCAAACACAATCTTGGCTACTGGGAGTATAAAGATTATATCGGAGCAGGTGCCGGTGCAGTCGGGAAGCTTAAAAACAGACGTTTTTATCCAAATCCGAAGATTGAAAACTATATACAAAACCCTCTAAAAATGCGAATTGAAGAGTTAAGTGATGAAGATATGCGATTAGAGAAGATATTTTTAGGCTTTCGTTCCTGTGTCGGAGTACGTAAAAAGATACTTAAAGATGAGGAGAAGATACGGGCTTCTGTCCTTGTTGAAGAGAAAAAACTTCTCTTTGATAATGGAAAATTTTATAACCCTGATTACCTTTTAGCAGATGAAATAGCACTCTTTTTAAGTTCTTGAAGATTATTTAATCATTCTTTGGCTAAAATGCAATTCTCAAAATATAATTTATGAAGGTTTACTATGTTTGGTATGGGGTTTACCGAAATACTGCTTATTGCAGTTATTGCAATTCTTTTTTTAGGTCCAGACAAACTACCGAGTGCGATGGTAGATATTGCAAAATTTTTTCGAAGTGTAAAAAATACTATAGGATCGGTTAAAGAGTCTCTGGAAGAAGAGATGAATGTCACAGGTATAAAACAAGAAGCACTTGCATATAAAGAAGAGCTTTTAAAAACAAGTGACACTTTTCATAAAACAACTAATGTACAGGCAATGATTGGTGCAGAGATAGACAATATTTTAAATGATGATGACACTCAACAGCAAAAACCCCAGACACAAAAGATAAACAAAGCTCCTAAAGAACCACAAGAAGTTACCTTCAAAAAGAAAAAAAAGAAAAAAGTACAAAATCTAGAAAATAATAAAGAAGAGACAACAGATGTTTGATGAATTACGCCCACACTTAGTAGAACTGAGAAAAAGACTTGGCATATCAGTTGCAAGTCTTATTGTTATGTTCTTTGTCATGTTTTACTTTCATGAATTTCTACTTAACTGGATGGTACAACCGCTAAATGATGCTCTTATTGAAGTAGGAAAAAAATCTGTTCATGCAGCAGATGGAATGATCACAACTTCTCAGGTCGGTGGAGCATTCTTTGTTGCACTAAAGGTCGCATTTTTTGCTGCTATTGTCGGAGCACTGCCTATCATACTTTCACAAATTTGGCTCTTTATAGCACCAGGACTCTATGCACATGAAAAAAAGATGCTTATCCCTTTTATCATCGGTGGAACAGTGATGTTTGTTATCGGTGTTATGTTTGCATACTATGTTGTAACGCCTTTTGGATTTGACTTTCTCATTACCTTTGGTTCTTTTAAATTTACACCGCTTATAAACATTGAAGATTATGTAGGATTTTTTACAAAGATCATGTTTGGGTTTGGGCTTGCATTTGAGTTGCCTATATTTGCCTACTTCTTGGCACTTTTAGGTCTTGTAGATGACAGACAGATGGCAGCATTTTTTAAATATGCTATCGTTATTATCTTTATTGTAGCAGCACTTCTGACACCTCCGGATGTTCTCACACAGCTTCTTATGGCCGGTCCGTTGATTATTCTTTACGGCTTTTCTATCTTGATCGTGAAAATGGTAAACCCGGCAAAACCTGATGAAGATGAAGATGAAGATGAAGATGAAGATGAAAACGATGACGAAGATGATCAAGATCTTGATGCCATAAAAGAAAAACAAGAGTAACAGTGCAACAAGCAAAAGAGCTCCTTACACAAAGCTATGATTTCACGCTTCCAAGTGAACTCATAGCAAGCCATCCTGCAAATCCAAGAGATCATGCACGACTGCTTGTCTATGACAGAAAAACAGATACAATTACCCATAGCTACTTTTATGAACTTGAAAAATATCTCCCAAAAGATGTTGCCCTGATTTTTAATGATACAAAAGTGATAAAAGCCCGCCTTTTTGGGAAAAAACCAAGTGGTGGAAAAATCGAGTTGTTGATCAACCGCGCACTCAATGCATATGATGTTAATGTCTATATTCGAGGACGAGTAAAAAAAGGAAGTGAAATTCTCTTTAACAAAGATCTCAAAGCTGTAGTTCAAAAACTTAATGATGATGGCAGTCGTATTGTTCATTTTTATCAAAATGACACACTCCTACGCTTTGAAGATCTCCTACCTATTATTGAAACCATCGGCCATATTCCGCTTCCTCCTTATATTAACAGAGAAGATAATGAAGAAGATGCAAATGAGTACCAGAGTGTTTTTGCAAAAGAAGAAGGCGCAGTTGCCGCTCCTACCGCATCGCTACACTTTACAGATGAACAGCACAAAAGAATAACACAAAACTATAAACATGCCTATGTAACACTTCATGTAGGCAGTGGCACATTTAAGCCTGTTGAAGCAGATATTATAACGGATCATCCAATGCACTCTGAATACTATTCTATCTCAAAAGAGGCACAAGAGTTACTCGACTCTGAAACTCCCATTTTATGTGTTGGAACAACCTCAACACGAACTGTAGAGTACTATGCAAAACACGGGAAAAAGGTATCAGGTGAAGCAAACCTCTTTTTACATCCACACAACAAACCAAGCAGAGTAAACCATCTGCTGACAAACTTTCACCTTCCAAAATCAACACTGCTTATGCTTGTAGCATCTTTTATTGGTTTAGAAAAAACCCAAGAACTCTATGCAGAGGCCATAAAAAAGAAGTATCGCTTCTACTCTTATGGTGACGCTATGCTAATACTCTGATTTGACCGTTTTTGATCTCTATTTCACCACAGAGTTCTGCTTCAAAAAGACGTGAGGCATAGCGTTTCAGAGCAGCTTCATAGTTTGGATTTAGCATACAGTATGCTAAAAACTCATCTTCTTGATTCTGCTGTTGTATCTCTTTTTTACATATATGATCTACAAAAGCATCAAGATTATAAATAGCCTGTGCATTTTGTTCCTCTAAAAGTCTGTTTGTTCCCTGACTCTCCCCAATTCTATGAGGCAGGACATAGACCTTTTTACCCATCTTCTGTGCATATGCAACACTGTGCATTGTCCCTGATTTCTCATCAGCATAACTTACAATTAAAATATCACCAAGGGCAACTACCAACTCGTTTCGCAATACAAAGTTATAGCGTGTTGAAGGTGTTCCTTCTTGAAACTGACTTAAAACAAGTCCCTCTTTTTCTATAGCTGATATAAGATTTTTATTAATAGCAGGGTAACGCTTGTCAAGACCTGTTGCAGCAACCATTACAGTATTTTTTGCACCGGCTGCTTTATGTGCTATAGCATCAATGCCTATAGCTCCACCACTGACAATAACACACGATCGCTGTGCTAATTTTTTTGCAAGTTGCATCGTCATTTCACGGGCATATTGATTTGGTTTTCGTGAACCGACAATTGATATTTTTTTTCTTTTTAACAGATCTAAATTTCCAAGAAAAAAGAGCTCTTTTGGATATGTACGCATAGCATCAAGCGCATCAATATGAACATCTACAACATACTGCATTTTTAATAGATATCTTTCACCAAAACAAGATCTACATCTTTAAAAAGTGCTTTTGATTCATAAATTGCTTCCAGTGTATTTTTATGAGGGTGCCCAATAGCAATAGCATGTCCTCGTGCTTTAGCAACGCGAACAGCCTCTTTGATTTGTCCCAAAACATATGCTTTGTCCATATGATGATCCAAAAAAACATCTCTTGCAACATACCTAAGGCCAAACTCCTTTTCTACAAGCGGTACTTTTGTTGAACCTATGGTTCTGCTATCTATAAAATAGATATCATTTGCATTCAATGCACGAATAAGTCTCTCCATTGCTGCTTTGTCAGCTGTAAACTTACTCCCTGTATGGTTATTGATATAGTGTACCCTCGGAAACTCTTTTTTTATAAAAGTTACCCTTTTGTCTATTTCACTTTGTGTATCTGTCGTACGAAGGGTATTTGGCTCATTTGCATTAAAATGCATTGCCTCTAAGGGAAGATGTACCATATAAAAAGACTCTTTTGCCGCAAGTTTTGCAGAGTTTGGACGACCTGGACGAGGCGGCAAGAAAGACATCGTCAAAGGAAGATTCAAACTCTTTATAGCACGTACGTCCCTTGCCGTTTGAACATCATCTATAATAATGGCAAGTTTTGGCTTGCTTATAAGATTTTTACTTTTGGGTACAGCTTTTGAAATTTTTGGAGGATGCGCCAAAGATTCATTTTCAATCTCATGCGAAGCTAAATTATACGTTTTTGACTCTTTTTTGAGAACATTCTGAAGTTTTTTATGAAAACTGTTCTCTTCTTTCGATTTTTTAGGGAGTACTTTTTTCTCCGCTTTTTCCGAAGAGACTCTCTTATGCTGGGCATCTGTATAACCAAAATAGTAACCAATAATAATTGCTATTAATGTCAAGGCAATAAAGGCCAAAAACCATGCAATATTCCGTAAAATTTTTGAATTTTTTTGTTTTTTCTTACTTTTTTTTCTCTTAGTCATCTTCTATTTTCTTCATAATTTTTTTGAAACTATACCTTAAAAAAGATTAGAAAAAAAGCATCCTGATTAATATTGCTAAAATCTGTTTTCTTTGATATAATTGTCCAACTTTAATCAGCAGGAATAAAATTATGAACGGTAAGGCCAGCATACTCATTGTAGATGATGTTGTAGAGAATATTCAAGTTGCTATGAATGTTCTTAAAGAAGATAATTATAACCTTGCCTTTGCACTAAACGGTCAAGAAGCACTCGAACTTATTCAGAAGAACAGTTATGACCTCATTTTACTCGATATTATGATGCCTGGAGTTGACGGCTTTGAGGTTTGCCAATCAATAAAGACAAAAGCAAAAACAAAAGATATCCCCGTCATCTTCTTAACTGCAAAGAACAGTATAGACTCTATTTCAAAAGCTTTTGAGATCGGCGGAGTCGATTATATTTTAAAACCTTTTAATGCTGATGAACTACTCTCTCGTGTACGTACACATATAGAACTCTATCAATCACGTAAAGTTCTTGCATTGAATAACCTTTCACTTAAAATAAAGAGTCAACTAGAGAAAAAAAGACTTCTTGACGAGATTCAAGAGGCACAAAAAGAACTTATTTACATATTGGCAGAACTCACAGAAGTTGTTTCTGATGAAACAGGTAAACATATTAAAAGAGTTGCAGAAATTTCAAAAGTACTAGCGCACTACCATCCAGCACTCAGCCTTAAAGATGAAGAAATTATTTTTCATACTGCCCCAATGCATGATGTTGGAAAAATAGCCATTGATCCTGAAATTTTACATAAAAAAGACGCATTAAATGAAGATGAGTTCAACATTATGAAAAAACATACTGAACTAGCTCACAGCTTTTTTAAAAAATCAGATCGGGAGATTATTAAATCAGCGGATATTATTGCTATCCAACATCATGAAAAGTGGGATGGCAGCGGTTATCCAAAAGGTCTGAAAGGATCCGATATCCATATTTACGGACGTATTGTTGCACTTGCCGATGTTTTTGATGCACTTACACATAAACGTGTCTATAAAGATGCCTGGAGTATTGATCAAGCTGTCGAGCATATCAAAAAAAGTTCAGGATCCCATTTTGACCCGCAACTCGTTGCAATCTTTTTAGAACATTTAGATGAATTTATTGCTATTGTCACAGAGTAAAAAGAGTAAAAATCTACTCACTCTATTCCTCTATCTTATTTTTACAGTAACGCTTTTTGCTCAAAACAACTCTTTGCAATTAACACAAGAAGAGCAAACGTGGATCAAGAAACACCCTACAGTTTTAGTTGGCTGGGAACAATTCCCTCCTTTTGACTTTCTAGATAAAAACAATGAAGCAGTTGGGTATATGAAAGAGTACCTCCAACTCATTAGCAAGCAAACAGGATTAAAATTTCAACCTGTCATCGGAGAGTGGGATCAGCTCCTGCAAAAAACAAAAAATGCACAAATAGATCTGCTCCCTGCTTTGGGTTATACAAAAGAGAGAGCACAACACCTCAATTACACACATAAATTTCATAAACTCATAACCTACTTTTTTATCAGAAATGATCTTGATGTAAAGAGTCTCTCAGATCTTAACGGAAAAACAATAGCACTGCCCAAAGGTTATGCTATAGAGTCTATTTTAAAAAAAGAGTTTCCAAAGATCAAAATTCTTGAAGTTGTAAACCTTGATGCTGCTATTCATGCTGTTTTAGAGGGTAATGCAGATATACTCTTTGAAGTTTATGATGTCATGCACTATCTGCTTAATACAAAAGGTGTCTCCTCCATTATTCCTTTTATGCCTTATACAAAAAATCCTTTTTTACTCTATATGGCTACACCAAAACAAAATACCATACTTCCAAATATACTTAATAAAGCCATGGACAATATGGACCAAAAAAAGGTCCAACTACTAAAAGAGAAATGGTTTGACAAACCTTACAAACAAAAACAAGACAAACTTTTTTTAAGCCAAGAAGAGAAAGCTTGGATAGAAGAGCATCCTGTTATTACTGTAGGTGGTGGTCCCGATTGGGCTCCTGTAGACTTTGTTACAGATGGGAAATACAATGGTATTGCAAAAGATTACCTTGATCTGATTGCAAAAAAAACAGGTTTGCATTTTCATATCATAATAGATAAATGGACAAATAATCTCAAAAAGATCAAAAACAGAGAAATTGATATGCTCGATGCTGTATATTACAGAGAAAAACGAACAAAATATATGCTCTTTACCAAAGCCTATTTTGAACTTTTAGATTACTTTTTTGTTCGTAATAATCTTCAACTTCACTCTCTTTCTGATCTTAACGGAAAAGTAGTTGCCATGCCAAAAGGGTATGCACATCAAGATATTATCAAAAGTGAATTTCCCCAAATAAAAATCTTTGAAGTAAATACCTTTGATGAAGCTATAGATGCTGTAGCAAAAGGTCAAGCTGACATTCTCTTTGACACATATGCTTCTTTAAGTTACAAACTCCAACAAGAGGGCATTAGAAATATCGTTCCCTTTCAGGCATACAGAGGCAAAGAGGTCAATAAAATTCATATGACAACACGTATAGATTACACAATTTTACGTTCTATTTTAGATAAAGGTCTAATGGCAATCACTCCTGAAGAGAAGAAAAAAATCCGAGATCGATGGCTTACACTTCCACCTGATCATACACTGCTGTATCAGACAGCTTTTATTTTACTCCTTCTTTTGCTTGGTACTATCTATTGGAACAGAAAGCTCTCACACGAGATCAAAAAAAGAAAAATCGTAGAGAAAAATCTTATTGAATCTAAAAAACTCTTAGAAGAAGAACGACAAAAAGCAATTGATGCAAACAGAGCAAAATCAGAATTCCTCTCAAATATGAGCCATGAGATAAGAACTCCAATGAATGCAATTATCGGCTTTACAGAACTCCTTGACGAACAACTCAATGATGCCCATCTGCAATCCTATGTACGAACAATAAAAAGTGCCGGCAACTCTCTTTTAATGCTAATCAACGACATTTTGGACCTCTCTAAAATTGAAGCCGGAAAACTTACTATCCAAAAAAGTGCCTGTAACATCCATAACATTGCACAGGAGATCGGTTCTATCTTTTTAATGAGTGTACAGAAAAAAGGTCTTGAACTACTTATTGATGTTGATAAATCAATTCCACAATCTCTTCTTCTTGATGAAATTCGATTGCGACAAGTCCTTTTAAATCTCATAGGGAATGCTGTAAAATTTACACAACACGGATATATAAAGCTCTCAATACATGCCTTTAATGTTGATGATCACCACTCAAAACTCGATCTGCAAATTGATGTAGAAGATACAGGTATTGGTATACCTTATGATCAATTACAAAGAATTTTTGAAGCATTTGAACAAGTAGAAGGGCAAGATACAAAAAAATTTGGCGGAACAGGTCTGGGGCTTGCTATTTCAAGTAAATTAACACAGATGATGGGTGGAAAGCTCAGTGTAAAAAGTATTCCAAAAAAGCAGACAGTCTTTACTATTTCTCTTCCTTGCATAGATATAGCAGCAATCGATAAAACAGAACAACATACAAAAGAGTCCTCTTTTGATCCAAATACCATCCATTTTAAAGAGGCTACTGTTTTAATTGTTGATGATATTGAAAATAACCGTGCACTTATTGTTAAAAATTTAGAAAACAGTTCTCTGCGACTGCTTAGTGCATTCAACGGAGCCCAGGCACTCACAATAGTTCAAAAAGAGAAAATCGATCTTATCTTGATGGATATTAGAATGCCTATAATGGATGGCTATGAAGCAGGAAAATATATTAAACAAAAGAGTCAAATTCCAATTATTGCATTAACAGCTTCTGTAATGGAAGGAACACATGCGCAAGAGAAAAGAAAAATTTTTGACGGCTTTTTACACAAACCTGTTTTTAGAAAAGAACTCTTTCGTGAAGTCTGCAAATTCCTGCCATATGAACAAAAAGAAGTAGATCCTAAAGATCAGCAAAATTCACAAATTACTTTAGAAGAGAGAACACCAAGAGAGATAGAAGCAATAAAAGATATTTTTCACAAAGAGATTATCCCTTTAAAAAAACAGGCACAGGAGAGTCATAATATGAATGATATTGAAAACTTCAACAATGCCATAAAAGAACTGCGACAACACTATAATATTCAAGGTCTTGCCAGCTATAATGAAAAACTCACTATTGCTGTTGAAACTTTTGACATTAGCTCTATCCAGGAACTCCTTCGTAAATTCGATACACTCATATCATCCATAACAAAACAGTAGCATAGAAATATTTGCTAATTTTAAGCAACTCTTGGGTATAATTGCACGTTCCTTTCTCTTTGTAACTTCTAAAAGGAAGCTATATTTAGATCCGAAAGGGAAACAAAAGCCTTAATTTAGGCATACCAAGAGGAGATCATACTATATGAGAAACTACGAAAACCTAGTAATCGTAAAACCTACATTCACTGCTGAAGAGATTCAAGCAGCTGTAAAAAATGTTGAAGAGATAATAACTTCTAATGGCGGCGAAATCGCAGCTACAGACGCAATGGGAATGAGAAAACTTGCATACCCAATCGAAAAAAGTGAACGTGGTTATTACCATGTAATCTACTACTCAGTGGAGCCATCTGCAATCGCTGAAATTGAAAGACGTTTCCGTATCAATGAAGACCTTCTTCGTTTTGTAACTATCAAATATAGCACAAACCGTGAAGTAACTGCATGGAATGCTTTAGTTGAAAAAGCGAAAAAAGCAGCAGCAACTCCAGCTAAAGAAGAGACTCCTGCAGAGGAAGCTCCAAAGGCAGAAGAAGCAGCTACAGAAGCAGCAGCTGAGTAATAGCATACGCTATAAATTGAAGGAAGACCTATGTTTAATAAAATAATTTTAGTTGGTAACTTAACACGCGACATCGAACTACGCTACTCTCAGGCAGGTATGGGAATTGCAAAAACTGCAATCGCTACTAGCCGTAAATTCACTAGCAATGGTGAGAAAAAAGAGGAAGTTTGTTTTGTAGATATCACTTTTTTTGGAAGAAGTGCTGAAGTTGCTAACCAATACCTTAGAAAAGGAAGCAAAATCCTTGTTGAGGGAAGATTAAACTTTGAACAATGGGTTGACCAAAATGGACAAAAAAGATCAAAACACTCTGTAATTGTTGAAACTATGCAGATGCTTGATTCACGTGGTGATAACAACAACCA
>Ga0256837_1001315_pt1 | contig 17296 bp, 21 predicted proteins | sample 4562384metaG_FD_185976 | JGI IMG/M metagenome (GOLD analysis project Ga0256837, IMG submission 185976) | Hydrothermal vent microbial communities from Guaymas Basin, Mexico - 4561-384 | ecosystem: Environmental > Aquatic > Marine > Hydrothermal vents | place: Mexico: Guaymas Basin | collected...
CACTCATACACTAATGATCAAAATATCTTAGATGTCAAACACTCTAAAGACAAGCGTCGCGCTCGTGCAGGTGCTGTAAATATGATCCCAACAACAACAGGTGCCGCAAAAGCTATCAGTCTTGTTTTACCACAACTTGAAGGCAAACTTCATGGTCAGTCAGTTCGTGTTCCAACACCAGATGTTTCTATGGTTGACTTGAATGTTGTTGTGAAAAAAGGGACAACGAAAGAGGAAGTGAATGCTGTGTTTAATGAGATGGCTGAAACTAAACTCAAAGGTCTCTTACTTATAGATAAAGAGATGCGTGTTTCTCAAGACTTTGTTGGGTGTGAGTACAGTTCTATCGTTGCTGAGGATTTAACACAGGTGATCGGTGGAGATATGGTAAAAGTGATGGCTTGGTATGACAATGAGTGGGGATACTCTATGCGTCTTATCGATATGGCTGTTCATATTTCAAAATAGGAAATTTTATGGAACTTTTACACTTAAAAAGTTTGGATTTAGCAAATAAAAAAATATTTATCCGTTGTGACTTCAATGTTCCGATGGATGAGTTTGGCAATATCTCAGATGACAGACGTATCCGCTCTGCTGTGGCAACAATCAACTATTGTTTAGATCAGGATTGTGCTGTTATTTTGGCATCTCACCTTGGACGTCCAAAGGGTGAAGTGGTTGAAAAATACTCTTTAGCCCCTGTTGCAAGAAGACTGCAGCAACTACTAAAGCGTCATGTAGAACTTGCTCCTGGTGTTATTGATGATGCAACGATGCAACTTGCAACAGACCTACCTCGTCATGAAGTACTTTTACTTGAAAATCTTCGTTTTGAAGCGGGTGAGACAAAAGATGATGAAGCGCTAAGTAAAAAACTTGCTTCAATGGCAGAGTTTTATGTTAATGATGCTTTTGGTGTGAGTCACAGAGCACACGCTTCAGTTCATGGCATTACAAAGTTTTTTGATGATGCACACAAGGCAGCTGGTTTCTTACTTGAAAAAGAGATTACATATTTTGCAAAACTTATCAACAATCCTGTTCGCCCTTTTGCTGCTATCGTTGGTGGAAGCAAGGTTTCTGGAAAATTAGAAGCACTGACAAACCTTTTACCAAAAGTGGATAAGATATTTATCGGTGGTGGAATGGCATTTACATTTCTTAAACAGATGGGTTATGATATTGGAGCATCTCTTGTTGAAGATGATTTGCTTGAGGATGCACAACATGTTATGGATGAAGCAAAAAGACTTGGTGTAAAGTTTTATCTTCCTGTTGATGTGATTGCCGCTGAGAAATTTGCTGAAGATGCAGTAAGTAAAATTGTAACAGCTCAGGAGATTCCTAGTGAGTGGATGGGACTTGATATCGGTCCTGCAACAGTAAGACTGTATCGTGAAGGACTGAATGATGTACAAACAGTTCTTTGGAATGGTCCAATGGGTGTCTATGAAATGGAAAAATTTGCTCGTGGAAGCTCAAAAATTGCACACTTTGTAGCAGATAGCTATGCAACAACTGTTGTTGGTGGTGGTGATACTGCTGACTTGGTGCAACGAGTAGGTGTTGATGAGGAGATGAGCTTTATCTCAACTGGTGGTGGAGCATCACTGGAGCTTTTAGAAGGTAAAGTACTTCCTGGAGTAGAACCATTAATAAATCATAACGCACAACAAGAGGGATAATCAATGATAATAGCAGCAAATCTAAAAACCAATCTAACCCGCAAGGAAACACGCAACTATGTAGAGGAATTAAGTACTTATATGAAACAACACGCAAGTACTCAAGAGGTTTTGGTATTTCCTGCTATGAGTTCATTGGATAATTATGAGAGTAATGTAGTGATAGGTGCCCAAAATGCTTATCCTACACAAAATGGTGCTTTTACAGGGGAGATAGGACTTGATCATTTAGAAGAATTTGGTATAAAAACTATTCTTATAGGTCACAGTGAACGTCGCCATATTTTAGGGGAGTCTCAAGAGTTTATAGCAAAAAAATTTGAGTATTTTAAAAATCTTGGCTTTCAAATAGTGTACTGTGTAGGTGAACCTTTGGAAAAAAGGGAAGCAGGTAAAGAGGAGATGCTTACATATATATCTGCTCAATATGAGGGGATAGATACTAAGTATGAAAATCTTATCATCGCCTATGAGCCTGTTTGGGCTATTGGTACAGGGCTTACACCGACACTAGAAGATATTGAAGATATCCACCAAGAGTTAAAAACAAAATCATCAGCACCACTGCTTTATGGTGGAAGTGTCAAAGTAACCAATGCAAAAGAGGTACTTTCTTTGAAAAATGTTGATGGTATTTTAGTAGGAAGCGCAGCACTTTACAGTGAACATTTTTGTACCATGATTGGTTATGGGGATATTGTAGAAAAAGAAATGGTATAATATGAGTAGAAATGAAAAGATTAAAGAACAAATTGGATGGTTAAAATTACTTTTTGCTATTTTATCTGCAATAGTTGTATCTTTAGTCGGTTGGATAGCAACACATTATAAAAGTGGAGATTTTAATCTTTATATAGCTTTGATACTCGTTGTTATTATCTCATTTTCTCTTATAGATATCAACAAAAGAGCTTATCGTAAAATGGATGAGTTGGAGGAGTTATAGTTATGGAATGGATATTGATAATAGCTGTAAGTGTTGTAGCCTATGCATTTTTTAAGATAATAGGTGAAATAAACCATCATCAAACAATGAAATAAAAGAAATAAGGAAAGAAATAGAATGATAATGAAAGGCAAACGAGGTCTTATAGTAGGGCTTGCGAACAATAAATCAATCGCTTATGGAATAGCAAAAGCATGTCATGAGCAAGGTGCCCAGATGGCATTTACATATCTTAATGATGCGTTGAAAAAAAGAGTTGAGCCAATCGCTAAAGAGTTTGGCAGTGAGTATGTGTATGAGCTTGATGTAAGTAATGAAGAGCATATGGCAGGACTTGCTGCAAAGATCGAAAAAGATTTTGGCAAGATAGACTTTTTGGTACACTCTGTAGCTTTTGCTCCTAAAGAAGCATTAAGTGAGCCTTTTATCAAAACTACAAAACAAGCTTTTCAAATTGCTATGGATATATCAGTTTATTCTCTTATAGATCTTACAAATCGTTTAGAAAGTGTTTTGAGTGATGATGCTTCTATATTAACACTTTCATATTTAGGTGGACCAAAATACATTGTAAACTACAATGTTATGGGTGTAGCTAAAGCTGCTTTAGAGTCAACTGTTCGTTATATGGCAGTAGATCTTGGTGCAAAAGGGCAGCGTGTTAATGCTATTAGTGCTGGACCTATTAAAACACTTGCAGCCGCTGGTATAGGGGATTTTAAACAGATTCTTAACTGGAATGAAGTGAATGCTCCGCTAAAGAAAAATGTGACAATCGAAGAGGTTGGCAACTCTGCTATGTATTTGCTAAGTGACCTTAGTTCAGGTGTTACAGGTGAGATTCACTATGTAGATGCTGGCTATAACATCATGGGTATGGCAGCAGCAACAACTAGCGAAGATGGTAAAACAATGCTTGCATGGGATGCAAGATAGTTGGTAGATGTTGCACTGTATCCATTTAAACAAAAAATCATTTAAGTTAATAAAATAATTGTATTTCTTTGTTTCATATTGAAATTATACCTAATAATTAAATATAATATTTTTTATAAATATTAAGAATATATTATGCTATATTGCAATTGAAAATATAAAATTAAGTGGTGATGCTGAATTAAATTACCAAACTACAAGTTCTAAGTTGGCAAAAGATAGCAGTTCAGCTGATACAGCATTAAATTTAAACATAACAACAGATTTACTAAAAAATGATTCAGTTTTTGTAAGTACTGGTGTTGGATATACTGTGCTTTCTACATTAGGATTAGAACAAAATCTAGTATCTAATACATGGGGTGGTGCTCATAGTATTACAGGTAATACTTCAAGCCGTGGTGCTGCTGCTGTTAATACTGCCACTGATGTTAGCAAAGCTCAGTCTAAGCTTTACACTGAAGTATGGTGGGCTTATGGTAATGTTACTAAATCAGGTTCAGATTCAATCAACCTAACAGTTGAAGGTAATGCAATGGATTATGTTGATTTAGGTCTTTATGTTACATCAATCAGCAATAATGCTGGAGATTTAACTGAAGTTGCTTTAAGAGCTACAAAATCTTTTGGATCATTAGATGCTGCCGTTGCAATTATTAATGATAATCCAGAATCAAGTGATTCAACGAACTATGCACAAGCATATTTGACTTTAAATTTTTAGTAGTACACTAAACTTAAAACCATAATTCCCTTTTTTGGGAGTTATTTCTTTTTCCCCTTTTTTTCAAAATATCATTTATGTTACAATGCTTTTATGAAACTTTTAATCCAAAAATTATCTTATATCTTTTTTATGTTGTTACTCATCTCTCTTATATCCTTCCTTGCTATTCATGCAGCACCTAACTCTTTTTTTGCAGCAGGTGAACTTAATCCAAATATGACGCAAGAGGCGTTGGCAAAACTCAAAGCAGTATATGGACTTGATAAGCCATTATATAAGCAGTATTTGGACTGGATAACTCATCTGATGCAGTTAGATTTTGGTGTATCGTTTGTAAGTGGGCAGGAGGTTACTACTGAGATTTTACATCGTATAGGTGTAACACTGAGTATGAATTTTATATCACTTGTTGCTGTCTTTGGTATCTCTTTATATTTGGGTATTAAAGCTGCTTTGTATAACAACACAACATTAGATTATATTATTCGGCAAATCTCTTTAGTGTCATTTGCTATGCCCTCATTTTATTTGGCACTGCTTTTTATTATTCTCTTTGCTTTAAATTTACATCTTTTCCCAATTGCAGGGCTTCATTCTGTTGATGTTGAGAAGGGATTTGCTTACTATACAGATATGGTATGGCATTTGGTTTTACCTGTGTCTGTTATGATATTTGTAGGTTTGGGGAGTATGATTATCTACATTCGTTCTTTAACCTTAGAGATACTAAAAAGTGATTATTATTATTTTGCTCGCTCACGAGGGCTTGATAAAGTACAACTCTTGCGTATTTATATACTTCCGAATCTTTTACCTCCTATTATTACACTTTTAGGTTTGTCTCTTCCAGGTCTTATAGGTGGAAGTGTGATTTTAGAGGCGATTTTTGGTATAGAGGGGATGGGACAGCTTTTTTATTCGAGTGCTATGAGTAGAGATTACCCTGTGATTATGGGTATTTTAATCATTACAGCTTTTTTAACACTTCTTGGAAATATGATAGCTGATATGATACTTTTAAGACTCAATCCCTATATGAATAGACAATAATAAGATTATGGTATAATTGTTTATGGCAAGAATAGATGAAATAAAAGAAGAATTGAATTATTTGAAAGTTTGGCTTGGTATTATTGTTATTACAACAATAAGTTTAAAGGATTTATAATGGAATTTCTTGTGATTATGACTATTGCTTTTTTTATTGGTACAATTATTTATGTAGGAATTAATGCAGGTAATATCTCTCATACATAAGCATAAAATGCTTATGTATATTTAATTAAAGAGTGCTTCAAGAGCATCAACACTCTCTTTTTTCTCTTCAATCTCACCATTTTCATTTGTTTGTGCATCTGTTTCTATAAGCTCGATTTGCATCCCTGTCAGCATTGATGCTAAACGGATATTGATACCACTTTTACCGATCGCTTTTGATTTTTGATCACTTGGCAGTGTGATGATAGCTTTTTCATTTTCACCATCTTCATTTTTTACTATTTCAACATGAGAAATGATAGCTGGACTCATAGTACGTGATACAAAAAGTTCTGGAATTGTTGTGTATTCTATACAGTCAATGTTTTCACCGATAAGTTCTTGACTTACTGCATTGATACGTACCCCTTTGACACCAACTGTAGCACCAACAGCATCAACTTGTGGGTGTGTAGAGAGAAGTGCAATTTTTGCACGCTCACCAGGAATACGAGCTGATTTTTCGATAATGACAGTACCATCTGCAATCTCTGGTACTTCAAGTTCAAGTAGTGCTTCTAAAAATTTTGGAGATGTTCTTGAGAGTTCTATTTGAATGCCGTTTTCTTTATCCATATTGACACGGCGAACAACAGCTTTGATATGATCACCCACTTGAAACACTTCCCCTTTAATACGGCTTTTCATAGGAAGTACAGCACGAATCTCATCTACCTCTATATATGTAGCGTTTTGAGCATCTACACGTGTTACACGACCGCTTACAAGTGTACCCACTTTAGATTTGTATTTGTTATAGATCTCATCTTCAACAAGGCGTTGTACATGGTATTCTATTTCACGGTGAAGTTGAGAAGCAGCTGTACGGCCATACTCTTCTAAATCATGATCAATTTGGAGTTGATCTCCTAGTTCTACTTGATCATCATACTCTCTTGCCTCACTTATAGAGATATAAGCTGGTGCAATCTCTTCATCTTGAAGTTTTTCATCATCATCTGCTACAACAGTGATAGTTTGAACAATTTTTATACTTTTGGTTTCCTCATCAACATTTGCTTCAAAAGCAAAATTACGATCAATAACTCTTTTTGCAGTCTGAACAAAAGCAGTTTTTAAAGCTTCTAAAACTTTTTCAGGTTGCAGCCCTTTTTCATGTGCGATAGCTTCTGCAATATCTAATATTTTTTCCATTTTTATTCCTTAATATTTTAAGAAATCTTTCTAACAATGATAATTAATTGGGGGATTTCTTAATGAAGTTCATTATTATACTCAAATACTACTAAAAACATCTTTAATTAGCTTTTTAGTAGTATTTGAGTATAATGCAAAACTTTTAAACATTATGAGGATATATTATGGATTTAAAATTAGCAAGAACTGATTTGCATACAAAACCAAAAAAAGTTGATTTGTCGAAAATAGAATCAACTGTAGAGAAAGAAAAAAGTGTTATTTTTTACTTTGATAGAGAAAATTCTCACAAAGACTTACTTGCACTTCAAGACCATTTTGAAGCACAGGGGAAAAGTTTTTATATGAGCGAAGTAAAATACGGACTTGCAGACAATGATTATATGTACCAAGTACATATTATGAACTAAAAGAGGTTTTATGAGTAAGAAGCTATTTATTGAAACACTAGGTTGTGCTATGAACTCTAGAGACTCAGAGCATATAATTGCAGCGCTCAAAGAGAAAGAGGGGTATGAAACAACATCAAATCTCAAAGAAGCTGACCTAATTTTGATAAATACATGTTCTGTTCGTGAAAAACCAGTTGCCAAACTTTTTTCTGAACTTGGTGTGTTTAACAAAAAGAAAAAAGAGGGTGCAAAGATTGGTGTATGTGGCTGTACAGCTTCCCATCTTGGAGATGAGATTATTAAACGTGCTCCTTATGTCAACTTTGTTTTAGGTGCAAGAAATGTTTCTAAAATAACAGAAGTTTTACACAAGAACAAAGCGGTAGAAGTTGATATCAACTACGATGAGAGTGAGTTTGCATTTGATGATTTTAGAACATCTCCTTATAAAGCATATATCAACATCTCGATAGGGTGTGACAAACAGTGTACATTTTGTATAGTACCAAAGACGCGTGGAGATGAGATCTCTATTCCCGATGCTCTTATCATACAAGAAGCACAAAGAGCAGTAGATAATGGTGCAAAAGAGATCTTTCTTTTAGGGCAAAATGTGAATAACTATGGGCGTCGTTTCTCCTCAAGTGAGCATGAAAAAGTAAACTTTACAGAACTTTTACGTCGTTTGAGTAAAATTGAGGGATTAAAGCGTATCCGCTTTACTTCTCCACACCCTTTTCATATGGATGATGAGTTTATAAAAGAGTTTGCAACGAATCCTAAAATCTGTAAATCAATGCATATGCCATTACAAAGTGGAAGTTCTAAAGTACTTAAAGATATGAAGCGTGGTTATACCAAAGAGTGGTTTTTAAATCGTGTTGAGAAGTTACGTGCTATGTGTCCTGAAGTAAGTATTTCAACCGATATTATTGTTGCTTTTCCTGGTGAGAGTGATGCTGATTTTGAAGAGACCATCGATGTGATGAAGCAGGTGAGGTTTGATCAAATATTCTCTTTTAAATACTCTCCAAGACCTGAAACACAAGCGCAACACTTTAGTGATGTTGTTGACCCTGAAGTGGCTTCAGAGAGACTCTCTTATCTTCAGGCACTTTATACACAACTTCTTGATGAAAAAAGCCAAAAACAGCTTGGCAAAGTGTACAAGGTATATTTTGAAGAGCTTAATGCCGATGGGTATGTCTCAGGACGCAGTGATAATAATCTTGTCATTAAAACAAAAGGTTCAGAAGAACTTTTGGGTGAGTTTCGAGATGTCAAAATTACGAAGATAGGTCGCACTATCTACACGGGTGAGATCGTTGCTTAAAAAGCTTTCTCGCTCCCTTGCTCTTTTCATAGTACCAGCTCTTGGTGCTTTTTTAATCCGTTTTTTATATTTTACAAACAAGAAAGTCTTTGAAGCTCCTAAAGATTTGGGTGAGAAAAACTTTATTATGGCGTGTTGGCATGGTGAATTGCTAATGATTCCTTATGCATATCTTCGTTACAGAAAGACTCCCCATGTTAAACTTTTAATATCAGAACATTTTGATGGCAATTTGATTGCAAAAACACTCTCTTTTTTTGGTTTTGAAACGATTCGAGGCTCTTCTACAAGGGGTGGGGTGAAAGCTTTGATGCAATCCATTAAGGAGTTGCGTGTTGGATATGACTTAGGTATCACCCCAGATGGTCCAAAAGGTCCTCGACATAAAGTGAGTGATGGTATCATCCATATGGCACAAAAAGCAAAGATACCTGTAGTTCTTGTAGAGATTCACCCCCAGAAATATTGGCAACTTCGTTCATGGGATAGGTTTGTAATTCCAAAACCTTTTGGTACAATTAGGTATTATATAAGTGAACCTATCACAATAGATGGTATGGAATTTGAAGAAGCAAGAGCGCTTATTCAAAAAGGATTGTTGCAACATGAACGTTAAGTCTTTAGTATTATTTGCATTCTCTGCTATTTTGGCGATGGTTGTTTATTTTCTTTTAAACCCTTCTTATGAAAAATCTCTAGAGGCAAAGTATTATTATGAGATTGGAGATTACAAAAAAGCGTATGAGCGTGCAAATGAGGCGTTTTCTCTTGATATTTACAATCGTATGGCTTCAACCATTATGGCGCAATCAAAAATAGCGATGAAGTACAAAAAATATATTGATGAGGCAAAACAGTATTTAGAAGAGATTAATGAGATTGTTAATCAAGAGAGTATTAGTGATGCAGATCGAGCAAAGATTAAGCTTATGAGTGAAATAATGGTGAAGCGTTATATTAAACTTGCTCCAAGTGTTGTTACAGATGAATCTTTAGTTCAAGAAGCGCGAAAATATTATAAAAATTTTGAGAAGTTACTTGAAAAAGTTAACAACTAGGGATATTGATTCTTTTCTTTTGTATCTGCAAAAGCAAAGAGGATATTCATCTCTTACACTTCAAACATACCAAAGAGCTTTATATGAGGCATTTGAATATATTGAGTTTGTTTATGACAAGCAAAAAATTATTTGTAATCTTATGCCTTATCGTTTACATATAGCTTCATTAAATCCAAAAACAATCACAAAAAAATTAAGTGCTATACGAAGTTTTGTTAACTATTTGAATGATGAAGGGTTGCGTGTTGTACTGCAAGCTGATGAAAGTATAAAAGTTGCAAAAACACTTCCCAAGCCTATTTTGCATAAACATATAGTTGAAGCATTACAAAGCGCCTCTTTAGAAGAGAGCGTTGTTGTTGTTATGCTCTATACTTTGGGACTGCGGATTTCAGAGCTGAGCAATATTAAGATTGAAGATATTTCACAGGAATGGATTCGAGTGATAGGAAAAGGGAATAAACAAAGAGATGTTCCCCTTTTGAAGATAACAAAAGAGTTGATAGACACATATAGAGCAAATTTTAGTAGAAAACAATTTCTTTTTGAGAAAAATGGCGAAAAATTAAGCGAAAATAGTCTAAGATATATCGTAACTAAAGTGTTTCAACGAGTAGGTTTAAAAGTGACTCCCCATCAATTGCGTCATTCATATGCAACATCACTCTTAAATGGTGGTGCTCCCATTGTTGATGTAAGTGAGTTACTTGGTCATTCCTCGATGGCAACAACACAGATATATACAAAACTAGGAAGTGCTTTGAAACAACAAAATTATCAAAAAGCACACCCCTTATGTGGAGCAAAAAAGTAGTGCTATCAAAGATTTTTGAAGCTTTATATGTTAAAGTGCTAGTCAATATCATCATACAAAAAACAAAGACTCTCATCTATATAGAAGTGTATGGGAGAAAAGGTGTTGTGGAACATATTCATAATGAGTTTGACACACCAACACCATCACAGCAGATGATTGATTTTATAACATCATATACAAAAGAAACCCCTTATTTTTATATATCTTATCTTGATCCTTCAAACACGCAAGGAGTTGTACCAACATGTAATAAAAACAAGCTTGCTTATTATAAAGATATATCATCATGTGAATATTTATGTTTTAATAACAGCTGGACATTTTATACATCTAAATCTGAACTCTATGAGTTGGAAAAAGAGCAGGGACTCTTAGGTGTAGATTTCGTTTTTTCCCCTTTTGTAGTTTTGGCAAACTTTTTTCAAGATAAAATATCTTCTCACATCTCCTTGTATGTTTTAATTTTGGAAGATAGTATTGTATTGAGTGTTTTTGAAGATTCAATGCTGCTGTATGGGGAGCATTTAGTTGTAAAGATAACAGATGATGAAGATACATTTTCCCATGTTGATGATGAAGATATTACAGAGATTGAAGATGCATTGGATGAAAATATAGATTTAGAAGATATTGATGTTGATGATAATATTGAATCATTAGAAGATTTTGGTGATATTGAAGATCTTGATTCTCTTGAGGATATAGAAGATTTTTCAGATAATAGAGATATAGAAGAGGAACTGCAAGAGGGAGATATGGATCTTAAAGAAGGGGATAAAGAACATTTCAATCAAGACTATAGCCGTTTTACTCTTATCGAAGAGTCAGTAGCACATTATTATAAAGATGATCGTTATGAAAGTAAATTTTTAGAAAATATTTATATAGCTGATAGTGTAGGTGTAAGTTATGATTTAAAAAAGCTTTTGGAAGAAGAGATGTTTTTTAATGTTTATATCAGACGAATAGATATTGGAGTGGAAGTGAGTGAAATTGCGAAGAAGGAGCTTGGTTTATGAAGTACAGTTATGTAAAACCACGAAAAAAGACTCCATTTACGCCAGAATTTCAACTTATAATAATCTTCTTCGGTATCAGTATATCGATGTTAATGACAACATATATATTTTTGCTTTATAAAAATTATACATTTGAAAAAGATAAAATGCGTATTGTAAATGAGCGTTTAGCATTACAAAAAGATATTGAACTTCTTAATACAAAAATAGCATATATTCAAAAGCAAAAAGCATTGGCAGAAAAAATCTATACAAACAATACAGTTTTAAGAGATTCTATTGCAAATCTTTTTGATTTAGTTCCTGAACGCATAACATTGTCAAAAGCACAGTTGCTTAAAAATGGTCTTATCCTTTATGGCATTACACCAAACAAAGATGTTTATAACTTTATGTTGCAAGCACCATTACGCTCTATCTTTCAAAAAACATACACTAGTTTTTACCCTGCAAAAAATGGATGGCTTCATTTTGTTTCAAAAAACTATATGGAAGATGATACAACTGATGATGAGGAGTTAACTAATGAAGATTAATATCACTCGCCATCATATTTATATGATTACAGTTTCAGTTATACTTTTTCTTTTTGTAATATTATTTTCTTTTTTGGTTCTTATTCCTGAGGGGAAGGAGTATAGACAAAAACGTTTGGCATTAAAAAAGGAGTTTAAAGAATATTACAAATATGAAAACTATCATGATGAGACAGTTGCAAAATATAAAGAGTTGCAAAGTAAAAACAGACATATCATTACCGCTTTTGACTCTATCTTTAATCCGCAAAGATTTCAAAAACAGCACAAAAACTATTTTAGTTCCTTAATTCTTTCAAAACTTAACAGAGAGAAAGATGAAGATAGTTTCGCGGTGTATGAAGTTAATACTACTTCAAAAATATCTTCTCCTACAAATTTTTATGACTTTTTAGATGCAGTCAATAAAAGTGACTGGATTATAGGGGTTAATTTTCCTATTGATTTTCAAAGAGATGGGGAGATGATAAAATCATCTTTTACAATGAAAGTTTATGCTAACAATAAAGACAAAAACTCTACCAAATCAGGCTCTAAAGCTAAATAAGCCCTGAGTTTTGGATCAATTTTTAACAAACGCATCTTCTCTTTAAACTCTTTAGAAAAGGTTGCGTGTTGTTTTAAAAAAGGTGCTATTAAAATATAATCATTCCAGTGTGTAATAATATAGCGACGCCCAATAACAATACTTGTATTATCTTCTAAAAGTTCTCTCTCTGCACCTGTGATGATATGTCCTAAAGATTTAAGATGCTTATCTATTAGGTAGATATTATTGCGTGTTGAGAGCTTTTTTTTGAAATAGGCAAGCTGCTTGCGTGTTTGGATAATCTCCTCCTCAACAAGAAGTTTTTTGTCTTTGTCTAAATATTCAAAACTCTTTGCTATCCCTTTTTTATATTGCTTAAGAAGTGGTGTTGCGTGTTGATGACGAAAAGCGTTGCGTGTATAGCTTTCATCAGAGTTTGTTACATCTTCAAAATACTCGATATTGCGTATTTGTAAGTATTGTAAAAGTTCTGCTTTGTCAAGATGTAGCAAAGGGCGTACAAGTGTGTAATGTTTACGTTTTTCTATCATCTGCATCCCTGCAAGTTCAACACATCCAGACCCTTTGCAAAACTGCATCAACATCCACTCAAATCTATCTCCCAAATGGTGTGCTGTTAAAAGGTTGTCATAATGGTGTGTTGTGATAAGCCTTTCAAAAAAGTTATAGCGAATCTCTCTTGCCTGTGCTTCAAAATTGGTTGTTATTGGAGGGGAATGATGGATGAAACACTGGAGATTATGTTGCTGTGCGAGTTTTTTGGCATAGGCAACTTCCTCTTTACTTTGGGCTCTTATACCATAATCAACAATCGCTATATCAAAAGAGATACCAGATTCAAGCAAGAGGAAAAAAAGTGCGCTAGAATCCCCTCCGGCAGAGAATGCCAGAAGATTGTTTTTATTTTCTAAAAAAGGTTTAGTTTGCAGATGAAGCATTATCAACAGTCGCTGTAAGAATATCACCAACTATATCAGTTATTTTTGCATTATATGCTTTTCCAAACACAAGCTCATTTTCATCATCAGTGCGGTCATTGACATAGATCTCACCATCAATTTCAGGTGCCCAAAGAAGCTCCCTAGCAGAGAGTAAAAACTGATGTTCATCACTCTCTCCATCTATGACAATCTTGCGTGTTTTGCCAACTTCAGCCTCTAAAGAGTTGCGTGTTGCTTCAGCTGCGATGTCACCTAAAATCTCAGCACGTTGGAGTTTGGTTGCTTCATCAATCTTACTCTCTTGCATCTCATAGGCTGAGGTTGTTTCCTCATCAGAGTAGCTAAAGACATTGATACGGTCAAATCCAAAACTCTGTGCAAAATCACACATCTCTTCAAACATCTCCTGCGTTTCTCCAGGATGTCCGACAATAAAACTTGTTCTTACAAAAGAGTCAGGAAGTTTGCGCATATACTCCAAGAGTTCTATTGTTTTTTCTTTCCCAAAACCACGCTTCATGATACGCAGCATATCATCGTTGATGTGTTGGATAGGCATATCGAAATAGTTGTGAAAAATCTTGCTTTTTGCAATATTTTGGAGAAGTTTTATGGTTGTTGTTGATGGATAGAGGTATAAAATACGAGCACTCTTAACCCCCTCAATAAGCTCAATGCGTTGGATAAGTAGCGAGAGTCCATCTTGAATGTTTTGGTCACGCAGATAAGAGCTGGAATCCTGAGAAACAAAAGAGAAGTCCCAGTACCCTTGTGCTACAAGTGATTCTACTTCTTTTGCGATAGAGTCTAAATCGCGTGAATGTAGCTTCCCTTTAAAACTTGGAATGGCACAAAAACTACATGCTTGGTTACACCCCTCTGAGAGTTTGATATAGGCGTGGTAGGTGGAACCAGTCACAACACGCTCCGCTCCGTCTATAAGATAGACTTCATCAGAAAAACGACTCTTTTTCTCCACTAAAAGTTCATCTATTTTATCATAGTCACCCACACCTGTAAAGATATCAACCTCTGGAATCTGCTCTTGAAGCTCCTCTTGATAACGCTCCGAGAGACATCCTGCCATCACAAGCAAAGAGTCCTCTTTTCTGGCATCGTGGAGTGATAAAACTGTGTTGAGTGATTCCTCTTTAGCGGCATCAATAAAACCGCAGGTGTTGACGATGATAACATCTGCTTCTTCGTTGTTGTCTGTGAGTTCAAAATTTTTGAGTCTTCCCATCATCACTTCGGTATCTACAAGATTTTTGGTACATCCAAGTGAGACAATATGGAGTTTGTTCGCCATGCTACTTCTTTTTTAGCGAATTATAGCGTATAATCGCTTTATGAAAAAATATGATGTAGTAATTTTGGGTGCAGGAGCAAGTGGATTGATGTGTGCAGGCAATATCAGTCCAAAAAAATCTCTTGCCATAGTAGAGGGCAACACGCAAGTAGCAAGAAAAGTGAAAATCTCAGGTGGGGGCAAGTGTAATATCACCAATATTGAGGTGAAAGTAAGTAATTATGATGGTGATGTAGAGCTTCTAAAGAGTGTGTTTAAGCGTTTTAATAAAGAGAAACTGTTGCGTTTTTTAGAGAGAAACAAGGTAGAGTTGGAGCTGAGAAAAGGGCGTTACTACTTTTGTAAAAAGAGTTCTGATGATATTATAGAGCTTCTCACACGCAACGCTAAACACGCAGAGCTTTTTTTGGATGAAAAGATTGTATCTGCAACAAAAGAGGGTGAAGATTTTGTTATACAAACACATCAACGAACTTTGTATGCACAGAAGTTGGTTGTAGCCACAGGTGGCAAAAGTTTTGCACAATTGGGTGCAACAGATGTAGGGTTGCGTGTTGCTGAGAGTTTTGGGATAGAAACGAAAAAATTTACCCCTGCACTTGTGGGGCTTACTTTGCAAAAAGAGCAGTTTTGGATGAAAGAGCTCAGTGGTTTGAGCTGTTATGTGCATATAAAAGTTGGCGAAAAAATACTTCAAGAGGAGATGCTTTTTGCCCATAAAGGGATAAGTGGTCCTGCGGTACTTTCTGCTTCGCTGTATTGGGAAAAAGGGGAGATAAGTATCAACTTTTTACCTGCACACAAGATTCAAGAACTTATACAAGGCAAAAAGATGTTAAGTTCAGCCATCCCCTTACCAAAAAGACTCGCTAAAGCGCTTATTCAAGCATTAGATGTAGAAGATAAAGAGTGTTCTAAACTTACAAAGCAGGAGAGAGAAAAACTGAAGTCGTTGCACAATTACATTTTTTCACCAGCAGGCAGTTTTGGTTTTACAAAAGCGGAAGTTTCCAAAGGGGGTGTAGTGAGTGAAGAGATTAATCCTAAAACATTAGAATCAAAAAAAATAAAAAATCTTTATTTTATTGGTGAAGTGGTCGATGTAACAGGAGAACTCGGTGGTTATAACTTTCAGTGGGCATTTTCTAGTGGTTTTGTATGTGCAAAAAGTATATAAATGTTTATTTAAAGCAAGTTTAACCTCCTAGTGGATAGAATAATTCTCAGAATGTAAAAATTAAGGAAACTTATGAAATTTTTTAAGTTTGTAATGCTTGGACTTTTTGTCTCGTTGTCGTTTGGCTTTTTGGGATGTCAAAGTACTAATAGTGACGCTCCAGCAAGTGGAGGTGATACAAATACATCTTCACCAACAAACCCTCCATCATCTGATGTAAATCAAAGTGTAGTCAAACTTTCTATAGTTGGTGGTAATACTATTACTGCCACAGGAAGTGGTGAAGTTAAAGAGATAAACATTGTTGGTTTTAATGCAAATAGCTCCACCGATGTTGTAGGTGAGATTGCTTTTCAATATCCTGCTGATTTTGTAAACAAGGGAGTTGATCTTGGTCTTGTAACCCCTTCAAAGCAAACTTTTGCTGATGGTATAGTACATTTTCAGTACAAGGCACCAGCTGATTTAAAAGCGAGAGAAGATGAAAACTATACTGGAACTGTTTTTACATTTTATGATTTGAATAATCCTTCTGTTAGTGTACAATTACAAGTAGATTTTAACTCTTCATCTAGTTATTCAGCAACTGATCCTGTTCTTAAAACACTCCTTTTATCAGATGAAAAAATTAATGTAACAACTGATAGTGAACGATTTTCTTTAACATTACTTGCTTTTAGTGATCAAGGCACAACAGATATCACTACAGAGATAAAAGTTAAATATCCTCAAGCAGTATTGGATAAGAAAATTGATGTTGGATATATTCAACCTTCTATAAATGTAGTGAATGGAAAAGCTGTCTTTAGTTATGAAGGACCACAAAATGTAGCTACTACTCTTGCTAAATTAAATGCAGCAGGATTAGGTGATAGTGTATTAGTTAATTTTTATAATGTTGCAACAGGTGTAAATGTAGATTTGAATATAAGTTTCCAAAAAGCTCCTGAAGCAGACTTTAGTCGTTATACACTGACTTCTGTGCCATCATATATCGTTCTTTCCAAAGTATCTCAGAAAGAAACTATCGATTTATATTTAGAAGATAACAACTCTCGTCCTGTAGCTGGAGAGACACTTCTTTTAGACTATTTTGATGGTACAAAAGGGAGTGTAAACTCTTTTAGTGCAACAACCGACGCAAACGGACACGCAGCATTTGAATATAGCGCACCATCTCCGTTGCCAGCTGATGGAATTCTTTTAAATATGACTTTTAGAGGTGTTAATTCTACACTTCATGAAATAAATACAACTGTTGAAGTTAACACTACAGCTCCTAGTAAAGACTACAGCGGATATGAGTTAAGTATCGTAGATGCAAATCGTACCATCACAACACCATCACAGAGTGAGGTGTTTGATATCTTCTTAAAAGATGCAAATAACAATCCAGCAGAGGGTGATGTTGTAACACTCGATTTCTTTGATGGAAACAGCGGAACAGTG
>Ga0256837_1001316_pt1 | contig 17257 bp, 14 predicted proteins | sample 4562384metaG_FD_185976 | JGI IMG/M metagenome (GOLD analysis project Ga0256837, IMG submission 185976) | Hydrothermal vent microbial communities from Guaymas Basin, Mexico - 4561-384 | ecosystem: Environmental > Aquatic > Marine > Hydrothermal vents | place: Mexico: Guaymas Basin | collected...
GTTCAGAATCAATATGATTTCTGCTATTACCAACACAGGTAAGAGTATGTTCGCTCTGTATGATGAGAGTATCAATGTTGACAGATTTATCGATTTTATGCAAAGAGTTGCATATAGCGGTCTAACTTTTTCAAACATCCGAGTGTAAGTTATGCAGCTTGATATTTCAGATTATTTGATGGGGGAGTAATAAGACTTTATCGCGGAACATGGTATGATTGTTGAATACTGTAAACATACTTAAAGACCTTCTAACAAAATATTCCACATCCTTTGAACCTCTTTATCATCTAAAAATAAAGAAGATTTGTTGTTATAAAGTTCTTCTAAGGCAAAACTGTTGATAGGGTAGGTATGGGAACAGAGTTCATGGGTAGGAAGATATGCCCGAAGTAAAGATATTTTCTCGTCAATTTTACGAGAACATAAAAAGCAGTGCATATCTGTATGAAGCCTTCCCTCATGCTCAAGAAGTTTTGTGTAGGACTCAATGGCAACTCTCTTTGGGTTTTGTTTGTTCCATTGTTTGGAAGCTTCTTCCAAAAGATCAAAATAGAAACTTCCTATATCTTCTGATTCTTTGAGATGTTTGTAAAAAAGTGCTGTAAAGTTTTGCCAAAGTTGAAGTTTTTTATAATCATTGATCCAAGGGTATCCAATATGGATCACATCTTTGAGTCGTCCTATGGTAGTTTTGGAGGAGGGTTCTATCTCAAAATCTATTTTAAATCCGAGATTGATAACACCATGCCTTGCACCATAGAATCTATAAAGGGTCTCTAAGCTATCTCTTGTTATGATTGTAACTATCAAATCTTCCTCTTTGACACGATTAAGATTGATGATAAAACCTTGCATATAACTGCTTCCTTTATACTCACTTTTTTCTTTTATGAATGAAAATTCTCAGATATTATACTTTTTTAAACCTTTATTTTGTACAATATATAACTTTGTCTTTAATAGACTAAGTTTCTTTAAAAAGAGATTAAATTTACACCTTTTGTGTGTAAAATTTACAAATTTGGGAGTAAAAATGGTTGAACATCATGATTTATTAAGATCGTTTAAGGATAATTGTGGTTTTGGTCTTGTTGCCAACATCAAAAATAAGCCATCACGCAAAGTTTTAGACGATGCTATCACAGCACTCGAGAGAATGATGCACCGTGGTGCAGTTGCTGCAGATGGTAAAACTGGGGATGGAAGTGGTTTACTTCTTTCTATGCCGACAGAGTTTATAAAAAAAGAGACTCAAAAGAATGGAGTAGAACTTCCTAAGCAGTTTGGGGTTGCTTCTGTTTTTACAAAAGATATCACACATCTTGATCTTTTAGAAGAGGTTTGTACTAACAATGATTTAAAAGTTGTCTACCGTCGTAATGTACCAGTGAATACAAATGCATTAGGTGAACAGGCTATTGAGACTTTACCACATATTGTACAACTTATTATTACTCCAAACTCTATTATGGCTACAAAGAGATTTGATGCGCTTTTATATCTTTCAAGAAAAGAAACAGAGCATAAGCTTGTAGATGAGAGAGATTTCTATATAGCGTCAATGAGCTCGAAGGTGCTTTCATACAAAGGGCTTGTAATGCCTACGCATATTAAAGAGTTTTATGAAGATTTACAAGATGAAACATTTAAGATCTCTTTTTCACTGTTTCACCAAAGATTCTCAACAAATACACTTCCAGAATGGCGTTTGGCACAACCGTTCCGTGCTGTTGCACACAATGGTGAGATCAACTCGGTAGAGGGAAATAGAATCAATGTTGAAATAAAAAGTGAATCTATTAAGTCGGAAGTGTTTACTGATGAAGAGATTCAACGATTACTCCCAATTCTTCAACCAGGTTCTTCTGATTCAGCATCAGCTGACAACTTTTTTGAGTTTTTGATTGTAAATGGTATGGATTTCTTCAAAGCTGTTCGTGCAGTTATCCCTTGTGCATGGCAAAATGCTCCCCATATGGATCCAGAGCTTCGTGCATTCTATGAGTATCACTCTACAGTATTTGAAGCATGGGATGGTCCTGCAGCATTCTCTGTAACTGATGGTCGCTATATTGGTTGTGTACTTGATAGAAATGGTCTTCGTCCATCAAAATATATTGTAACAAAAGATGATAATCTTCTTATTGCTTCAGAATATGGTGTAGTGGATATTGAAGAAGATGAGATTAAAGAGCGAGGAAGACTTCAGTCTGGTGAGATGTTAGGACTTGATTTAAAATATGGCAAGCTTCTTAAATCCAATGAAATTGACGACTATCTAAAATCTTCAAACCCATACATGAAATGGCTCAATGAGCATATGATCTATCTTCAAGAGCATGTTGAAGAACAATACAGTGAAGCTGAAGCGATGGAAGAGGATGTTTTAGTACGAAAACAAAAATACTTCAACATCACAGAGGAGATTGTTGAGCAGGTTGTAGAACCTATGATTAATGATGGTAAAGAGGCTGTGGGTTCTATGGGTGATGATACACCACTTGCTGCTTTTTCTGAAAAACAAAGAAATTTTACAGACTTCTTTAAACAAAAGTTTGCTCAGGTAACAAACCCACCGATTGACCCTATCCGTGAAAAAGTGGTAATGAGTTTAAATACTGGTTTTGGTGAAGTGCATAATATTTTGGATGAGATACCATCACACGCACACCGTTTAAAATCTATTTCACCTATTATTACATTGGAAAAACTTGAAGTGTTAAAATCTTTTGGTGATGTGAAATCTCCAAGCTACCAGTCATTTTACAAAAATAAAACATTCTCAACAGCATACCAAAATGACCTCAAAACCTCATTGGAAAAACTTGCAAATGAGATTGTTAAATCAGTAAAAAATGAGGGTACACGTATTGTTATTTTAGATGACAGAGAATTCTCTCAAGAAAACAAAATTATACCAATGGCTATGGCAGTAGGGCGTGTAAATTTCGCACTTTTAAAAGCAAAAGTACGTCACTTAGTTTCTATCATCTCTGTAACAGGTGAGGTGGTTGATTCTCACTCTGCTGCTGTTCTTATTGGTTATGGTGCAAGTGCTGTTTATCCAAACTTATTGTTTGCTACAGCTATTAACCAACTTAAAAGAAAGAAAAACCAAAAAGTTACAGTTCCAGAAGCATTAAAATCAGTACACTCTGCACTTAATGGTGGACTTTTAAAAATAATCTCAAAAATGGGTATCTCAACAATTGCTTCATATAGAAACTCTGGTCTGTTTGATGTTATGGGACTCTCTAGAGAGATTGTAGAAGATTGTTTTGCATCTTCGCATGCTGCAGTTCCAGGTCTTTGTTATGAAGATATAGATGAAAGACTTACTAAATACCATCAATCAGCATTTAAAAATGATGGTTTTAAAAAGATATTCCCTCTTAATATCGGTGGTTTTTATAAGTTCTATACGGGTCAAGAACATCATGACTTTGGTCCAGCAGTTATCCAAGCTATTCATAAAATGGCATCAAGTGGAAAAACTGAAGATTTTGAAGCACTTAAAAAGCTGGTAAATGGTCGTGGTCTGAAAATGATTCGTGATTTCTTAGAGATTAAATCAGACAGAAAACCGATTAGTATCGATGAAGTAGAACCTAAAGAAGCTATCTTTAAGAGATTTGCGTCAGCCGCAATGAGTCTTGGTTCAATTTCTCCAGAAGCACATGAAACTATTGCTATTGCAATGAACAGAATCGGTGGTCAGTCAAACTCAGGTGAGGGTGGAGAAGATAAAGAGCGTTTTGGAACAGAAAGAGTTTCAAAAATCAAACAGGTTGCATCTGGTCGTTTTGGTGTAACTCCAGCGTATCTACGTTCTGCTGAAGAGATTCAAATCAAAGTTGCTCAAGGTGCAAAACCAGGTGAGGGTGGACAGCTTCCAGGACATAAGGTTACACCACTTATTGGTAAGCTTCGCCATACAGTTCCAGGTGTTACACTTATTTCACCTCCGCCACACCATGATATCTACTCTATTGAGGATTTGGCACAGCTAATTTTTGATATGAAACAGGTCAATCCAAAAGCAAGAGTTGCAGTAAAACTTGTTTCTACTATTGGTGTTGGTACTATTGCTGCTGGTGTTGCAAAAGCGTATGCGGACAAAATTATCATCTCTGGTGGTGATGGTGGAACAGGGGCTGCACCTCTTACTTCTATCAAGTTTGCAGGTAATCCATGGGAACTAGGACTTTCTGAAGCTCATAATGCTCTAAAAGCAAATAATCTTCGCGGTCTTGTTGAAGTTCAGGCTGATGGTGGACTTAAAACTGGTCTTGATGTTGTTAAAGCTGCACTTTTAGGTGCTGAATCTTATGCATTTGGTACGGGTGTTTTAACAATTGTTGGTTGTAAAATGCTTCGTATATGTCATGTGAATAAATGTTCGGTTGGTATCGCTACTCAAAATGAAAAACTTCGAGAAGAGTTCTTTAAAGGGCATGTGGATCAGGTTATCAACTACTTTACACTTCTTGCTGAAGATGTAAGAGCTATCATGGCAGAGCTTGGTTATAAAACTATGGAAGAGATGATAGGTCGTGTTGATCTTCTTCAAGTAAAAGATGAACCATTAGCGAAAAAATTTGACTTCTCTTCTGTTTTACATCAAGAAGATGGAATCAATACGCATCAACAACCATTCAATCCACCGTTTGATGACAATGAGTTTGAAAAAGGTGTGCTTAAAGAGGCTATGGTTGCTATTAAACACCCTGAACATCCAATTCGTATCAAAAGAGAGATACAAAATGTTCATAGAAGTTTTGGAGCTCTTGTTTCTGGTGAGATTGCGCAGTATTATGGTGATGAGGGTCTTAAACCTGATACAATCAAAATCAACCTTACAGGTGTTGCAGGTCAAGCACTTGGAGCATTCTTAAGTAATGGTATTTCTATCTATCTTGATGGTGTGGCAAACGACTATATTGGTAAAGGGATGCATGGTGGTAAAATCATCATCACTTCTAAAAATGAAGGTGAAGCGTATTCTGCTGGTGGTAATACATGTCTCTATGGTGCTACTGGTGGTAAACTCTACATCTCTGGAAGTGTTGGTGAACGTTTCGCAGTTAGAAACTCTGGTGCTTTTGCTATTGTGGAAGGTACAGGTGATAATGCTTGTGAGTATATGACTGGTGGTGTTGTTGTGATTCTTGGTCGTACAGGTATCAACTTTGGTGCTGGTATGACAGGAGGGATTAGTTTTGTCTATGATAAAGAACACAGCTTTATTGAAAATATCAATGGTGAGCTTATTGAAGCTGTACGTATTGATACGGATGAGGGTGATGAAGCAAGACACTATCTCAAACGTTTGCTTAAAGACTATGTTGTTGAGACTGGAAGTCAAAAAGCACAAGATCTACTTGAAAACTTCAGAGTAGAAGTGAGAAACTTCTGGCTTGTAAAACCTAAAAACTTAACGAAACTACCTCTGAACCTAGAGAATGGAGACTAATTATGAGAGAATTTTTAACAACTGAAAGAATTGACCCAACAAAAAGGTTGGTAGTTGAAAGAACAAAAGATTTTGGTGAAATTTATGAAGTGTTTGATCGTGATGAAGCAGCAACGCAAAGTGACAGATGTATTCAATGTGGAGATCCATTTTGTTTAAACAAATGTCCACTTCACAACTATATTCCTCAATGGTTAAAAGCTATCAGTGAAAAAGATTTGGAGTTTGCATTTAAACTCTCAAATGAGCCTTCACCATTTCCTGAAGTTATGGGAAGGGTATGCCCTCATGACAGACTTTGTGAAGGTGATTGTACATTAAATGATGGTCATGGTGCTATCACTATCGGTAGTGTAGAGACACATATTACAGAAGCTGGTTTTAAAGCTGGTTTTAAACCAGAATTTCCTGGAATTACTACGGATAAAAAAGTAGCAATCATTGGTAGTGGACCAGCTGGACTCTCGTGTGCAACGTATCTTCTTCGTTCAGGGATTGCAGTAACTATGTATGAAAAAGCAGACCGTGCTGGTGGACTTTTAACATATGGTATTCCAAATTTTAAACTTGACAAAAAAATTGTTGAACGTCGTGTAAAACTTTTAGAGGAAGCTGGATTAAAACTTGTTCTTAATTGTGAAGTCGGTCGTGATATTGACTTTGCAGAGATTGCCAATGAACATGATGCGATGTTTATTGGTGTTGGAGCTACAAAACCAAAATCTGCTGGACTCTCTGGTGAAAACGCACCAAATGTATATGCTGCTATGGATTATTTAACAAATATTCAACGTAAAAACTTCGGTCTTGATTATAACAAACAGTTTGATTTTAAAGATTTGAATGTTGTAGTAATCGGTGGTGGTGATACAGCTATGGATTGTTTGAGAACTGCAAAGCGTGAAGGTGCTAAATCGGTAACATGTCTTTATCGTCGAGATGAAAAAAATATGCCAGGAAGTAAAAAAGAGTATAAAAATGCGATGGAAGAGGGTGTTGATTTTACATTTTTGGTAGCGCCAAAAGAGATTGTTGTTAATGATGAAGGGAAAGCTATCGCTGTAGAGGTTATTAAAACTACTCTCGGTGCAAAAGATGCATCTGGTCGTCAGCGTATGGAAGAGGTAAAAGGGAGTGAGTACAGAGTAAATGCTGATGTAATCATTATGTCTTTAGGATTTGATCCTGTTGTTCCTTCATTCTTAGCTGCTAATGGTATCGAAACAAATGAATGGGGCGGTATCATCATTAATGAAGAGACTCATGAAACAACAACATCAGGTATTTATGCTGGTGGTGATTGTTTCCGTGGTGCTGACTTAGTGGTTACTGCTGCTTATGACGGCCGTGAGGCTGCACGTAGTATTACAAACTCTTTACTAAAATAAATCTTCAATCTATCCACAATTTATGTGGGTAGATTTTACAACTTTTTAAAAAAAAACTATCATTATTCTTTAAAATAAGTATAAATTTGTTATAATCGCTATTATTTATATATTTGAAGGATTTTACTTGGACTTACTCAACCTTTTTTCTAGAACTTTTAATAACAAACAACCTGAGAAAGAGGAAGCTTCTGCGCATTGGATTAAATGTAAATCTTGTCACTCTTTAATGTACTACAAAGAGGTTGAAAACCAAAACTATGTATGTCCTAAGTGTGGATATCATATTCGTATTGGTGTAAAAGAGAGGATTCAACTTTTAGCTGATGAGGGCACATTCGTTGAACACGATGCTTCATTAGAACCAGTAGATCCACTAAAATTTGTTGATAAAAAACCTTACAAAAAAAGAATAGAAGATGGTTTTACCAAAACAGGTAAAAAATCTTCTGTTGTAGCTGGTACATGTAAAATGAATGGTGTTGAAACAGAACTTGTCATTTTTGATTTTGCATTTATGGGTGGTTCACTTGGTTCTGTAGAGGGTGAAAAAATTGTTCGTGCAGTAAATCGTGCAATAGCAAATAAAACAAGTGTGGTTATCCTCTCAGCTTCTGGTGGTGCTAGAATGCAAGAGAGTACATTTTCTTTACTTCAAATGTCAAAAACATCAGCAGCATTGGCTAAGCTTGCAAAACACAACCTTCCTTTTATCTCTGTTTTAACAGATCCAACTATGGGTGGTGTTTCAGCATCTTTTGCAAACCTTGGTGATATTATTATTGCTGAGCCAGGTGCGCTTATTGGTTTTGCTGGTGCACGTGTTATAGAACAAACTATTGGTTCAGAACTTCCAGAAGGCTTTCAAAGAGCTGAGTTCTTACTTGAACACGGCTCCATTGATATGATTGTAAATAGAAATGATCTTAAAAAAACTTTATCTGACCTTCTAATACTACTAGACAATAAATAGATATGAGACTGTATGCACTTTGTGATCAAGAGATGCTCGATAGCAGAGACATCTCTATAGATACTTTTTTACGTATTGCAAAAGAGAAAAATGCTGAGATAATTCAGTATAGAAACAAAAATGCATCGCTTCCTGAAATAAAAAAACAACTTATCTATCTTCGTAATCATTTTGATGGTTTTTTACTTATAAATGATGCTTATGAACTTGCTTTTTTTTGTGATGGTGTTCATTTGGGTCAAAATGATATTATAACCATTGATTCTGATAAACACAAAGCAATCACAATTTTAAAAAGAGTGATAGGAAAAGACAAAATTGTAGGTATTTCTACCCATAATAAAGAGGAGATTATAGAAGCAAATGAGTTAGATATTAACTATATAGGACTCGGTGCATATCGTAATACTTCTACTAAAAAAGATATTGCCCATATACTTGGCGATTCTATAGACAATCTTGCTCAACTCTCTGTACATCCTGTTGCAGCTATAGGTGGCGTCAAAGAGGATGATAGATTTGAACATATTACATACCATGTAATAGGAAGTGGATTATTATCATGAATATTGAGATAGTCTCCATTGCAAAAAAAGAAAAAACCATTTATGATCCTCTTTATAAAGACTTAACAAAAATGATTAGTCGTTTTGCAAAACTAAAAGATACTGAAATTTTTCCAAAAGATGTAACAAAAGCACACACTATCTCCCCAAAGGCAGCTCAAGAAGCTTATACGAAGGCTTTGTCAGGGTATATTGGGAAAGATTTTTGTATAACTTTACATCCTGATGGAAAATTAATTGATAGTTTTGAATTTAGTAAGTTGTTAAATGATAAAATATCAGTTAAATTTTTTATTGGTGGTGCTTATGGTTTTGAGGAGAAGTTTTTACAGCAAAGTGATGCTGTGATTAGTCTTGGGAAAATAACCATGAGTCATAAAATTGCAAAAGCAGTTTTACTTGAACAGATATATAGAGGTTTTTCTATATTAACGAACCATCCATATCACAAATAAAAGGGAAAAATAAGTGCAAGCAAGTGAGTTAAACTACTTTAAAGAGATTTTAGAGAGTCGCAAAGAACAGATTGAAAAAAATATTAATGGTGTGAATGATGAACTGAATGAATTAAGTTCTTTGGAATTAAATGATGAGGGTGATCATGCATCAGCTAATAATAACTCTATGGTTGAGAGTGCTATAGTTGAACAACAGATGAAAGAGTTAAAAGAGATAGAAGTTGCTTTGGGTAAAATATCAAATGGTGAATATGGAATCTGTGAGATGTGTGAAGATGAGATAGGGTTTCAAAGATTAAAAGTAAAACCTCATGCTGTTTATTGTATAGATTGTAGAGAAATAGCAGAAAAATCTAAATAAGGAAGAAAAAATGTATATAAAAAGATACACAGTTGCTGCTGTCATTTGGATGGCATTTGTAGGATGGTATATATATCAATATGTGACACATGATAAGATGGGTCTGGAGTTTTTTGGTATTCACTTACCGCAGCTTTATATAGCGTTGTGGGTTGTTATACCTATTGTTGTGCTTTATGTTGGTAGTGTATTACATATGGCTTTTTACTCTTTTCTTGGATCTTTAAAACTTCGAAAATACAATAAAGATTATGAACAGATGATTGATGCAATCGTTGATGCTTATCTTGGAAAAAAAGATAGAAAAAAATATACTTTCAAAACAGATCGTTATAAACTTTTAGGATCTTTACTTGAAAAGACATCATTTCATCCAAATGATGATCTTATTGGTATAACAAATAATGAAAAAATTGATGCTGTTTTAAGAGCTATTGAAAAAGTAAAAAGGGGAGAAGTAGTTGATCTCAAACACTATAATCTAGCACCAACAAATGAACTGGTGATTCAAAATGAGCGTAATAAATATAATATGGGTGCATTAGATGCAGCAGTAATCCTGTCTAATCCATCAAAATATGATAAAAGTTTCTGTCAAGAGGTTTATGCAGAGTTTGTAAAAACTGCTTCTTTAAGTGATATAGAAAAATATAAGGACTGTTTGACAAAAGAAGCACTATATAATATCTTAGCTCGTATTAATGCTGATGAAAATACACTTGAGATTCCTAATAATGTGCTGATTGACCTTATGAAAAAACTTGATTTAAGTAAAAAAGATTATATTGAGATATCTTCTATCCTTGCTAAGGGTGGTATGTTACCAGAGCAGAGAATGAAACTTTTTGAAGTTTTGGGTGATAAAGATGAAGATGCTATGGATGCTTATCTTTATACTTTATTTGACTTAGAGATGTTAGCACCTGCAAAAGAGGTTCTTCAAAATTCTCATGCTAATGAATTTCAAAACTTCAAAGCTTATTATGCGCTCAAAGAGTGTGGTAAAAACTTTAGCATAGACCTTTTTGTATAATTAGATGAGACAAAGCCTCCCTTTTACACAAGAAGCTAATGCTTTTAAACAGCCTATATTTGTATTAGCCCCTTTAGCGGGCTTTACAGATTTACCACTTCGAAGTGTTGTAAAAAAATTTGGTGCAGATCTTACTGTGAGTGAGATGTTAAGTTCCAATGCTTTGGCACATGGTTCCAAAAAAACACTTCATATGTTAGAAAAATCCCCATTAGAGGATCCTTACTCAGTTCAAATTGCTGGTGCTGATGTTGACATAGTTCGCAAAGCAGTAGAAATTTTAAATGAGCAAGATGGTATTGATATTATAGATTTAAACTGCGGTTGTCCTGTTCCTAAGGTTGTTGGCCATGGAAGTGGTAGCTCTTTACTTTTAAATCTTCCTCTTATGGGTGAGATTATTCATACTATTAAAAAAACTTCCAATAAAAAACTTACATCCGTAAAAATTCGTCTTGGTTTTGAAGAGAAAAATCATGTTGATATTGCTAAGGTTGTAGAAGAGAGTGGAGCTGATTTTTTAGCTGTTCATGGGCGTACTCGCGCTGGAAAATTTAAAGCACCTGTTGATTATGATGCTATAGCTGAGATTAAAGAGGCTGTTAATATTCCTGTGATTGCCAATGGTGATATCGATTCGTATGAAAAAGCACAATGGGTTTTAAATCATACAGGTGCAGATGGTGTGATGATAGGGCGTGGTGCTGTTGGTGCACCTTGGATCTTTCATCAGCTCAAAACTGGTGAACAAGATGTTTCGTTGGAGCTTAAACACGCAATTATAATGGAGCATTTTGATAAGATGATAGAGTTTTATGGTGAGTATGGAGCTATTTTATTTAGAAAACATACTCATACCTATTCAAAAGGCTACAAAGGTGCATCAGCCCTTCGCAATCAAGTCAATACCATTAGTGATGTGAGTGAATTTAGAAAAGTGCTTGATGAGTTTTTTCATAATGCAGAGATGGCCTTATAATGTTAGAGATAACCCCTTCTATAAAGAATTTAGAAACTGATGATATAGCTGATAACCTTTTACACTATGTTTACAATACCAAACATCTGCTTTCATTGATTGATGGTGGTATAGATATAGAAGATCCATCATACTTAAGCTCTTACAGATCTTTTGAAGGGGAGGTGTATGAAAACTTTCTTTATGAAAAACTGCTTCGTTATGCACAGGAAAATGACTATATAACCAAGTTCATTCTAAAAGGTTTTCACCAAAATAAGCATAAAGCATATGCGAATACTCTCTCTATAAGTGAAAAAGAACAGATTGTTTACAGAACCAAAAGTCGTGAAATAAGTGAATTTGATGCTATGTTTATAACACGCAACAATGAACTTTATTTTGTTGAAATGACTCTTGTAAAATCTGTTTTAAAACTTCGTAAACGATTACGAAAGAAAAAAGCGTTGTTAGAGATTATTTTTCCAAACTACACTATTAAATCGCTTATTATTTTAAATGAAGGTGCAACAGGGGTGAAGCAATTTCCATCCTATTGTAAGGTGTGGTTTACAAAAGAGTTTTCAGCAAAAAATGTTTTAGAATATATTACAAAACTTGATAAAAAGAAACTTCAACCAAAAGATAGAATTAAGTCTAAAAAGATGATAGAAGCGCATACTCTCAAACTTCATCCGTTTAGATACTATAATACGATGAGTTGGATTACAAAAACATTACGTTCCCATAAAAAACATATTATTGATATGAGCTTTTTATACAATAAAAAGATTCAGCGCTACCATGATTTATATAATAAATTCTATATAGGGTACCTAAACTTACAGAATGCTCATAAAATTTTAAATATCAATATCAGTGATTATAAAGAGGATCAAAGGGTTATTGTTGCCATTGAGAAGAAACATTCTGATGAAATTGTGCTTACTTATTATATTCAAACTACAAGAAAAAATCTTAAACTTTACAGTTTTGATGATGATGGAAAACTCTCTGTTGAGAAGAAAGACCCTTATGGAATCACTGTAACAGAAGTGTTTCATATCAATAAACTTATGAATCAAAAATATGAACTCAATATTGCTAATATAAATACTATCAAAAAGCTTTTAAAAGAGAGATATACGAGGGATAAATAAGACTTTATCCCTATACTGTATCATAAATGCTAGAAGCTGCTTTTTCTTTATATGCTTCTAATGCTTCTTGTGTTTCAAAACTACTTGTTTTATGAGATCTTTGTCCGCCATTTAAAAACTCTTCAAGCTCTTCATGTCTATTTTGAAGTATAGTTTCAAACTCTTGTTGTGATGTTGGTTTATCATCTATAAATTTGTCAAGTAAAATATTTCCGTTCCCCATAAGTACCAAATAGCTTTGATTCCCAAAATCTATCATAACAACACTATTGTGTTCATCTATAGCTTTTTGGAAGCGTATAGTTACTTCATTATTTTTGAGATTTTCTTGATGTGACTGTTTTGCAGTTGGTACATTTTTCTCTTGCGTGTTTGGTTGAAAAAGCCAGGCATCTTTTGTACTTTTTTTGTTGTTTGTAGCTGGTAGTTTTTTTCTAATATATAAAAGGGTACCTATCCCAATAATTAAAATAGCAATTACAATATAATAACTTTTTGAGAGATCATCACTCTTTTTCGTTGGTAAAGTTGAAGCAAAACTGTTTGAAGTGTCGGAAGAGGTTTGTGTATTTTTTTTGTAACTGTTCTTATCAATAAAACGTAAACGCAAACCATAGGCATCTGCTGTTTTTGAAGCAACAAGTTTAACATTTTTTGGCACAATGGCAATGATTTGTGTCTTGTTCTTCAAGGGTGTAATAGTTAAAGAGCGTAAATATTTAGAAGAAACTTTTTTAATTTTAGGAGACTCTATAGATGCACCTTCAAGTTTTATAACGATTTTAGAATCAGACTTATGTTGTCTAATCACTCCATGATAGGGTGTGTCAAAAGTAAGCATGACATCAGCTCTGTCTGTTCTATCATAGATGTTATAGCTTAAGATTTTCGATGCCAAAAGCCCTAATGGTAAAAATAACAGAAGAAAAAATATACTTTTTTTCATAGTCTCTCTTTCGATAAATAATATAAAACAGCAGAAGAATCCAGAACTTCATTGATACGGATAGCAAGGTTTTTTTCATAAACCATCACTTCACCTTTTCCTAAAATACGACCATTGACATATGATTCAACACTCTCACCCGCTGGTTTTTTCAAATCTATAATAGAACCTTTTTCAAGTTGTAGAATCTCATGGATTGTAAGTTCTGTTTCCCCTAAATCGGCAACAAACTCTACTTCCATATCTAAAATACCAGAATAGTCCATCCATGAAAGGCTATCTACTTCGTTCATCTTTGTATTAGGCATCTAATTCCTTAATAGCTATTGTCAGCTCATCATTATCTAGTTTTATCGTTTTTGCTTCATCATATGCTAAATCAAAATGACCAACTTTTTCAAAAGATGGTGTCTGGATAGTGTATGGATGAGTATTTTTCTCTTCGGCAATCACTTTAGCACTCCCTACAATTAAGTTTACAGTTTCTAAAAGCATATCTTGCATTGTCTCTTCATCACTTGTATCCTCTTCTAAAAAAAGCTTACAAACACGTTGCAAAAATGCTTCATCAGAAGCAAGATAAACTCTATACTTTGTATCCTCTTGCGTGTTTGTATCAATAGAAGCAATAAACGTTCTCTTTTTTGTAGTTCCATCTTCCATACTGCATTGTGATCCTATTTGATGGATACAAAAATTTTCTACAGCTTGTTCAATACTTTTTAACATATTTTACCCTCGTATATAATGGGTAGATTATACTTCAATGAAACACAAACTAAAATTAAACTATTAGACTTCTTTGGTTATAATTCCAAAAAAGTTTTGGACTGTTATGATTGTATTAGTTGTTTTGGGTAGTATCGTTGGTGTGCTTTCTGGTTTTTTTGGTATCGGTGGTGGTACTATCCTTATACCTTTATTGTTACTCTTTGGGTATAACACAAAGACAGCTATAGGTATATCGGTTGTTCAAATGGTCTTTAGCTCTATGTATGGAAGTTACTTAAACCAGAAAAAAGGTACATTAGATGTTAAAATGGTACTTTTTATTGGTCTGGGTGGTTTTGGTGGTGCGTTAGTTAGTGGATATATCGCAGCACTTTTAAGTGAAAGAGCATTAGAATTATTGTTTCTTGGATTTGCTGTTTTTGCACTTGTGAGATTATTTTTAAAAACGCATGAACATCATGGAGAAAAAAAGGTACATAAAGGCTTACTGCTTATCATTGGATTTGTTCTGGGTGCACTTAGTATGACCATTGGTGTAGGTGGAAGTATTTTGCTTGTTCCTATCTTGGTTGGTTTTTTACATATACCGTTGAAAAAAGCTGTTTCGGCAGGTCTGTTCTTTGTTGTATTTTCCTCTGTAAGTGGTTTGATCTCTCATACTATGGAAGGACATATAGATTATATAAGTGGTATTACGATAGGTATTGCGTCTTTATTGGGTGTCTATATTGGTATTCATCTTAAAGACAAAGTAGATGTAAAATTACAAAAAAAACTATTGGTAGGTTTTTACCTGCTTATAGTAGTATATTTAACACAACGAATATTTTTTTAAAAGGTACAATTTGAGTAGAAAAAAAGATGTTATAAAAATAACTGGAGCACGGGAAAATAATTTAAAAAATATTAATTTAACGATTCCAAAAAATGAGCTTATTGTGATGACAGGGCTTAGTGGAAGTGGGAAATCAACCCTTGCTTTTGATACACTCTATGCTGAGGGGCAACGCCGTTATATGGAGAGTCTTTCAAGCTATGCAAGACAGTTCTTAGACCGTGTCGGTAAACCTGATGTCGATAAGATAGAGGGGCTTACTCCTGCAATTGCAATAGATCAAAAAACAACATCTAAAAATCCTCGCTCAACAGTGGGAACTATCACAGAGATCTATGATTATTTTAGACTTTTATATGCCAGAGTAGGGGTGCAACATTGCCATAAATGTGGCAAAGTAATTTCACAAATGTCTGCAAGTGACATTATCAATGAAGTGGCAAAACTCCCAGAGGGTGCAAAGCTTGTAATGCTTGCTCCTTTGGTTCGTGATAACAAAGGAAGCTATGCCGATTTGTTAGAATCATTGGTACACAAAGGGTATGTTCGTGCTATGATAGATGGTGTTATGGTGCGTTTGGATGAGGAGATAGAGCTCTCAAAAACCAAAAAACATACCATTAAGGTGGTTGTTGACAGAGTGATAGTCAAAGAGGAGAACAAAGAGCGTATTGCATCCTCTGTAGAAAAAGCACTTAAAGAGAGTTATGGTGAGCTTGAGATTGATATCTTAAACCATGAAGAGCTTGGATGCGAAGCTCACATGCACTACTCAGAACATAATGCCTGTTTTGATTGTAAAATCTCTTTTGAACCGTTAGAGCCTTTAAGTTTTTCATTTAACTCCCCAAAGGGTGCATGTAGTGAGTGTGATGGGTTAGGACTTCGTTATACTTTAGATATTAACAAAATCATTGATTCTGATTTAAGTGTTGAAAAGGGTGCAGTAAAGATTGTATATGGTTTTAACAAAGGGTATTACTTTACCTTTTTAAAAGGGTTTTGTGAAGCAAATGATATTGACATAACCAAACCATACTCAGAGTTAGAGCCCCATCAACAAAAAGCTATTTTACACGGAAATGTTGGTGAAGTAGAGTTTTTATGGAAAAAACATAAAGTCAAACGAATTTGGCCTGGGATTGTACGTATAGCGTATGATATGTTTAAAGATGAAAAAGAACTCGCTGACTATATGAGTGAGAAAGTATGTGATGTGTGTGGTGGAAATCGTCTTAAACGGGAGTCTTTAGCAGTGCGTGTTGCACAAAAAGGGATAGCAGAACTTTTAGAGATGCCTATTGCCAAAACCTATGAGTTTTTTGCCAATGAGGAACATTTTAGCTATTTTGACAAGCAACAAGAGATGATAGCAGCTCCCATTTTAAATGAGATTCGTGAGCGACTCTTTTTCCTTTATGATGTTGGACTTGGGTATATCACCCTTGGGCGTGATGCACGAACTATCTCAGGTGGAGAGGCACAACGTATCCGTATCGCTTCACAGATAGGGAGTGGTTTAACGGGTGTGATGTATGTTTTAGATGAGCCAAGTATCGGTTTGCATGAAAGAGATACACTCAAACTTATCCGAACACTTCGTTCACTTCAAGAAAAAGGTAACAGCGTTATCGTGGTAGAACATGATAAAGAAACGATTGAAAATGCTGACTTTATTGTAGATATTGGTGAGGGTGCTGGAAAATTTGGTGGAGAAGTTGTTTTTAGCGGAACGTTGGCAAAACTTAAAAAAGCGAAAACACTTACAGCAGATTATCTTTTTGGTCGTAAAAAGATAGAGTATTTTTACCGTCGTCCTCAAGAGAAGTGGATAGAGATAAAAAATGTTACTGTAAATAATATTGAAAACCTCTCAGCAAAAATCCCTCTAAATAACTTTGTATGTATTACAGGAGTGAGTGGAAGTGGAAAAAGTTCATTGATGCTTCAAACGCTTCTTCCAACAGCAAGAGAGCTTTTAAATCATGCAAGAAAAGTAAATAAAGTTGCAGGGGTAGAGATAACAGGACTTGAGCACGTCGATAAAGTAATCTACCTCGACCAAAGCCCAATAGGGCGAACACCACGAAGTAATCCAGCGACCTATACAGGAGTGATGGATGAGATAAGAAACCTTTTTGCTCAAACAAAAGAGAGTCAAATCCGTGGTTATACAGCATCACGATTTAGTTTTAATGTCAAAGGTGGACGTTGTGAGAAGTGTCAGGGTGAGGGTGAAATTAAAATTGAGATGCACTTCTTACCAGATATCATGGTGAAGTGTGATAGTTGTAAGGGGCGTAGATATAATGACCAAACTCTAGAGGTGTACTATAAAGGTAAAACTATTTCCGATGTACTTAATATGTCG
>Ga0256837_1001318_pt1 | contig 17235 bp, 14 predicted proteins | sample 4562384metaG_FD_185976 | JGI IMG/M metagenome (GOLD analysis project Ga0256837, IMG submission 185976) | Hydrothermal vent microbial communities from Guaymas Basin, Mexico - 4561-384 | ecosystem: Environmental > Aquatic > Marine > Hydrothermal vents | place: Mexico: Guaymas Basin | collected...
TTTCAAAAACTTACAGGTTTAAAACTTGTAGAGAAACAACCATTTTCACTTTATGATACTGAGGATAAAACACTTCTTATATTTAAAAAGAGATAGTTAAATGTTTAGAGTTTTATATGTTCTTTTATTTTTTATCTTTAGTGGGTGTAGTGATAACTCTACAATTACATTTTATGAGAAAAACTTAGAGGGTAAAAAGATAGATTGTTTATCTTTAGAGATTTTTCCTCCAGATAAACTTATAGAGGAGAATTTAAAAACTTTATATAGTTTTAGTAATAGTTGTAGATATAAACTACAACCGTCTAAAAAGATAGGTATAGTTTGTAACTCACCATATAACTCAGAAAAAAAATCTACAAATAATTTTCCATCTAGTTACTTTAGAATAGACCTTTATGATAAAGAGACTCCATTATATAGTTACTATATAGATTTAGTTAGTGAGCCTAACAGTGAAGATATAAAGAAAGCCTTTTTAAGAATGAAAAAAGACCTCTCTTTATAGTTAAAACTTAGTTATATTTTTACCTTGAAATATAGTTGTTATTTTTCCTATAAGCTCTTCGTTATTATATAATGATTGTTTATTTGAAATTTTACTTATAGATTCTGGATTAAATAACATAGCATTAACTTTATCTCCAACTTTTATAGTTCCACTATCTTGTTTTATACTATTTGCTGGATTTTTTACAGTTAGTTTTATTAAGTCACTTATTGTAATTAAACCTGTTTTTACAAGCTTAGTGTAGTATAGAGGTAAAATATCTTCAATAGATTCACAGCCATACTCAGCATCATAAAATGCTACCTCTTTATTTACAGGTGAACTTGGTTGGTGTAGAGATGTTAGTATATCTATCTCCCCATTTTTTAATGATTCTTGTAGGCTCAACATATCGGCAGTAGATGATAATGGTGGATTTAGTTTTGCTGTTGTGTTAAAACCTCTACAAGCCTCATCTGATGATACTAGATGATGAAGTGAAACTTCACAACTAACATTAACACCATCTTTTTTAGCACTATTTATAAGCGATATTGAGCGAGGAGAAGCTATGGACTTGAAAAGGATTCTAATGTTAAAATATTTTGCTATCTCAATCATTCTTGAAACATGTAAAATCTCACTAAGGTCAGCAATCCCAGCTAAACCTAACTCTGAGCTAACATCACCCTCTAACATAACACCACTGTTAATCATAGAGTTATCTTCTGCTTTACAAAATAGAGTTACATCATACATCTGAACATATTGAGCTATTTTTATAGCAAGGTTGTTTTTTGCTATGGTACTCATATATGGTGCTATAACCCCTTTTTTAAGTAGTATAGCAATATCTGTTAATGTCATATCCTCTTTTAAACTATTTAACATTAAGTCAACTTTAGCACCATCTAAACTATTTAAACTGTGTTGAGCAAACTCTAAAACCACTTCGTTATCTATGGCCGGTGTAGAATCGGCATTTAAAACTATATGACCAATACCACCTTTTAGTGCTTCTTTAGAGAGGTTCTTAATGTTTTTTGAGTTTAGTGTAGAATCTAAAAGTCTTACATTAGTATCTACCAATAGTGGCATAAAATATGAACCATTAGCATCTATTGAATCTTCAGAAGATAAATTAGTTCCTATTTTAGATATAAAACCATTTTCAATTAAAATATCAGATTCTCTTTCACCATCAACATCACAAACAATAGCATTTTTTATTAACATTTTTAAACCACCTTTTAGTGCTTGTATTATAATTTAATAAGGCTTATTTTAAAATTATGTTAAAATTTCAAAAAACTTAAGGAATCTTAATTTGTCTCAAAATTTATGGAAGATTAAACCACTAATAGCTGTTAATCTATTTGCGATTACACTTTTTGTGAGTTGGTTATATGAACCTATGAGTTCATTTTGGTATAGTGTAGATAGTGGTGCTTTTTGGGCTTTTAATAACTCTCTGTTATGGGGTGAAACTTGGCAAACAATTTGGGGAGTAGCAAACAACAGAGCATTTGACATTGTAGCTGCTGTTGGAATCGTTATACCATTTTTTTATTATGGGTATAAACAAGAGAATTGGAAACTATCTAAAACATTTTCAATTTTAATTTTAGCTGGGTTGGTTGTGGTTATAACAACAAGTTTAGGAAAAGAGATTCCAATAGAGAGGGAAAGTCCTACAAGACATTTTCAAGATTCTGTTAAATTAACTGAGTTAGTATCTTTTAAAACAAAAGATTCATCTGGCGATAGTTTCCCAGGTGACCATGGTGCTACTCTTGTTATATTCGCTGGTTTCGCATTTTTTTATCTTTCACTATCTTATGGTTTTTTAGTAGCTTCTTTAGCCACTTTTTTTGCTTTTCCAAGGGTGATGGTTGGAGCTCATTGGGTTAGTGATGAACTCGTTGGTGCTTTGTCCATAGGCTTAATTATGCTTAGTTTTATGTTTTTTACACCATTACATAATTTTTTACTTACAAAAATAGAGTTTGTAATAGAAACTATTGTTAAAAAAGTGAAAAGATAGTTTATGAAAATCTTAGTAAGTGCTTTAGAACATTCGGCAAATATTCACTTAAAATCTTTAAAAAAAGAGTTAAGTGATGATGTTGAGTTTGTTGGAATCTTTGACAATGAACTAGGTTCTCCAATTATTGACTTAAGAAGTTTAGCTATTATGGGATTTGTTGATGCACTTAAAAAACTAAGATTCTTTTTTAAACTTAATGCTCAAATGGTTGAGTTAGCAAAGGATGTTGATAAAGTTTTACTTATAGATTCATCAGGTTTCAACCTTCCATTGGCAAAAAAGATTAAGAAAAAGTACCCAGAAAAAGAGATAATCTACTACATTCTTCCACAAGCTTGGGCTTGGAAAAAGAAAAGAATCCCCATTCTTGAAAAAACAGTAGACAAATTAGCTTCTATACTCCCTTTTGAGCCATCTTACTACTCAGCTAATGCCCCTATAACTTATGTTGGACATCCACTTTTAGACATAATTAAAGAGTTTAAAACTCATCTAAACAAAGAGGTTAAAAGGGTTGCTTTTATGCCAGGTAGCCGTAAAGGTGAGATAAGAACACTTATGCCAATCTTTAGAGAGTTAACAAAAAAATTAGAGATAGAATCCTCTTTAATAATTCCAAAACATTTTACTAAAGATGATATAGATGAACTTTATGGAGATATATCTGAGTTTAAAATAGAAAATGATGCTCATAAAACACTTTATGAGGTTGATTTTGCTTTTATCTGTAGTGGTACTGCTACATTAGAATCGGCACTTATTGGGACACCATTTATACTAACTTATATTGCTAAACCGTTGGATTATTTTATAGCTTCTAAGCTTATTAAACTTACTCATATAGGGTTGAGTAATATTATGTTTACTAAATTTAAAGGTAGAGATTTACATCCTGAATTTATTCAAGATGAGGTTAAAGTTGAAAATTTAGTTAAAAGTTTTAAAGAGTTTAATAGAGAGAAATTTTTTGAAGATTCTCAATCTTTAAGAGAGTATTTAAAATTTGGAAGCTCTAAAAATGTGGCTTCACTTATAGAATTATAAACCTTTTAGATGTTCTAAAAACTCTTTAGGTTCTATAAAACCTATAATGGTTTTAGAATCTTCTAGCTTCCCATCTTCATTGAAAAACAGAAGAGCAGGGGGACCAAAAATACCATACTTTTTACTAAGTGCTTTTTGGGAATCTCCATTTTCTGTTATGTCTGCTTGGATTAGCACAAACTTTTTTAACTCGTTTTTTACATCATAGTTTGAAAATGTAACTTCCTCTAACTCTTTACAAGAGGTACACCATTTAGCACTAAAATCTAGCAGTATTTTTTTACCTTTATATTTTTCTAAAAGTGAATCTAACTCATCAATAGAGGTTACCTTTTCAAAATTTAATTTAGAAGATTCTTTATAGTTTGTTGTTTGAATAGTTTGTGCTTGTAAGAATCCTAAAGGTTGGCTCATACTTTTCGAACCAGCTAAAGCACCTAAAAATAGTGAGATTGAGTATATAAAAATTATAATAGCTACTGTTCTTTTAGCAATGTGTCCATCTTTTTCAAAAGCACCAAGATATAAAGCAGAGCCGATTCCAAGGATAGAGTAGAGTAACATAGTTATATATTCACTTACAACTTTTTCTAACATCCAAATAGCAACACCTAACATCATAACACCAAAAATAGCAGAAACCATACTCATCCAAGCACCTGGTTTAGGCATAAACTTCCCAGCACTAACACCAACAACTATGAGAGGAATCCCCATACCTATACTCATAGCAAATAGAGCCATCCCACCAAGTAAAGCATCACCAGTTTGCCCTATGTAAACTAAAGCCCCAGCTAATGGAGCAGCTACACAAGGTCCAACTATTAGAGCAGATAAGAATCCCATTATAGCGATTCCCATAACTCCTGAACTCTTTTTTGAGCCACTTACTCTGTTTACTAAAGAATCTGGTAATTTAAGTTCATAAAACCCAAACATACTAAAAGCGAGTGCTACAAAGATTGCTGAAAAAGAGTAAACAACAAATGGTGTTTGTAATGAAGCTTGAAGGTTTGAGCCAAACAAACCTGCTAAAACACCAGCAATGGTATAAGCAACAGACATAGCAAGTACATAAACTACGGAAAGGAAAAAAGCTTTTTTTGTGCTTATACCTCTACCTTGAGAGATGATTAAACCAGATATAATTGGAATCATAGGGAATGTACAAGGTGTTAAAGATAGTAAAAGACCAAACCCTAAAAATGTTAATATAATTAGACCTATATTACCTGAACTTATAGTGTTTGCTATTGAATCTGTTTCTGAAACTTTTTTAGGTTTTTGTTCCTTTACATCTATATTTGTTAAAATTGGTAATGTCTCTAACTCATCTAAACTATCTTCAAGTTTTGATGTTTTGACTTTAAAATTATATATTTTAGTGATTGGCTCATAACATAAACCATACTCCGAACACCCTTGAAATGAAACTTGTAGTTTTATATCTTCATCTTCTTTTATATCTTCACTATTTTTCTTTAGTGAAATTAAAAAATGTGGTTTTTTAAAGTAAACATTATCTCCATCATGTTCAACACTTTTTGGTTTTTCAATATGATTGATTTGAATTTTTTTATTTTCAAGTAGTTTGAATTTTACTTTTTCTTCATAAAGGTATATCCCATCAGCTAGTTGAATATCGACAGATATTTTCATAGAGTTGTCAATAGTGGCATTTGGTATAAATGCTTTATCTGATGTTAAAAAATCACTAGCAGGTAAAAGAAAGCTAAAGAAGAGTAAAAGTGTAAAAAGTTTTTTCATATAAGATTTCCTAATATAAATTTGTTATTGTAATAGATAAAGTTTATCATTATTTAGAACTACAAAATGAATAATCAATAGCAGTTTCAAACCAAATTTTCACACCATCTAATGTTGTATTTGCTTTTAAAACACCTTTGTTAAAAATATAGTCCATATTTACAATTTTAGTTAATTCTTTAGAGTGAAGTTGTACTATAAACACACCAGTTTTAGGTTTACCTCTAACTCTTTTGTTTGGTTTATAGTCTAAAATTTCACCTTCAACTTTATTTCCAAGATGATTAATTATAACTTTTGAACCAACAAGAATCTCCCTAAAATTTTTACCATTTTTAGCAATAGATATATATTTTACATCTTTTATTTGTGTAGAATCATAACCAACTTTAAAGATTCCTTTTTGAGCTAAAACACAACCTGAATGTTTTTTTACAGTCTCTGCTAAACTAACTGTTGCTAAAAGTAAAACTAAACTAAAAATTATTTTAAACATTGTAAATCCTTTAGTGTAAAATTAGGAGTTTATTTCTTCTTCTTTTTCTTGAATCGTTAAAAGCTCTTCAACTTTTTGCTCATAACTCTCCTCCAGCTCTTGTAACTCTTTTGCTAGATTAGATAATCCTATCTCCTCATAACATTTTGGGTCAGCTAGACAGTTGTTTTTCTTCTCTATCTCTATCTCTAGTTTATCTATCTCATTTGGTAATTTTTCTAGTGCTATTTTTTCTTTAAAAGTTAGAGAAAGTTTTTTAACTTTCTCTCTTTTTACCTCTTTAGGTTTTTCAACTTTAGCTAAAACCTCCATTTCATCTAACTCTTTTAACTCTTTTTCAAGTTCAAGATACTCAGAGTATTGTTGGTGAGATTCCTCTATATGTTTGTCAGCTTTAAAGATAAAAAGTTTTTTAGCTATTTTATCTACAAAATATCTATCATGACTTACAATTATAACAGCACCAGAGAAGTTAGTTAGTTGCTCCTCTAAAATGTTGATAGTAGGTATATCTAAATCATTTGTAGGCTCATCAAGAATCAGTATATCTACATCTTTAGTAAAGAGTAGGGCAAGGGCGATTCTATTTTTTTCACCACCACTTAAAACACCTATTTTTTTCTCTAAAAACTCTCTAGGAAATAGAAAGTTTTTTAAGTAACCATAAACATGAAGGTCTTTTCCCCTTACACTTACTCTGTCACCACCATGTGGACAAAAAGTCTCCATAAGATTTTTAGAATCATCTAACATTTCACGATGTTGGTCGAAGTAGCCTATCTTAAATTCACCCTGTTTTATCTTTCCACTTGTTGGTTCTAGTCTTCCTAGTAGTGCTTTTAGTAGTGTTGATTTACCACTACCATTTGGTCCAACTATTGCTATAACATCTTTTTGTAAGATTCTTGTTGTGAAGTTTTTAAGTAACTCTTTGTTTCCAAGTGTAAGTGATAAGTCTTCAACCTCAAAAAGCATCTTTTGTTTGTTTATACTTTTATCACGGTTAAAATGTTTTGCTTCCCTTTGAAGTTCTACTGACATTTTACGAATCTTAGCAGGGTTGTTTTTCGCATCTTCTCTAAGGTTCATAAGTCTCTCTTTACGACCCTCATTTCTTTTAAGTCTTGCTCTTACACCTCTTGCAAACCACTCATTTTCCCTTTTAAGAACACCTAAAAGGTTGTCATGTTGTTTTTGTAGTGTACGAATCCATTCAGCTTTTTGTTCTAAATAGTTAGAGTAACCACCACTATATTCTCTTAAAGCACAATCTTCAACCTCAATAGATTTAGTAGCGATTCTATCTATAAAATATCTATCGTGAGAGATAAAAACAAGTGTGAATTTTTCTCTTAGAATTAACTCCTCTAAAAACTCAACCATATAAACATCAAGGTGATTGGTAGGTTCATCTAGTAGTAAAATATCAGGTTTTTGAAGTAGTAAAGAGGCTAGAGCAACTCTTCTTTGCTCACCACCACTAAGTAAATCAATAGGTTTGTTTTCATACTGTTTGAGGTTAAAATGTTGTATGATTCTTTCTATTTTATCATCAAGATTCCAAGCATTATGATGTTCAATATAGCGAGATAATTTCTCATGTTCATCTAAAAGTTTTTTATTTTCAAAATCATCTGCTAATAGAGTTGAAAGTTCGTTATATCTTTTTTTAGCCTCATTTAACTCTCTTAGCCCATCCTCAACAGCTTCACGAACACTATGCCCATCTTTGAAATTTGGTCTTTGGTCTAGCATTTTTATCTCTAAATCATTTTTAGTGATTCTTCTACCACCATCAGATTCTAATGTTCCATTTACTATCTTCATAAGGGTAGATTTCCCACTACCATTTTTACCTATGATAACGATTCTTTCACCCTCATCTACATGAAAGTTAACCTCTGTAAGTATCTTCTGTGCCGAGTAGTGTTTCGATATGTTTTGTAGGTCAATAAGTGCCATATATTTTCTTTATCTTTTTTGTTGTATAATATCTAAAATAAACTAAGGGAGTATTAAATGACTGATTATACAAAATTGAATCCAAACGATTTTACTCAAAAAGATTTAATGCTTCATCTTTTACAAGTATCTCAGCACACAGTTACTAGGGAAGAGTTAAAAGAGGATATTGCTGATTTAAAAGACGATATATCTAAAGTTGAAGTTAGAGTAGAAAGAATCGAAGATAAAATGACTACTTTAGCTACAAAAGAAGACCTTAAAGAGTTAGGTATTTCAACAAAGAGAGATATTGAATCTTTGGCTGTTTCAACAAAGAGAGACATTGAATCTTTGGCTGTTTCAACAAAGAGAGACATTGAATCTTTGGCTGTTTCAACAAAAGAAGATACTAAAAACTTAAGTATCTCAACGAAAAATGTAACAGATAGATTATCAGTTGAGATTAAAGAGTTAGCTATTTCAACAAAAAAAGAAACAGATAGATTGTCTGTGGAGATTAAAGAATTAGCTACTAAAACAGATAAAAGAATGGATAGATTGGAAGATAAAATTTTAAAAATAGATATGAAGTTTGACAAGATTCAATGGTTGATTATAGCTACAATGGTAACTGTTCTTTCTAAAGATTATATTTTTTCATTTATAAAATAAAAATTAAGGAATTATATATAAAATGAAGACAATATTAGGACTAGCAGTTATTGCTTTTGGTATTTTTCTTGAAGTGATGTGGTTAGGTGTTTGTTTTGGAACGGTAATAATTGGTATATTACTTCTTATATTTGCTCCAAGAATTTTATTTTTTCCATTTACATTTTTTTTACTGATTGGTTTAGTGATTATAAAAGGGAAATATTTTGCTCAATCTGAACAGTATAAAAGATATTCTTATAACAGTACATACACAAACCCTCAAGTAAATATAGATAAATATTATGAAATTTTAGAATCTAGTAAAAGTGATGAGATGAGTGTAGTAAAGAAAAATTATAGAAGATTAGTAAAAGAGTACCACTACGATTCTTTAGCAAGTCAAAACCTATCTGATGAGATGTTAAAACTAGCAGAAGAGAAAACACAAGCACTGAATGAAGCTTATAGTGCTATAAAAGAATCTCGTAAGGGTGAGAGTTAAAATGTCAAATATAAAACAACTTTCAACAACAGCTTTAGCAAAAAAATTAAGTATGAGTAAACATCAACTTGATGAGATGTTATTGGCAGTAAAGTATATTGTAAAAGATGAAAATGGTTATAAACTGACAGATTTAGGAAGAGAAAATAGTGGAGCGATTAAAACTCATGCTAAATTTGGAGAGTATATTGTTTGGAATGAAAATATAGAGATTCCAAATAAGTTAATTACACAAGGAAAAGAGTTTTTTTCATCTACAAAAATAGCAAGTAAATATAATCTTTCAGCAAGAAAAATAAACTTAATTTTATCTGAGATAGGTTTTATTGAAAAGTATTTAAAAGGTTGGACAATTACGATTCTTGGAACTAAAAATGGTGGTATTCAAAAAGAGAATCTTAAAAATGGAATTCCTTATGTTGAATGGAGTGAATCTATTTTTAAAAATAGTGCTTTTACATTAGCATTACAAGAGGTTAATGGTGAAGCTGGAGAAAGTACACAAAAGAAAATAGATGATTCTAAAGATTCTAATTTTAGAGAAAAATTTATAGCAAAACATAGAGCAACAGATGGGCATATGGTAAGAAGTAAAGCTGAAATGTTAATAGATAATTGGCTTTATATGGCAGAAATAGTTCATGCTTATGAGAGAAAACTACCTATTGAAGAGGAAGTTTATTGTGATTTTTATATTCCGACAGGGAAAGTTTATATTGAATTTTGGGGACTTGAAAATGACCCTAAGTATTCAGCAAGAAAAGAGATTAAAACAGAGATTTATAAAAAGTATGGTTTTAAACTTATAGAATTAACTGATAAAGAAGTTTTTAATCTTGATGATATTTTGCCTAGAATGTTACTAAAATTTGGCGTACAAACTTACTAAAAACAAACCTCTCTATCCACATACCAATTCCCAATCTCTTTATCACTATATTGGTATTCCATTTGTGATGGTGGGATAACACTGTTTCTTATTTTAGAACGGATAATTCCCATCACAACATAACTTAATAAAAAAGCAGATACAGCTATAAAATAGTCATATAAAAAGAAGAAAATTATAGCAACTAAAAATATAGTGTATTGTAAAAATATGTAGATTAGAAATGAGATAAATTTACATTTTTTAGATTTTAAAGTTGGTGTTGGTTCTATCTCATTTATGTAGTCTGAATCCATTTAAAACCCTATATAAACATTGTTGAAGCTTTAATTACTTCTATAAAAAGTTCACCCGCATTCATATCTGCTTTACTTATAGAATCTTCTAGTAAAAAGAGAATTTTATCTATTATAAGTTCATAAGATGTATTTGATGGGTCAAAGATACTTTCTCTTCCATTCTCTATATATTTTAAATCTTTTATACCATTATAGTCAATTCTATTTGTTTTGTTATATTTTTTTAAAAGCTCTATTTGCCAGTTGTTTTGCCAAGTTAAAAATAGGTATTTCCCATTTTTATCTTTTGTGTGCTTAATTTTCCATTGTAAGATTTGTAAGTTTTTATGAGCTTTCTTTATCTCTTCCATATTGTAATCGAATGCTGTCATTTTAAAATTTTCTGCTGAATATGCTGAAAATAAAAGTTTATATAATCCTAAAATTAGGTAATCATTTCTATTTTTTATCTTTTCTTCTGTGTTAAAAGCTAGGTTTAGGTAGTCTTGGTATCTAGTTAATTTTGTATTTTTATCATAAAGATATACAATATTTTCAGATGCTTTTATATGTTTCACAATTTTTTTAGATAGCTTTTTATTATAACTACTAGGGTTTCTTTTATCTAGTTTGTATTTATACTTTAAAACTAAGTTTATACTTTGTATGTAATCATTTTCTACATTATTAGCATCTTTTGTTTTAAAAACATTATAGTTGTTTGGTTTTTTCCCACTACACCCTAAAAATAAAAAAATCAGTAGAATAGAAAGCAATAGTTTCATTGGAATCCTTTAACAAACATAATACTCAATTTATGATAAGATTCGCCTAAAAAATAGGCTCTATTATATTATGAAAAACAACAAAGCTAATAAACTTGAACTTCTTATAAAACAACTAGATTTAGTAGAACATATAGAATCTTTTAAACAATTTTTTTCTCGTCAAAGTTCGCTATATATTGAAGGTGACCAAGAACTTCATTTTAAGTATATAAAAGCTCTTGATAAGATAGAGTTTAAAGCACCTCCAAAAATTGGGGATTTTACCAACATAAAAGGGCATCTGAAAAAGAGAGGTGTTCTAAACTTTGAACAGATTTTTGAGATTGTAAAAGTTGTTAGATATTTACGTTACTTTAAGAATCGTGAGTTAGATGGAATCATTGGTCAATGGATGAATAAGTTTATAATAGATGAAAGATTCTTAGAGATTGAGGAGTATTTTTCACATGATGGAATCTTTAACGAATCGTTAGATGAAACACTTTATGGATTAAGTCAAAGGATTAAAGAGCATAAGAACGATATGGGTGGCTCACTTAGAAGAATGATGTCAAGCTCAAAATTAGCTGGTTATTTGGTAGATACTCAAGTTCACTTTGTAAATGATGAGGAGTGTCTTTTAGTTCGTGGAGGGTTTAACCATGTTTTAAAAGGTGCTGTTGTTGCTAGAAGTAGTGGAGGATTCTTTTATGTATCGCCAGATATTATCTTAAAAACAAAAGAGAAAATAAGATATATTGAGCAAGAAAGAGAGAGTATATTTTACGATTATGCTAAAAGATTTTCAGTAAAACTAGGTGAGATTCAACCTTTTATATCTTTTATAGATAAAGAGTTTAACAAGTTTGACAACTACCAAGCAAGAGTTCTTTTTGCTAGAAGTAAAAATTACCAAATAGTAAAATCTAAAAACGATTCTAGAATTATTTTAAGTAACTTTAAACATCCAGCACTACATAAAGCAAAACCTATAAGTGTAGATTTTTCTAAAAATATACTTATGATAACGGGTGTAAATGCTGGTGGTAAAACAATGATGTTAAAGTCCATTTTAGCTTCTGCTTTGATGGCTAAGTATATTATCCCTATGAGTTTAGATGAGAACAAGTCCCATATTGGCTCTTTTAAAACAGTTCTTTCTATTATAGATGACCCTCAAAATGTTAAGAATGATATCTCAACTTTTGCTGGTCGTATGCAAGAGTTTTCTAAAATTTTTGAGCATAAATCTGCTCTAGTTGGGGTAGATGAGATAGAGTTAGGGACAGATAGTGATGAAGCAGCAGCACTTTTTAAAGTTATACTAGATGACTTAATTAAAAGAGGGCAAAAAGTTGTTGTTACAACTCACCACAAAAGATTGGCAGCACTTATGGCAGATAGAGATGATGTCGAGCTTATGGCTGCTATTTATGACGAGGAGGCTAGAATTCCAACTTATGAGTTTATGCAAGGAATTATAGGGAAAAGTTATGCTTTTGAGACTGCTAGTCGTTATGGAATCTCAAATAGATTGGTAGATGAAGCAAAGTCTGTTTATGGGGATAATTCTGAAAGGTTAAATCTTCTAATAGAGAGAGGTTCACAACTAGAAAGAGAATTAAAACAAAAACATAAAAAAGTTGATGATAAACTAGAAGAGTTAAGACTAAAAGAGTTAGGACTTAAAGAGCAAAGGGAAAAACTTTTTAAAGAGTTAGATGAGCAGAAATTTGTACTAAAAAGAAGTTATGAAGTAGCAATAGGTGAAGCAAAGATAGCAGCTAAAGCTGGAGATTCTAAAGCTATACATAGAGCTATGAGTAAGGCAAATAAAAAATTACCAAAAGAGAAAGAAAAAGAGTTAGAAAATGTTGAGTTTAAAGTTGGAGACAAAGTAAAATACCACTCTCAAAAAGGTGTTATTATCTCAATGAGAGATAAAAAAGATGCTACCATAGAGATAGATGGTATGAGAGTTCGTGTAAAAACAAAACAACTTAAACATACTCAAATAGTTAAGCCAAAAATTAAAACAAACATAAACTTACAAGTTGAAAGAAAAGCAGGTTTAAAATGTGATTTACACGGTATGAGAGCAGATGAAGCAGTAGAAGTTTTAGATAAGTTTATATCGGATGCTCTTATTTCAGGTTGGGACGAGGTTATTGTTTATCACGGAATTGGAACGGGAAAACTCTCGTATGCTGTTAAAAACTTCCTTATTGCTCACCCAAAAGTTAAAAAGTTTGATGATGCTCCACAACATTTAGGTGGTTTTGGTGCTAAAGTGGTGGTTCTTTAATGAAAAATGTTGCCATAGTAGGTGGTGGGGCTTCTGGTCTTTTATGTGCTATATTTTGTGCTAAAGAATCTTGTAAAGTTGAGGTTTTTGAACAAAACTCAAAATGTGCTAAAAAGATTTTAGTTTCTGGAAATGGTCGTTGTAACATCACAAATACTAACATAACCCAAGATGATTTTTTTAGTGAGAATCCAAGTTTTGTTAACGATTCTTTAAATAGTTTTGGTTTTAAAGAGTTTGAAAATTTTACCAATAGCATAGGGCTTTTACTAGATGTTAAAGATGATGGGAGAGTTTACCCACTTAGTAACGAAGCTAAATCTGTTGCTAAGATTTTAGAGGAGTATGCTAAAAGTTTAGGGGTTGTTTTTCATACAGATAAAAAAATAACAGATATAAAAGAGTTGATGAAAAAGTACCATAGTGTAGTGGTGGCAACAGGCTCTCAAGCTGGGGAGCATTTGGGTGGAAATAGTGATGGTTTAGAGTTCGCAAAGCTCTATGGTCACAACATAATCCCAACATATCCCTCTTTAGTTCAGTTTCATTTAGATTCTAGTGTCGCTAAAAAGATGAGTGGGGCTAAGGTTGATGGTGAAGTTACACTATTTTTAAACCATAAAAAAGATTCTTCTTGTAGAGGAGATATACTTTTTACAAACTATGGTGTTTCTGGTTTTGCTATCTTAGATATATCTCAAAGGGCTAGTGTAGCTTTAATGAACTTTGAACATGTAAGTATATCTGTGAATCTTTTACCACACTTTACATCTCAAAAATTATCTTCACACATAGTAAAAATGGCTCAAACTATGCCAAAGCTTACAATCTTAGATACTTTAGTTGGTTTAATCCCTGTTAAAATAGCTACAAACTTACTTAGTGAATTAGAGATTTCTCAAACAGAAAAGATAGAATATATAAATACAAAACTAGCTAAAAGAATTTCAAATTTGATTTTAAACTGGAGATTTGAAGTTACAGATACTCACGGTTTTAGACATGCTGAAGTTTGTGGTGGTGGGGTAGATACAACAGAGATAGATTCTAAAACTATGGAATCTTTAAAACAAAAGAATCTTTATTTTTGTGGTGAGGTTTTAGATGTTGTTGGGAAAAGAGGTGGTTATAACTTAGCATTTGCTTGGGCAAGTGGTAGGTGTGTGGCTAGTGGAATCATAAATGATTAAGATATTTAAGAGTAAACTATTTAATTATAAGAAGATACTAAATTAAGGAAAGTTTTTGTTTAAAATTTTATTAAATCTGATGTTATTATGTTTAGTTGTAACATCAGTTCAATCAAGTGAATTAAAAAAAGTATCGTTACAATTAAATTGGAAGTACCAATTTGAATTTGCTGGTTTTATAACAGCAAAAGAGAAAGGATTCTATAAAAATGTAGGTCTTGATGTAGAGTTAAAAGAGTATAAATTTGGTATGGATATTGTAGATGAAGTTGTTCATAATAAATCTACATTTGGGATGGCAAGCTCTACAATACTTTTAGATTATTTAGATAATAAACCTATAAAATTAGTATCTAGTACCTATAAAAAATCAGTTTTAATCATAGTTACAAAACCAAATATTAAAACACCAAAAGAGTTGATTGGAAAAACTCTTATGGCTACAAAAGTAGATATAAAGCAATTGAATTTTATGTTTAATGAACAAAATGTTAATGTTAAACGGATTAAAGTTGTACCTCACACTTTTAATATTCAAGATTTTATAGATGGTAAAGTTGATGCTATGAGTGCTTATAAATCAGACCAACTTTATAAACTAGATAAATTAGGGATTAAGTATAATATTTTAGACCCTAGTGACTATGGTGTTTACTCTTTACAAGGTGAAATTTTTACAAATAAAACAATAAAAGAACACAATCAATCTTTAATCAATGATTTTAAGACAGCAACAAAAAAAGGGTGGGAGTATGCTTTTAAACATAAATCAGAAGTTATAGATATTATATATAATAAATATTCAAAAGATATAATAAAAGATGCCCTTTTTCATGAAGCAAAAATCATAGAAAAAGTTGTATTTCCAGCTAAATATGAAGTTGGTTCAATAGATAAATTATTTTTACAAAAACAGTTTAATTATTTTAAAGATGAATTTTTTAAAGATAGTGTAAAAAACTTAGATGATTTTTTTACTGAAAGTAAGAAAATAAAATATATTAATCTAACGGATTCTGAGAAAAAATATTTAATAACTAAAAAAGAGATTAGAGTATGTTATGACAAAACATTTATGCCAGTTAGTTATGATGTACGAGGGAAATTACAGGGTATTTCAAAAGATATTTTAGATTTAGTTTCAGAGTATAAAAATATTAATTTTAAATATATTCGGACAAATGATTGGGCAGAACAAATGGATTATTTAAAAAATAATAGATGTGATATGACAGCAGTTGTTATAACAAATTCAAATTATTATAAATTCTTAACAACAACAAAACCTTATGTTTCAGACCAATTAGTGTTAGTTACAAAAATAGATGAGCCTTATTTTTCATCATTAGATGATTTAGAAGGGAAAAAGATAGGGATTAAGTATGGTTTTAAAGCACTTTATCAATATTTAGAAGAAGAGTTTCCAAATATAGAATTTGTTGAGGTTAAAAATGATGGCTATGATAGTATTTTAGAGGGTAAAATTTTTGGATATATTAATATATCTCTTCAAGCAAACTCTAATATTGCCCAATTTTATAGTAGTCAGTTAAAGATTATGACAAAAGTTTTATCTAATGAAATTTCTGGTAGTTTTGGTGTTAGCAATAGTGAAAAAAAATTAGTACCTATTTTAAATAAAATTTTATCAAATATAGAAGATATTGAATTTAAAAAAAGTATTCAAAAATATTATAATGTAAAAGTTGAAAATCATATAAGATGGAGATATATATTTATTGTATTGATTATCTTTTTAGGAATTATATCTGTAGTTGGTCTTTTTTTAATGAGAGAAAAGAAACACTCTAAACAGTTAGAAAAGCAAAAAGAGATTTATGATTTGGTATACAATAATTCTGTAAATGCCATTTTAATGATAGATATAGATACAAGTAAACTTGTAGATTGTAATGATGAAACTACTAAAATACTAAAATATAGTTCAAAAGATGAAGTTCTAAATCTTCATCTATCAGATTTAAGTCCAAAGTTTCAACCTGATGGTCAGTGTAGTGAAAAAAAAGCAAATAGAATGATAGCTTTAGCAGTACAAAATGGTTCAAAGAGTTTTGAATGGAAACATATTTGTTCAACAGGTGAAGAATTTTGGTCAGAGATAACATTAACATCAATAATTTTGGACTATAAAAATATAGTTCATGTTGTTTGGAAAGATATAGAGGATAGAAAGAGAGCAGAAAAGGAACTTGAAGAGTTAAATAAAACACTTGAAATAAAAGTTGAAAAAGCAATAGCAAAAGCTAAACAACAACAAGACCATTTACTACAACAAAGTCGTTTAGTTCAGATGGGTGAGATGATAAGTATGATAGCTCATCAATGGAGACAACCATTGAATGCTATAAGTGCTGCTAGTATAAATCTTTCTCTTTTATCTAGTATGGAGATGTTAAAGGATTCTAAATTACAAGAAGATAGTGAATTTATACAAAATCAATGTCAAAAAATGTCAGCTACTATAGAAACATTTATGGATTTTGTTAAACCATCAATAGAGCCTAAAGAGTTTAAATTAACTCATTTAATTGATGCAATTTTATCAATAATATCTGCTCAATTTAAAAATAGAAATATAGATATTGTAGTTATAGAAAATAAAAAAGATATAACTATAAATGGTTATGAAAATTTACTAGAACAAGTTGTTATAAATCTTCTTTCAAATGCTAGAGATGCTTTTGATGAAGTAGAAATTGAAAATAAATATATAAACATTACATTAGATAGTTTAGAGAGTATTCCAACCATTTATATAGAAGATAATGCTGGTGGGATTCCAAAAGAGATTGCTGAAAAGATTTTTAATCCTTACTTTACAACAAAAGAACAGGGTAAAGG
>Ga0256837_1001319_pt1 | contig 17220 bp, 22 predicted proteins | sample 4562384metaG_FD_185976 | JGI IMG/M metagenome (GOLD analysis project Ga0256837, IMG submission 185976) | Hydrothermal vent microbial communities from Guaymas Basin, Mexico - 4561-384 | ecosystem: Environmental > Aquatic > Marine > Hydrothermal vents | place: Mexico: Guaymas Basin | collected...
GTATTATATAAATACTATACGATTTATTATTCGGATAGTGTATTTTAGTAATCTCTTAACTTATTTTCATAATGCTTAATATCTGACTTGAAGTAATGCAGTACGATTAAAATCGCACTGTCTATTTTTGAAATTAATTCAAGTCAAACACTCTAGACCAATCCATAAATAGATTTCTTCTTACAATATTAGCTTTGGCTACAAGTACTTTATCAATGTGACTATTTTCACTAATTATTTGTTCAAGACAATCTATCTCTACATTTGGATTATTTATAATCATAATCTCCATTTCATAATCTGCATATTGTCTTAAATATGTCAGAGTATCCTTACTTGTAAATGGATTATTTGCCACTGCTTTTCTAATTAAAATATTATTGTATTCAGCTAAGTCTGCTAACTCTGCAGGCAAATGAGATATAAAGGCTTTTCCAACTAAATCAAGACCATTTATATGTAAAGAACTTGATTCTTTAATATCATCATTTTTTTTGTTTTGTTTTTGTGTTGCGTTCTCTTGTTTCAAGGTTTTGCAACATTCATTAAAATATGAGAGAGCACCTTTTTTACTAATAAAATACAGAGGCATTGTGTCATAATCACCATTGTAAGATTTCTCAACTGCATACATAGGATAGCCATCACTATGCTGATCCTGCCCTTTAAAATATCTTTCTTGTTCTTTTCTGTATTCACTACATAAAATCAATTTATGTCCTTTCTCAATCTTCACTTTGTCACTACCTATGACTTTTTCCTTGATAAGAGATTCCTTTTGAAATCTCTCTTGTCCTTTATTCATTTTTATTGCATTTACCATGGGTGTCCTTTTTTTATTTTTAGTTTTTTACTACCTATTTTTAATGATAGGTAGTTGCTTTCTTACTTTCTACAATCAATCTATAAATTGAGTTGCATCCTCAATTATCTCAAATAAATGTTGCTCAACATCAATTTGGGTAGGTTGCATTATTGGTGCACTTGTTATATCTTCAGTATTAACTCTATAAACATTATTAATCCAACAAAGCTTCATTTCTAAGATTTTGTTATTGGTCAATATTTTTAAAAAGTTTTTATTAGGGTTATTATCTGAAGTTAATAACTTGTTACGCTTCTTACTTGTCAGTTTTATTTTTAATGATATTGGTATAAATATTGCACGAATATTTTCCAAATCTATTACCTCTGTTCTAAACAGCATATATGCTGCTCGTTTAGTTTTTAAACTTTGTTCTATTTCAACGATTGTTGATACACCTGTTGTATTTTTCATAAACCATTTCCTTTTTGTTTTTTTAATAGATAACAAACATTCTAAATAAAGAGATCTTGCTATCTATCTACCGTATTATTTCATTTTTTATTTTGAGTTTTAACTGCTAAATATTTAAAATAGCCCTATATTATGGGCTCGCTAAAATATTTATGAGCAAAATATAAAATATATGCTCTGAGATTCAACGAGTGTTTTATAAGTTATTTCAACTTTTTTAGGCAGCATATGACTTCTCTTGATTGCCACCAACATATTTTCCTTCTATCCAAACTGTATTACCATTTTTTAAATTTCTCCAGTGTCCAGTTCTCCAATGTTTCACGGGAAGTTTATGCATAATATGCTTACCATTTTTACCACTGAAGTATTCAATAGTTATATTATTTTTCATATCATCAAGTACATTATATTGGTGTGAATTTTCATATGTAACGTTATTTCTACTTGGCTCACCTTTGAGTTTTAGATATTTAATTCCTGTTTTTATCTCATCAAGGATCATTTCTTGTTCAGTAGTTAGTGGTATTGCAAAATTCAATATCATTGACTTCCAGTCAAATACTTTTGATAAAAATGATTTAATTTTTTCAACTGTTATATTTTTTTCTTTATGTATGAAATAAGTAAAGAGTACCCCTGCTTTAGTCAATAAAAAATATGTATAAGTATCTAACTCTTCATCACTTAGAGTAATAGAGTCTCTCTTCTCCTCAATAATAGTAAAGGCTATTAGAACTTTTTTATAAAAGATTTTAAACTCTTTATCCCTTATCCATTTGATTAAGTCATTATTATCTCCTTCATTCATTCCGGTTATAAAACAACCATTTAATGTCGGTATATCTAATACATAAAATAGTCCCTGTATTAAATTATTCCTACTATTTGTATATGAAGGTTTTACATTTTGCATAAGCTTCATTCTTTTATCCACATTAGAACTAATGGACTTATATAGTTTTTTATCACTGCGTTTAATATTCCTACATAAATCATAAACAAAGTTATAATTTTCACCTACTATTCTTAGAATAGATTTTTTAAATATTTCTTGATTTTTAGATTCTTTCATAACATAATCCTTTTAGCTTTCGCCGCTTGCACTTATGTGATATACAAGACAAGACAACCCTCTATATTAAAGGACTGTATTGTTTTGTATAATTTCTGAGAACTGGGTCAATTCCCTTTTCTCTAAGCCTTAGCACATTATTTCCTAGTTATTTCAATCATTTCAGAATTTGGAATTCTTGAAAACCTGAACCATTTTTTGAGATACTTTCTAATATATTTATGCTCATTATTTATTAGATTAAAAATCTTTTTATCCTGCTGTAATACTAATGAGTCAAGATTTTCTTCTCTAGTCAAAAGTAGTTCTACTAGATATTTTATATTCCATAAATTAAGCTTTTTATCTCTATATATAGGTATAAGGCTTTTAACCATTTCAAGTTGATTTGAGCTAATAAAATCTTCAATTGTGTTCTTAATATATTTTAAAAATACCTTATCAGCTATATTTATTTCACCTGCCTCATTTTTGTGTATTTGATTCATTCTTACTTTTGACATAAAAGATTCCTTCTTCTTAAATTTTCTTTAGCTATCATCACACTGGCAATATTTTCATTCTCTTCAATAACTGATTTTAATAATTCTATATCAGCACTTAAGTTATTCAATACAAAATTTTTTACTTGAAACTCTTTTTTACATAAAAACTGTAATGTTTCTGCACTTGTACTTGGGTTACTTGCGACTGCCACCTGTGTATGAAAATGTCTTACTTTAGCAATCTTTTTTAGTTCACTAGCTTTTTCTGATACATATGCTCTACCTAATACTTCATAACTCATATCAGTAGATACTTTGGAATAATATTCTCTAGCTATACTAAAGTCTAAAAAATATGTTTTAGTTATATTGTTATATTTTTTCTTATAAGATATTTCTACTGAATACAGTTGTTGTTCTTCACTAATAACACCATTTTTTTCTTCTAATCTTTTTATTTCAAAAGATGGAATTTTAGATTTAGTTACAAACTCTAATTTAACTTCTTCAAACCCTGCATTACATTTACTATAAAGAGTATTTCTTGCTTCATTTAACCACATTATGTTTCTTTCCTTTTCTTGCTTTTGATAGTGAGAGTATAAGATTTATATATTCATTACTTTCACTCTTATTCTTCTATAAACACCTATATTACGGTGTCGCAAAGAGATATATATTTATGTATTAACTTGTTTATCAATATTTACATATATTGTTTCACCATAAGTGAGCTGTATCTTATGAATACAGGCATATCCAATAATTGTATTTACCACATCATCTTTTATACTCGTAGTATCATCCAATTCATCTATCTCCACTTCATACATTAAGATAAATGTATTATCATTTTTAGTAGATAATTCAATCTCTAGTCCAATATCGATACAATCATCAAATACTAATGTCCAATAATGACAACCTTCATTAAATGCATACGCTTGCTTCCCTATTAATCTAACTAATTCTGCATATGTTACTAATGCTTCTTGTGTATATTTTTTCATAAATAACTCTTTATAATTTTTAATGCCATATATAATGACTCTTACCTATATATCCGAACAATAAAGCTAGAACTACAATTAAGCCTAATGCATAAAAGCAAAAGACTTATATTTTTTAACTAGTGACAGTTTATAAATAATTATGAAAAGTATTTTTACATTTATTCTTCCAAACACCCTGTATTACAATGTCGCTACTACTTCATTTATTTTCAACTATGCAGCATTCTCATTAATCAGATGATTATTTAATACCACTGACTTCATATCATTAATTCTTTTCACTGATGTATTGAAATATTGTTCACTTAATTCTGCACCTATAAAATTACGTCCTAAGTTAAGAGCTGCTTCACCTGTTGATCCACTGCCCATAAAAGGGTCAAAGACTAAATCACCAGGTTTGGAACTGTTCCGAACCAATTTTTCTAAATGTTTTACATATTTTACGGTTGGATGAGAGTATTTTTTATTATCCTTTGCATTACTCGGAGATAAGAAGAGAGTAGAAGCATCAGCAGAGTTTTGAGGTTTGCAATACCCAGATTTGCGGAAGTAAAGCAGATATTCAGCATCTGAGGAATACTTATTATAATAATTTGGAATTGGATTACTCTTTATCCATACAAGAGGTGTGAAGCTACAACCTAAGCCATCAATAAAATACTTCATATAGAAAAGCATTTGAGCTTTATTACAATATATATAAATGTTAATTTTTTTCTTTTGAAGTTTTACTACTCGATCTAATACTTCGGTGTAATTGAAGCCATTTGTAATCTTTGCATTTAGTAATTTATCTTGAGTTTTTTGTATAGATTTACATAAGTCACTTTTTCCACCACTTTTTGTATTCTTTAAATCATAAGGTGGATCCATAATAATTAATGGGATATACATGTCATCTGCAATTAGACTATCCATTACTTTTATACAATCATTATTATCTAATGTAGCCTGTACATTATTATAAAGAACTACTTCAACTTGCTTATCTACTACTGGTGTTTTTTTTGTTTTTACTAACATATAAATCCTTTTTATTTAGGAATATTATAGAAAGTAATATAAGAGTATTTTTGATGAAAAACCTATATAAGTGCGTATTTAACGATGTCGCACAAAAAAAAGAAAATTATTTAGGTAGATTTAAAAAAGGTTTAGTGTATAACAAATAGCAAGGAGCTATTTGTTTCAAGGATAAGAGCTAAGCCACTCTTTTATATTTTGTTTCAAGGTTCTGAAGTTCTGTTCTTAATTTAGATTCATCACCTATTGAGAGAGTTATATCAAAACTTGATAGAGTTCCAATTATATTGGCATATCTTTGAATATCAGGATTATATGATTTTTGATATTTATCATTATAAACTTCAACTTCTTGTTCAGTAGCTGTATAATCTAATTTACCTGCTATTCTATATGAGATTGCTCTTGAGTGTTCTAAAATATCTCTACGAATGCATTTTTCAGAGAAAGTATCATTCAAGTGGCCATATAGTGCAACACCTCGTTCTTCCCATCCTTTTTTTAATGCTCTAAAGTCTTGTACATAATTAAAACTGGTATCAATTTTTAATTTTACACGTAAATCTCTTGCATGAAATGTTCTATAAATTGTATCTATGCCCATTCTATGTATGCTGTTGTTAACTCTATGGTTATAGCTATACAGGTTATTGTATTGAATATGATTAACAATAGTATTAAATACCCGCTTAGTTGCAGGCATAATAGTTGGAGTATCATAAGTATCACTTTTTACTTGTAGTTCATCGATTCTATTTAGAAGAATAAAAACCTCTGTTTCTAATAAAGTTAAGTGTTTATTGAAATAGCCATCATTTTGTATAGCTAAAATCTCTATACTTTTTGCTGCTATTTTATCTACAATATGTTTATCAAATTTACCACGAGTAATACCATTATAGTTATACTCATTATTAGAATGTTGATCATCTAATGATTTGAAGAAAAAACTATATATAAGATCTTCTATCTCTGTGTCAGGGACTGAACCTTTGCTCTTGAAGATGATATCTGATATGATGGGCTTTAACATACTTACTATGTTCTTTTTTTGTTGTTGAACAGGTATATCATAAGCATCATAGTTTACACCATTTATCATAAAGTTGTAATCTAATTCTTTTAGAGATTTTTTTATCAACTTTGTATAAACTTTAACTTTTTTTTCATTCTTATATATAGACTGTATAGCTTGTTGGATGTTTTCTTCTTTTTCTTTCAAATATTTATCTTTAAATAAACTGCTTAAAGCTATTTTCAGTCTATCATCTTTTATTTGATTTTGTACTGCTTCATTAATATACTCTGATAAATATTGATTAGATTGATTAAAGTCTACATATTTATCTATCTTATTATAATCATATATTACAACACCATATAAATGTAATAATAAGCTATTTAACTCTTCCTTACTCACATTATCTTTTTTATATATAACACTTAAATATGGTTCTTTAGTATCTATATTAAATAGCAGTATTAAATACTCTATTGGCTCTTGACTCTCTTTTATAATCTTATTCATATGTTTAAATGTAGTTTCAAGGAAAATCATAATTAAGCTCCTTTAACTATAAGTCTACTAATAAGACTAGAAAAAACAGCATTGAGACGGTTTGTTGATGATAATACTTTTATGAAAAAGCATGGACGGGGGTTAAATAAATTCATAATTACTCCAAGTATTTTGTATTTCGAATTATCTTTATTATGAAGAAAGACAATTGGATTTTTCAAACTTTTTACAGCCCCTTATGTGCTGATGGACATTTAAGACCAAATAATTACCGATTAAAAACGAACTTAAACGATAAATGCCGTCAAAAGTTTACTATAGAGATACTTAAAATAAAATTAATTTATGTATTTTTTCAGAAATTATCTAAATCACTCCATATAAAAAAACTCCTTTCAAATTTAAAAATATTCTTAGCGACACCGTGGACAAAGGAGTTTCAACCACTTTATCAACCATCAAGTGAATAATAAATTTTTTAAAGTTTTCCTACCAAAGCAGAAAACCAAACTGTTTTGAAAAAGGATTAATATGGTAAAAAGTTTAAAAAGAAACAAAGTAGAACTTTCTAATGAAGGTTTATATACAGACAATGCAATTAATAGTATAGATTATAAAGAAGAAGCACATGTACTTAATTGTGCAAGCCTCTGTTCAGGGATTTCAGCTGATAAAGAAGCTATGAAAAATATTGCACTCAATAATAATACAAAATATATTATAGAAATTGACGCACAAGCAAGAGAAATTTATCAATTAAATCATGGTCAACCAGAAAAAGTTTATGAGGATATTACTAAAGTCAATGCTACTAAATTAGCAAAGGTTGATTTTATGATGATCTCTGTCCCATGTCAGTCATATAGTTTACAAAATAGAAATAGATCAAATTATTGTGCAACTAAAGATAGTCTATGGGAGTCTGCACTTCAGATACTGGATAAAAGTAATAGTAAATACTTCATTTTTGAAAATGTAGAAGGCTTATTGTCTATACAGGGTGGAAAAGTATTTCAAGATATTTTAGATTCATTCAAGGCACTTAATTACAACATTAAATATAAAGTTCTTAATGCTAAGGATTATGGATCACCACAGAACCGCAAACGCTTATTTATTGTAGGGGTTAGGAAGGATATCAAAAAAGATTTTTCATTCCCTCAGCCTCAACTGGTTAAGTCCTCAGTGAATGATGTAATTAAAATAGGCTCAGATTATTCAGCTCAACTATATGATGCATCTAAGCGTGTTCCATTTCAAGAGAAAAGATCAACTGACATAAAGAAATTATATATATTGCCTCATCTTAAATATGCTGCTGATGCACGTATTGTAAGTTCCAATGGTGTAGCACCAACAATAGTAGCTTCAAGTGCATATACAAAATTCTATGATGAGAAAAATCATCTTTTTAGATATCTCACTAATACAGAACTTGCAGAGATACAGGGTTTTAAGAACTTTAAATTTTCAACAAAAAAAATGAAAACAAAGCAGTTGATAGGTAATAGTATCAGTGTTCAAGTTTTAGAAGCAATCTTGCAAGAATTGATACCACCTAAATACTTTGAACAAACAGCAACAAATCATAAATTAGGTGTGGCAGCATAATACGCTACTGAAAACTGAACAAACTTTTAGTTAGTTCAGTTTTAGATACACTATTTTACACCTAAATCACTCTTTATTTCTTTCAAATATTTAGCAACAGTCTTATGACCTAAACCTCTATCAAATATCTTTTTTGAAGTCTTAACAATATTATCAATTGTGAATTTTGGATTCTCTTCTGTATCTACAATATAAATAAGAGTTTCTTCAAGTCTAACTTTTGACATAAATATTTTCTTCTCATTTGCTGCTTCTACCATTTTTTCTCTTTCTTCTATACTTTTATTTCTTTTGGTAATCCCACTTTTATATCCACCGTATGCTAATTTTGTTTTAATAATTTTTTTACAAATTGAGCTTTGTTTATATTCATCTAACATTTCTTGAAAAGATCCAATTTCAAAAATATTTCCATATAATTTGAATTCTGAATCATAGATATTTTTATAGCTTGTAGTCTCATTATAATAATCCTCTTTATCAACTGACCAATTAGCATCTAAGGTATGTGTTAAAGCTTTACGCACATCTTTGAAGTATCTATATTTCCTTAATCTTATTTCATCATCAGTTGTAGGATAATTTGGAAAGAAGAAAGCAACATAAACTATTTTCTCCTGTATAAAGATTAATGTTGGTTCCATATGTATCGTAGCATCTATATATGCATTGGTATACTCAAGATTCTCTGAATTAGACAAGTTATCCTCTTTATTGAATTCAAGTACAACCCACCCTATTCTTTCTTTCCTATTGAAATTAAAAGTATTATTATCTACTTTAAAATTTGGTGTTGATGCTTTTAGTAATGCTTCAAGATATAAATCTTGCACTTCCACAAGAAATCTTTCTTCTTTACTAACTCTATTAATATCGAAGAAATTTTCAGATACTTTTTTATTGAAAATTTCTTCTCCAAGTAATGCAATGTTTATTTCAGAGTTTAAAAAAGAGATTACTGAATGTTGCGTTTTTAATCCTGCTGTCATTTCTTTGAGTGATTTTTTATTTGACATTTCTTTGTTCATAATGGATTCCTTATATTTATACATCTACATTTTAAGTCTTTTTTTTATTTCATCATGGATTTTAAAAAGTTGCCATCACTATTGGTACTATTCAGTTGTTCTACTATATACATCTATATTTATTTATATATTTATAATATAATAGAACAACTAAGAAGTATTGGTTGACATGGTTACTATAAAAGATTTATAAATATTAGATCTAAGTCATTAGTACTTATTGTTGATGAAAAGAATTTTGTTTAATGGGTTCCACCCATTACATATAAGTTTTTTTTTACTTTTTTTATTCTCTTCTTCTTTTTTCATTTTTTTACTTTTCTTATTTTTGAATATAAACAAGTATACATAAGCATATATTGGCATATTATTTAGAAGGCTTAACTTCTAATGCTTAGAATAGAAATTATTTATTAAATTTGAAAAGATGAAATATAAATTTGAGCACTATGGTTTATGAAAATTATGTCAATAATTAGTAAATACCACTAAAAGACCATAGAAGTGAAAACTAAGAGAATAAACACTCATTAGAGCCTATATAACACATTTTATACATATGAAATAAAGTAATAAATATAGATAGATAGATTGTCTATAAAAAGTAGATTCAACGATATAAATATACAGATGAAATAAAATTTGTTTAGATTGCTTCAATCCATCTATTTACATATTTTTACTTTCTTTTTAAAAATAAGTTGAGCCAACCCTTGTGGAACTTTTTGAAAACAAAAAAAGTTTGTCAAGTAAATGTCTAATTTGTCAAGAACTAAGGCTTATTATCAAATTCTATTTTTTATATCTCTATCGAGAGCATAAAGCCATATAATTTAAGTAATAAGTGTTTCTTGACAAATCCATTTTCTCAACTTTGTTTTCTGCTTTCCAAAAGAGTTCTCCCACAGGTTGTTGGCTCAGGTAACTTATTTTCTTATTTAGATTTATTAGAGTTGATAGGAAAGGAAGGAGTGGTACTATTAAGCTTAATCTGTCAGGTTATTTATATATTTTAATCTTCTACAACATAGACAGATTCAAGTAATTCTTTTATACTTTTTTGTAGTTTACCTACTCCTGCTCTTTTTAAAATATTTCTCACACTATTTGACTCCACTGCCTCTAATAATGGTAAAAATTCTAAATAATCTTTTTTTGGATTACCAGTTAATATTATGCTTATTTCATCATCTAACATTGTAGCTAATCTTATAACATCATTAAGGTGTTTTTTTGCATCTGGATGCTTATCTTTTAAAAGATTGATATGAGCATGCATTTTAAGCGGGATTAGAACTTCCGGAGTTGCCACATGTAAGCCATCAATATTTGTAGTATGTTCTGTCAATAATTTAAAATAATCATAATCTAAAAGTATTGCTGATAGATAGTTATAAAACTCAGGTGTCTTAATTGGGATAATAAGACTATCTTTTAAAATCTCTGAATCTTCTGTATGTATTGCAAACAGTTCAATTTGCTCAGGATATGTTTTATCCTCACTATCAAGAAATCTAAATAAATTATGTTTAGACTCATTATTAGTTCGTTGCTTAGTCTTATATCCGGCAAGTTCAATAAATCCAAGTAATCTTTTAATAAAATCTTCATTATTCTTTGAGACAACAACTAAATCTATATCTTTGGTTGCACGAGCTACAAACCCTAAATCATTCATAACCATAGCAGTTGCAAGTCCACCAATAACTACATAATCTTCGCTGTACTCTTTAAAATAGTCTGTAAAATTTACTAAACCTTGAATCAATTTATCATACCTTTTATATCATTATATAGTTCATTCATAGCATCCATGACTCTACTATCCTCTACGCTAACATTATCTTTGAGAGATAAGTATAAAGAAATTTTATCCACAATATCATTTTGAATAGCAAGTGGTGAATATCGCCATAATTCAAGTTCGATTAACTCACTACCATACTCTTTTTCATACATGGAAATTGGATTATCTTGTTTTATGATTTTATCAAACTCTTTTTTCTCAACTGCATAGATTAGTTTATGATTTGTAATATTTGTATAGATAGATAATGCACTATAAGAGGCTTTAACTTTTTTTTCAAAATAAACTAAATCCTCTTCTTTGACAAAAACCCTATCTTGAACAGGAGATTTTAACCGGTTAATCATATTATCAATTTCAATATCATTATTTAAAAAGTATTCATTCTTGCGCCCAATAGACTCTTTAGATAATAACTCAAACTCAACAAGCTCATTTAAAGCCCTACTTGTACTCATTTTAGTAACATTAAATATATCGGCACTTTCATTAATATCTAACTCAAAATGATTTTGTGTGTAGGCATAAATTAAAATAGTTTGAGCTAATTTAGAGAGCTTTTCGTTTGTATTCTTTTTTTTCTTCGTATTAATATCTTTTAAGTATATTAATAACTGTGGTAAATAAATAGATTCATCTGATATAAAAGAGATACTATTAGCGATTAAATATTTTTTGGTAGAACTACTAATATTTTCTATACTTAGTGCAATAGGCAAAGAAAGAGATTCATTAAAGAGTGATATATGTTTTTTAATATTCTTTAAATTTCCTTCATGAGTATGTAAAATGACAACATCAATACTATCTATCTTAATAGTAAAAATTTCATAATTACTTTTTATCGCAACTGGTAATGATTTTTTATATTCTAATTTCATATGGCTTATTGATACATCTAAATGTAATGTTTTTTCAACATATGAAATGAGTTGACTCTTATTCTTCATATCTAATTGTAACATAAAATTTATCTTTGTAACTATAAATAAGTTATTAATATTTAATATATGTTACAACAATATAATTATTATCAATTTAATAATCTCATTGAAATTGAAAAAACTACGAGAAATCAGTATGTTTATGATTAAATAAAAATAAGTGACCTGAGCCAACAACCTGTGGGAGAACTCTTTTGGAAAGCAGAAAACAAAGTTGAGAAAATGGATTTGTCAAGAAACACTTATTACTTAAATTATATGGCTTTATGCTCTCGATAGAGATATAAAAAATAGAATTTGATAATAAGCCTTAGTTCTTTACAAATTAGACATTTACTTGGCAAACTTTTTTTGTTTTCAAAAAGTTCCACAAGGGTTGGCTTAACTTATTTTATAAATTATATTTTATGTATCTTTTTAGATACTATATGTAAAAAGGATTTATTAATGAACCAAGTTAGTACATTCGATATTTCTTTGTATTTAGCTTCAAATGAAACGATAGTAGAGTATTTATCTAAAGTCTTAGAAAGTGGAGATATTGATGAATTACTTGAAGCTATGGGTAATATTGCAAAAGCAAAAGGTATTGCTCAGATAGCAAAAGATACCGGACTTGGACATGAAAGCCTTTATAAAACATTTCAGCCTGGTGCAAAACCAAGATTCAAAACTGTAATGAAAGTCCTTAACAGTTTTGGTGTTAAATTAGCGATAAGTGATTATGCAATAAAAATTCCAAATGATGAAACAATTCAAGCTATAAAAGAAGCAAAAAATAGTGTTAATGCAGATAGTATAACTTTGCAAGAGTTAGATGAAGAATCTAAATAATGCTTAAAATAAAATTATATAAAAATACTTTGTATTGCTATTTTTACTATATAAAGCTATAATCAACAAAAATATGTATAAAAAGGATTAATATGATTAAAAACATCTCTTTCTCGAACTTTTATTCATTTTATGAAGAGCATACTATTTCCTTTGAAGTAAATCAAAAACCTTCAGGATCATTATATGATATACACTATAATGATGATAGAATAAATAAAGTTGTATCAGTTATTGGTGCTAATGGTTCTGGTAAAACACAACTGATTAGACCATTGGCTTTTATTAGTTGGTTTATATCATCATCATATATCTCTCAAAAACCATCAGATGAAATACCATATAAAGCACATGGTTTATATGTAGATGAAAAGACAGAACTATCTATAACATTCATTATAGAAGATGAAGAGTATAAATACAATTTAGTCCTTCAAAAGAATCAAGTTTTAGAAGAATCTCTTCACCAAAAAACAAGTAGATCTTTTAGCTACATCTTTAAACGTGAAAGAGAAAATATTGAAGACGAGTTTGATTATAAGCAAAAAGGATTTGACCTTACAAATAGAGTTGCTAAAAAAGTAAAAGGTAATGCTTCTATAATTTCTGCTGCATATATGAATGATAGTGAAGTAGCTAAAAAATTTATTGATTATTTCGCTAACTCTTTTCACTCTAATATTACTGTATCTGGTAGAGACAATTATTCAGAAAACTATCTTATTGATAGTGCTAAGTTTTTCTATGATAACCAAGCACTTAATGATAAAATGAACAAAATTATATGTGAATTAGATCTTGGTATCAATAGTGTGAAAATAAATGAAATAGAAATTCCAACAGAAGATGATAAAGTTCAAAAAATGTATCTACCAGTTGGTGTACATAAGGATGATAAAGGAAGAGGATTTGAACTTCCTTTCTTTGATGAATCAAGTGGTACTAAATCTCTATTTGTTCAACTAAGAAGGATATTACCAATACTTGAAGTTGGTGGTATAGCGATAATAGATGAGTTAGATAATGATTTACATCCTCATATGCTACCAATCCTTATTGAACTATTTAAATTTGAACATACTAATCCAAATAATGCTCAAATTATTTTTACTTGTCATACTCCAGAGATTTTAAATATACTGAAAAAGCATCAGATATATTTGGTTGAAAAAGAGAACCTTCAGAGTGAGGCTTGGCGTTTGGATGAAATGAATGGTTTAAGAAGTGATGATAACCTTTATGCAAAATATTATGCCGGTTCACTTGGTGCTACACCTGATGTATAAGGTTTAGATTATGGCACGAAAACAAAGAAGAAGTTTACTCTCAACTTTAATTATTGTTGGTGAAGGTGCTCATGAAAAAGCATTTCTTTCACATCTTAAGAGTTTATATGCATCCAATACAGGACAAAAGGTTAAAATAGATTCAGCAGATGGTGGATCTCCACAAGATATAGTAAGAACGGCAGTTAAAAAGTCCAGACATATAGATTATGATAGAAAGTTTATACTTATGGATTCTGATATAGCAGTAGATGATGCCACTATCAAAATGGCGAAAGATAATAATATTACGATTATTTTATCTGAACCTTTATGCCTTGAGGGAATGTTATTAGATTTTTTAGGAATAAGTGTTCCGGATACATCCAAAAAATGTAAATCACTTTTACATCCTAAGCTTGATGGAAATCCAGTAGATAAGAGTAGCTATTCAAGGTTAATAAATAAAGATTTACTTGAAAGTAGTGATAAAGAGCAAATTATATTGCTATTAAAGATTTTACAGAATATTAGCTAAAAATACTTCTTTAAAATAATAATCCTAAAATAAGATAATAAAAAAAATAGATAAAACCATTCTTTACATAGTTTGCAGTAGCAATTATATCTATAATTTTAAATTTATATGTGCCTATAACAAGGCACATAAATAATTATTTTAATATCTTTTAAAATCCATTTAAAAATAATACGAGAATGTGAATTAATGTATGAATAACACTAAAAAGTTAGTATTCTAAGGCATCTCAAAAATTATTTCTTCTTGTTACTTAAAATATCATCTAAATAAGGATGATATAATGAAAACAACAATCAAAAGTGAATACATACATGACAACCAGCACAATAAAGCCTATATTGCAAAACTCTCAATTGACAAAAATAGCAATAGATTTAATAGGGAGTTTTTATCAAGAACTAATATCAAAAGAAAACCATATAATTTTTACTTTACATGGGACATTCTAAAAGGTGGAGTTTATGAAAAAAAAGAGAAACATCATTATCTAGGTGATAAAAGTGCATATTTTGCTATAAATTATAATGGAGATGTTATTAAGCTGAGGGATAGAAAAGTTGCACAGGCTCTTTTAAAACAAGGTATTAGAAGTTGGGGAAGAAAGTCCCCATTAAGAATACAGATGAATAATCTTATATCCATAAAAAAATAAGATTAAAGTGCAAGAAGCTCTTTAATCTCATTAGAAGAGTAATATTGCGAAATTGCTTGATTCACTACAAAATCTAACTTTTTTTTCTCATTAAAGCCAAATGTATCATTTTCAAACAACATCGTTAGGATCTTTAACTTTTTTAGATTTCCAGCTTCTAAATTGATTCTTTTTCCAATTATTTCTATATTCTGCATATTTAACCTTTTTACATCAAATTTAACAACATGTTAGCGGTTGAAATATTAAATCATCATTATTTTCATTAAAAATGTAGAAAATTAGCTTTTCTCAATTTAAAATGAGCTTGCTAAAACTTAAAATAAATAGTTTCTTGACCTATGATATAGTTAAAATAATATACATAACTATTAATTAAGTATATTTTTAGTACTATATTCTCTACGTTTTATTGAAAAGGACTACTTTTGGACAATGAACAGCTTCTATCAAAATTGAATAAATATCAGGTTTCTTTTTTAAATGAGAAGAAAACACTCAACTCTTCAAAAAATACAATTACTACATATATTTATGTTTTAGAGTCATTTTATGAATTTATTGTAGATTCAAATGTAAAAAAGCTCGAAGATATAACTAAAGAAATTATTCTTGCATTTTTGAATAAAGAGCCAAAATCCTCAACTAATACAAAAATATTACGATTAGCAGTATTAAAATCATTTTTTAAATTTATTGATGAAGCAGAACAGTTAAACAATCTATTTGAGATGAGATTTAAAAAGCTTACTATTAAGCAAGAGCATAAAGAAGTTGATGCACTTTCACAAGGTGAGCAAAAACGATTACTTGCCCTGTTTGATAAAAAAACCAGTTCTTTTAATAAAACAAGAGATGCTTTATTAGTAAAGCTATTATTATTTACAGGTATCCGGGCAACAGAGTGCTTGGACATAAGATTAAGTGACATAACACTTATAGAGAGCGATACAGTCTTTAAAATAAAAATAGAGGGTAAAGGTCTAAAACAAAGATTCGTCTATATAAGTGCTAATAAAATCAACTATGAATTAAACTTTATGAGAGAAAAGACAAATAGCTATATAGCAATCACAAATCAATCAAAAAGAATGAGTAGAGTTGGCTTGTATAATGTGATTAGTAATAAAATGAAAAAAGCTTTAATAGATAAATCAGGAGTACATATCTTACGTCATACTATGGCAAGAAACCTTGTATCAAAAAATATTAATCTAAAAACTGTATCTGAACTTCTCGGACATCAAGATATTGTTCTTACAGCTAAAACATATGCACGTTCAAATGAAGAGAGCAAAATTCAAGCTATTTTAGTTTGATAATCTACAGTTTATACTATAGATATATTTAATTGCTTTCCTAAAGCATGAGTTGCAGATTCTAAAGTATTTAATGTAAGAGAACTGCTTGTTGGGTTTAACAGTCTATTTACTACGGCTCTACTTGTGTGCATAAGCTCTGCCATTTTTGTTTTAGTGATATTTTGAGCCTTCATCTCTTGTTCTATCTGGTATGCTATAACTCGCTTAATAGCTGTTGCTTCTGTATCAGCTAATATCCCATCTTCTTTTAGAAATTCATCAAAATCACTTTTCATATTTGGTTTCAGTTCCATCTTATTTCCTTTTTTCTCTTCAGTGCTAAATCAATTTCACTTTTAGGTGTTTTTTGAGATTTTTTCACAAAACCATTTAGTAAAATCATATACTCATTAATCACTGTAAAAATAACTCTTGCAATTCTTTTATCAGAGATATCACTTCTAACTTCGTATAGCTTGCTATCAAGTCTTCTGCACACAGGCATACCAATTGGCCATCCAAACTCTACAGTTTTTATATCATCACCTATGATTTTTCTATCTTCTTTGCTTAAAGTGAGTAGCCATTCTCTTACAGGCTTATTAGCATTACCTGTTTCATAAAATAATGAAGTTATTTTTTTCATACTATATTGTATCAAAAAAGATACACTAATGCAATAAGGGATGAATTATTATATTAATAAAAAGAAAAGATATTAAGGAGGAAGAGATAAGTAAAGCAAACATTCGTTTATGTAACAAAAGTTATCAATGCACTATCAAACTAAAATAGTGTAAATTAACTCGTGTATTATTCATGTTATCGGAAACCCTCTAA
>Ga0256837_1001321_pt1 | contig 17210 bp, 16 predicted proteins | sample 4562384metaG_FD_185976 | JGI IMG/M metagenome (GOLD analysis project Ga0256837, IMG submission 185976) | Hydrothermal vent microbial communities from Guaymas Basin, Mexico - 4561-384 | ecosystem: Environmental > Aquatic > Marine > Hydrothermal vents | place: Mexico: Guaymas Basin | collected...
AATGAATTATTAGAGGTTTTTAGAGATTTTGAAGTTATATATTATGAAGAAAAAGATGGTATAAATCTAAGAGGTGAAGAGAATAAAACAGCTTCTTTAGTAGCTAGAAAAATTTAAGTATATTTATTTATAAACCCTCTAGTAAAATATACCAAAGTCTATCAACCTCTTTATCATTTATAAAGATTGTTGATTGGCTTTGAAATAACTCTTTTAAACCAATTTTATTTATAGTGAGTGTATGTGAACACTCTTTATGAGTTGGTAGATAAGCACGGATAAGTGATACTTCATCTTTTATCTCTATACCACATAAAAAACATATATTTTCGGTATGTAGTCTACCTTCGTACTGAAGTAATTTTACATAACATTCTATAGCTACTCTTTTTGGATTTTGTTTATCCCATTGTTTGGATGCTTCATCTATAAGATTAAAGTAAAATCCATCTATCTCTTCTACATCTTTTAGATGCTTATAAAAAAGGTGTGTAAAATCTTGCCAAAGTTTTAAAAGATGACGATTATTTATCCATTTGTAACCTATATGGATAACATCTTTTAGTCTTGATATAGTTACTTTGTATGATGACTCAACTTCAAAATCTAGTTTAAAACCAAGATTTATAGTGCCGTGTCTCGCACCATAAAATCTGTATAGAGTATATATGTGGTTTTTACTTAAGATGGTAACGATAAGGTCTTCATCTTTTACTTTGTTTAGGTTTAGTATAAAGCCTTGCATCTTTGTCTTTTAAAGCTCAAAACTCTTTTGCATCTCTGTTCTTATATCTTCAAGTTTTAACTCTTTGTTTACAAAAAGTTCATTTGCTAAGATGCCTTGACCTAGTAGCATATCTGCACCATCTTTATAAGTTATATTTTTATTTTTTGCTAGCTGTAAAAATGGTGTTAGTTTTCCATAGATAGCATCTGCTGCAAAAGAGGTGTTGTCTAAGATAGATTCTATCAACTCTTTTGGAGCAGGTAGGTTTTCATCTTTTAGTCCTGCACTTGTTGTATTTACTACTAAATCATACTTTTTTAACTCAAAATCATCCCAAGTGTAACAGTTTTGAACTTTGTCTTTAAAGTATGCTAAGTTGTTAGCACTTCTGTTTAAAACATCAACCGTTAAATTATCTTGTAAAAATCTTGAAGCTAGTGCTTTAGCTGTTCCACCTGCACCTATAACTAATATAGTTTTTATATCTTTAAACTCTTTTATAGCTTGCATAAAACCATCTGCATCTGTGTTATAACCTATAAGGCGATTATTTTCATTTACTATGGTATTTACCACTCCAACAGTTTTTGCAAATCCTCTTACTTCATCACAAGCTTTATAAGCTTCCTCTTTATGTGGAACTGTTATATTTGCTCCACTTAAACCATAAGAAAAAAAAGTCTCCCTTAGTTTACTTCCATCTTCTAGTTTTATACGGATATAACATGCATCGTAGTTTAGATGTTTAAATACTACATTGTGCATAAGTGGGGAACGAGAATGTGAAACAGGATTACCAAATAAAGCAAAAATCTTTTTCATTAGTCCAAATCCTCCAAAGAGTGGATTAATGCACCAAGTTTATTTTCAACTTCTAGGTATTCAAGTTCGTGAATGCTATCGGCTACTATACCTGCTCCAGCTTGTAGGACTACTTTGTCCTCTTTTACCATAGCTGTTCTTATAGTTATGGCACTATCCATATTGCCATCAAAACCAAAGTAACCTATGCTACCACTATAAAAACCTCTTTTGATGCCCTCATACTCTGCTATAAGTTCCATCGCTCTTATCTTTGGAGCTCCAGTCATTGTTCCAGCTGTAAAAGTTGCCATAAAAAGGTCAAACATATCTTTGTCATCATCTAACTCTGCTACAACATCAGATACTATGTGCATAACATGGGAAAATCTCTCTATATGCATCATATCGTTTACTTTTACAGTTCCAGTTTTTGCAACTCTTCCTATGTCATTTCTACCTAAATCTATAAGCATAAGATGCTCTGAAAGTTCTTTTTTATCTGCTAAAAGTTCTTTTTCTAACTCTAAATCTCTTTGTTTAGTTTTACCTCTTTTTCTTGTTCCTGCAATAGGGCGAAGTAGAAGTTCACCATCAGTTAATCTTACCATAACTTCAGGAGATGAGCCAACTATATTAAAGTCTTCATACTCCATCAAAAACATATATGGAGATGGATTTTTCGCTCTTAAGATTCTATAAAAACTAAAAGGGTGTACTTTTATATGTCTAGTAAATCGATTTGTCATAAGAACTTGAAAAACATCACCACTTCTTATCATCTCTTTTGATTTGTCTATCATCTCAAAAAACTTCTCTTTTGAGTGGGTAAAACTTCCCTTATCGTCGCCTATATTTCTAACACGATGTTTGTAAGTATATGTACCTTTTAAATCATCATGGATAGATTCAAACTTATCTTTAAACTCATTAAGTGTAGAGATAAGTGTGATTTGATGGTTTTTATGTGAATATACTAAAACCATTTTAGGTAAGATTAGATCTAAGTCTGGTGTGTTTAACTCATCTTTTAAGTTATCCATACAAGAATTTAATTTTGGCTCAAAAACTTTTACCATATCGTAACCGATATAACCTATAAAACCATCAACGAAACCAACATTTAACTTACTTACTGCTTCTTTGTATATGGTTGTGTCTATGTTTTTATAGTAGTTTTTCAAAAACTCGAAAGGGTTTTCATCTTTTGTATGTTTTATGTAGTTTTTATCTGTATAGATGGTTTTGTTATCAATATACTGAAGTCTCTCTCTTGCACCAATACATACAAAACTGTAATTACCTTCACTACCACCAGCACTCTCAAAAAGATATGTTATCTCATCTGAGAACATATCTTTTATCTTTGAGTAAACTGCTATAGGTGCTAGTTGGTCTAGTGTAAATTGCTTAGAGTAAATCATCTAGTATCTTACTAAAAAAGCACCAGCTTCTATACTACTTCTTATAACTTTAAGAGCAGTACGAGCTTCTTTATCATTGTTAAAAGGACCAACTAAAACTTTATTTAGTTTACCTACTTTTTTATAAGTATAACCATAACCTCTATCTGTAATAGATTTTAAAAACTTTTTGTTTGGTTCGTATTTTGAAAATGAACCAACTTGAGCATAGTATAATTTACCTGTAGTCTTTTTTGGTGTTACTTTTTTTTCAACTTTTTTTGCTACTGGTTGTGCAACAGGTTTAGGTTTAGGCTTAGGTTTTATAACAGGTCTTGGTGCTTTTCTTTCTACAACTGCATTTTCTTGCTTACTTTGCTCTTTTAGTCTTTGAGCAATATTGTCAAGGTTGTTATTTGAAGTGTTTTCTTGAATCACTTCTACTTCTTCAAACAAAGGTTCACTTTCAACCTCTTTTTTAATCTCTCTTGGATCAGGTGGTAAAACAGCTTGAGGTAAGTTATTGTTACTATCTGAAGAGATAGAATTCATAAGTAGTACCACTATAATTAAAATAATTCCTAATGTAGCTACAGCTAAAATAATTTTTTTATTATTGTTTGCTGAAGTACCTTTATTTAAAATTATATCATTGAGTTCGTTTTTTTCTTCTTCCATAAGTTATCCTTTTTTACATGTGTTTTGACCAAGAAGCACCACGCTCTTTGGCATAAACTTCATAAGGTAGAGTTAAGATATTATATTCATCAGGCATATCATTATTTGGAAACATTTTCCATTGTTTTGGTTGTTTTGCAGCTAATTTCATACTAATCATTTTACCAAGTTGAATAGCCTCTTGTAATGTTGTATGACCCTTGTGAATGTAAAGATGTAAATGACCTTCTGTTTTTGATTTATATGCTGTAAAGTTTATGTAACCTTCTTCTCGAAGTAAAAGTTGTGCTTTATGGTAAAACCTTTCAGGGTCTCTACCATTATAATCAATAACTATATTTTCAACCTTATCACGAGAATTTACAAGTGAATGAGCTACAGTTATATCACCTTTTAAGTGACTATTTATAACAGCTTGGCTTAATGGCGAATTAACTCTTTCAAATTTATTGTAAAAAGTGCGACCTTTAAATGATATTTTATCTACCACTTTATCACTTTTTACCCAGTAGTGATCACTTATCATTTTGATAAGTTTCATATCCATAGCTGTCATAAATAGTTCTCCTTAATAAGTTGCTTGGTTATAGATTACAAAGTTTTGAGCCAATTCTTTTAACTCTTCTTTTATCTTTGCATGAAGTTCAGTGTTGTTAATATCATCTAAAACATCTGCCATTTTATTTGCTATAAATTCAAACTCTTTTTCTTTCATACCACGACTTGTAAGAGCAGGGCTTCCAACACGGATACCAGAAGTTACAAAAGGACTTCTTGTTTCACCAGGAACAGTGTTTTTGTTGATAGTTATACCAGCATTACCTAGAGCTGCATCTGCATCTTTACCACTTATCTCTTTTCCAACAAAAGAAACTAAGATAAGGTGATTATCAGTTCCACCACTTACAACATCATAACCTCTTTTAACCATAACTTCACCAAGCACTTTAGCATTTGCTTTTACTTGTTTAGCATAATCTTTCCATTCAGGTGAAAGGTTGTGTTTAAAACCAACAGCTTTAGCAGCTATAACATGAACAAGTGGACCACCTTGAAGTGCAGGGAAGATAGCAGAGTTGATTTTTTTAGCTATATCTTCATCATTTGTCATAATCATACCACCACGAGGACCTGCAAGAGTTTTGTGAGTAGTAGTTGTTACAACATCAGCATAAGGAAATGGGCTAGGGTGTTCACCAGCACATACTAAACCAGCGATATGAGCGATATCAGCAAATAAAATTGCACCAACTGCATCAGCAATTTCACGGAATTTTTTGAAGTCGATTTCACGAGCATAAGCAGAAGCACCACAAACAATAATCTTTGGTTGAACGATTTTTGCTATATCCATAACTCTATCGTAGTTTATACGACCATCAAGTTCAACACCATAAGTAAAACTTGAGTAATTTTTACCAGAAAAAGATGGTTTAGAACCGTGAGTTAGGTGTCCACCATGGCTTAAATCCATACCTAGAAGTTTATCTCCAGCTTTTAGTAGTGCTGCATAAACTGCACCATTTGCTTGGCTTCCTGAGTGTGGTTGAACATTTGCAAATTTACAATCAAAAAGTTCACAAGCTCTGTCAATAGCTAATTGTTCTACACCATCTGCATATTCACAACCACCATAGTATCTTTTCATAGGGTAACCCTCTGCATATTTGTTAGTAAATACAGAACCCATAGTTTCCATAACTGCTGGAAGGGTAAAGTTTTCAGATGCTATCATCTCTAAATGGTCAGTTTGTCTCTCTAACTCTTTTTCACATAGGTTAAATACTTCTTCATCAAATTCTTTTAAAAAACTCATTTACAAAATTCCTCGTAATTAATATTCCAACCATTATACTAAAATAATCATAATAAAAAGATTAGAAGCTATAATTAGTTTAGAGTAATTTTAAAACAAGCTCCATTATTAATATTTTGAACTTCTAGTTTTGAATTCATATTTTTTTCTATAATAGTTTTTGACATATAAAGACCTATCCCTGTACCTTTACCTTGTTCCTTAGTTGTATAGTATGGTTCAAAGATTCTATTTATAATCTCTTTTGGTATACCACCTGCATTATCTTGTATAAAAACTTTATTTTCTTCAAATTTTATTTTTATAACTGGTTCTTTAACTTTGTTTTCAAGTAATGCATCTTTTGCATTGTTTAAAAGATTTAAAATAACTTGTTGAAATTCACTTTGAAAACCGTTATATACAAATTCATTTCCAGATATTTCTACATCTATCTCATATCTTTCAAATTGGGCTGATACCATTTTATAAACTATATTAGCTGTTTCTTTAACATTAAAATCTGATTTTGTTTTGTCAATTCTGAAAAAATCTTTGAAGTCATTAATCGTATTAGACATATATTGGATTGTGTTATAATTGTTTTCTATAAACTCTTTTATAAACTTTTCATCTATCTCTTCGTATATATAATCATATTCCAAATTTTGTATATTTATGCCCAACTCATTTAGTGGTTGTCTCCATTGATGTGCGATAGCACCTATCATTTCACCCATAGCTGCAAGTTTATTTTGTTCTTGTAGTAGTTGTAATTGTTTAGTGTTTTCTTTTAGTGCAATTTTGATTTTGTTTTCCAACTCTATGTTAAACTCTTCAAGTCTAAGTGTATTTTTTTCAGTTTCATCTTGAACTTTTTTATCAAGGTATTTTTTTGTTTTTTGGATATTTTTATTTACTATTTTTGCCATTTGTGCAAATTCATCATGAGTGTTTATTTTGATTGGTTTAATTGTATCTGTTATTCCACGAATATAATTTGAAAAACTAACTAATCCATGACCAATTTTTTTAATAGAGGTTGTTATATCCAAAATAATGATAAAAGAAAAAATAAAAATAAAAATAAAAACAAGACTAATAAGTAAAAAGTTAAATATTTGTTCATTTGTGATTTTATCAATAATTTGTTTCATTTTATAGTCAATATCTAAGGCATAATTTTTTTCAATATCTCTCAATATATCTATTCTTTTTGTTGAAGTTTCATACCAAAGTAAAGCATTATCCCCTAGTATATTATCACCTAAACTCTTAATATTATTGATAGCTTCTTTATCGTTTATATTTACGATTTTATCAATTTCTTTTATTGAAAGTAAGTTTTTATTTTTTCTAATAACAGATAAATTATCTTTATAGTTAGAAAATACAGATTTAATCTTATGTAAGGATATTAATTCACTTTTTGTTGTAGTCGATAAGTTTTCATATTTTTCTATATATTTTAAAAGTTGGTTATACTGTTTTTTAAATTTAACAGCATATTTTTCATCATCTCTAAGTAGATAGTTTTTAAAGTTATGTATTAAACCACCATATCCTATAATATTTTTAATATCAGAAATAATTTTACTTTTTACAACACGACTAAAAGCTATCTCCCTTAATTTTTGAATTTTATCTATAACTGGATTATTCATCTTGTTATTAAAATATTTTAAATGTTTAGGGTTAATAGAGTTTTTAAAATTATCCAAATAAGTTTGTTGTGTACTATATAGTGAACTAAACCATCTATAGTATTTATCAGACATTGTTCCTGAAGCAAAGGCACTATTTAAGACAGCTCTTTCAATTCCAGAGTTTTCTTTAGCTTTTAGTAAGTTTATATAGGAAAATATCATTTTTGATATTTCACTTTCAGTTGATATGGTTAAAAAATAAGAGATATGATTTAAAAGGTTGTTATTTATATATGAAAAATATTTGATAATTTTTGTAGCATGAAGTTGCTTAGAATCAATTTCTTGTCGTACAGTTGCTATTGTTTTTAGTTTATTTAGTGCATTATTTAAGTAGATATTATAAAATTTATCATTTAACAAAAGGTTCTTTTGTAATATTTTTAATTTTTCATCTGTAATTTTTCTTTGTATAAGAAGTTTTGTTAAAAACTCCTTTTTCTGAGAACTTATATAACCAGCACTAAGTCCTCCCTCTTTTTGAAGCTCGTGGATTAGGTCATTTATATATTTGCTATTATCTAGGAAATATTTGATTCTTAATAATTCAGATCTTTTTTCATAGCCCAAATTAGTAGAATGAAATATAAAATAACCAAGTGCAATAACTGGGATAAATAGTGCTAAAATTAGTTTTGTTGTTGTATTTAAACTTGTTAAATAAAACAGATTTTATCCCTACCTGTATGTTTAGCTTCATATAAAGCTTTCTCAATATTTTCTATCATCTCCTCTTTGGTATTTACATTTTCTATATTAGTTACACCAAAGCTACAAGTTATTTTTATATCATTTTTAAATATATGTTCTTGGATAAGTTTTTTTAATCTATTTGCTACTAATAGAGTGTATTGAGATGATGTTTTTGGTAAAAGTTGTATAAATTTTTTGCCACACCATCTAGCAAGTATATCATTTTGTGAAATATTTTTATCTACTATATTAGCAAGTTCTATTAATATCTCATCACCAATTTTATTGTTATAAGTTTCATTTATCTGTTTAAAATTATCAATATCAAAAAGTATAATTCCTAAATCTTTTTTATCTCTTTTAGATTTTTTAAACTCTTTTTTTAGTTCATCTTCAAAGTAAGTTCTATTTGCTAATTTTGTAAGGTCATCAGTATATGCTTTGTATTGAAGTTCATTTTTTTTGATAGTTAGATTTGTAATCTCTGTAAATATAATTATAGAGTGAAGTGTATCTTCCATCTGTTTAATCGATATAACAAATGCTTGAGGTTCTGACTCTTCATTTATCATAGATACTACTCTTTGATCGTCATCTAGGTTTTGAATCTCATCAATCCAATTATTTTCATCTTTTGGATAAAAAAAGTCGCCATAATTTACAAAAACATTAGAGATAGATTGATATTCAGAATTAAATTGTTCAATATCACTTAATCTAAAAAATTTTAAAAAATTTTTATTTGAGTAAATAATATCGTTATTTTTATCTAAAACTATTAGTAGGTTTAACATTTGAGTTATCTCATTTGTCAAAGTTTGTTGAGCTAAAAGTTCTTTTTCTATATTTATTTGTTTTGTTAGTTGTTCAAGTTTTTGTTTTAAAATTACAAAACTTATAGGTTTTAGTATATAACTATCAACATGTGTTTCGATAGCATCTATTAAGTATTCACTTTCACTATGTGCAGTTGTAAAGATAATATGCTGTTCAGGTTTTATCTCTTTTATGGTTTTTACCATGGTTATACCATCCATAACAGGCATTTTAATATCTGTTATGATGATATTTGGTGAGTGTTGTTTAAAAAGTTCTAAACCAATTTTCCCATCTTTAGCAATATAAAGTTCACTAGAGTAGTGACCTAAAAGTTTAGATAGTTTGTTACGAACACCATCCTCATCTTCTACATAAAGAATAGTTGGTTTAGTTATCATTTTTTATTCCTTAATTAACTCTTCAGAAGATAAAGGTTTCATAGCTGGAAAAAGTAAAACATCACGGATGCTATGCTCATTAGTAAGAAGCATTACTAGTCTATCTATACCAATACCTTGACCAGCAGTTGGTGCCATACCATAGCTTAGTGCTTCAACAAAATCTTTATCCATTTCGTGTGCTTCATCATCACCACTCTCTTTAGCATCCATCTGTCCCTCAAAGCGACTAAGCTGATCTATAGGGTCATTAAGTTCACTAAAAGCATTAGCTATCTCTCTACCAGCTATAAAAAGTTCAAATCTTTCTGTTAGTTCAGAGTTTGTATCACTTCTTCTAGCTAGTGGAGATAGTTCAACTGGGTATTCTGTAATAAAAGTTGGATTTATAAGTTTTTCTTCAACAAATGCATCAAAAAGTTCACCTTGAAGTAAACCTAAGTTTAGTTTCTCATTTACATCTATATTGTGTTTTTTTAGGTAGTTTACAATTTGTTCTTTATCATTTACAATATCTGCTGGAACACCACCAACACTTGTTAGTGATTCTATAAGTGGTAGTTCTACAAATTCTGAAAAATCAACTTCCATATCGCCATAAGGTAATATACTTGGTAGATCAAGATGCTCAAAAAGATACTGAAAATACTCTTTTGTAATCTCGATTAAGTCTTTGTAAGTTTTATAAGCCCAGTAAAATTCTATAGATGTAAATTCAGGGTTATGAGTAGCATCCATACCTTCATTTCTAAAGTTACGATTTATCTCAAATACAGCTTCAAATCCACCAACTATAAGTCTTTTTAGATAAAGTTCAGGTGCAATTCTTAAGTATCTATCAACACCAAGAGCATTATGATGAGTTACAAATGGTTTTGCATTTGCTCCACCAGCAATAGGGTGCATCATAGGAGTTTCAACTTCTAAGAAACCTTTTTCTTCAAAAAAGTGTCTAGTTAGTGAGATAACACGAGAACGGATTTTAAAAGTGTTTTTAACCTCTTTGTTCATAATAAGGTCAAGATATCTTTTTCTGTATCTTATCTCTTTATCTGTTACACCATGAAATTTTTCTGGAAGTGGTGAAAGAGCTTTTGTTAATAGTTGAAATTCACTAGCATGTAGTGAAAGTTCACCTTTACCAGTTACAAATGGATAACCAGTTATCTCAACAATATCACCAACTTCTATCATCTTTTTAAATATAGTGTTATAAAAACCTTCAGGTAGATTATCACGAGCGATATATACTTGTAAAACACCACTTTCATCTTCTATGTTTACAAAACTTGCTTTACCCATGATACGAAGTAGTTTGATACGACCACTAACTGTGTAGTGTCTATGCTCATCTCTTTTGTTCTCTTTGTGTTCAATATCTGCATTAACTTTTAAGTACTTAGATATAGTGGCATTTCTTTTTGATTTGTTAGCATAAGGGTTATAACCCTCTTTTCTTAGCAACTCTGCTTTTTCAATTCTTTGTTGAATAAATTTATTTTGAAACATTAATGATTTTCCTTTTGACATTGTTTACAAATCCCATATATTTGCATTGAATGGTCTTGCATTTTAAAGTTTAATTGTTCAGCAATCTTATGCTGTCTATCTTCGATTTGTTCATCAACAAACTCTGTTATATTTCCACATTTTGTACAGATTAAGTGGTCATGATGTTCTTTTGCTCCTAGCTCATATTTTTTACCTTGAGCCCCAAATGATAAAGATGTAACTATAGAAGATTCTTCTAAAAGAGATAATGTTCTGTAAACAGTAGCAATACCAGTTTTTAAATCAGGATATTTTTCTTGTATAAGATGGTGTAATGATTCAGGGGTTAAGTGTTCATCAGAACCATATAAAGTTTCTAAAATCACCTCTCTTTGGATAGTAAATTTTAAATTATTATCTTTAAGCAAAGCCTTAAAATTATTTAGTAATTGTTCATATTCAATGGTTTTTACATTAAAATTTGTTGTTATTTTAGACATCTATTTCGCCTCCATCTGTTGTTTCATTTTTTCTTCTAGTTGTTTTTTTGTTTCATCTACTATATCTTTGGTAGTGTTTTTTACTGCATCTTCTACACTTTTCTTTTGTTCATCTATAGCATCATTTAGTGTTTCATTTGATTGGATAGGTTCTAGTTTCATGATAAACCCACCAGTTTCAACTAAAATAGGAAACAAAACACTGTTTTGCATTTTTGAGTCTATCAATGATTTAACAGCTTTTACATTATATGTTGCATGAGCAATAACTGCAGCGATTAAGAAAAATTTACTTGCACCAAATAAAAATCCTAAGATTCTATCAACTGGACCTAACCCACTTACAGAACTTAATTTTTTAAAGACAAAACCTAAAGTTATCATAATCAACCAAAAAAGTGCTAATGTAGCTAAAAATCCAGTGAAACTAACAGCTGCATCATTTTGAAACCTAAATATAGTATCGTTTAAAGTTTTTCCAACTGTATCACCCATTCTTGAAGCTACAAAGATACCACCTATAATACCTATTAGTCCAAAAAGTTCTTTAAAGAAACCGTTTATAACACCTTTTAAACCTAAAAGTAAAATGATAACTGCTGCTACTAAATCAAAATAATTGATATCCATTAAATCTCCAATCTTTCTATTTCTGCTCTATTTCTACCATTGTTTTTTGCCCGATAAAGAGCTTTGTCAGCTCTTGCAATAAATATATCAGGAGTATCATCTTTTTGTATTGATGTTGCTCCTATGCTTATAGTAACACCAAAGCTATTTTTATCATAACTAAGTTTCGATTTTCTAATCAAGTTTAGGATTCTATCTAAAACAACTTTACAACCATCTTCATTTATTCTATTTAGTATGATTGTAAACTCTTCTCCCCCATATCTAAAAGCTCTATCCCCATCTCGTAGAGTTTTTTTAAGAAGATTTGCTATAAAAATCAACACTTTATCACCAACTACATGACCATAAGTATCGTTAAAATTTTTAAAATGATCTATATCTATCATAAGTAGATACATATCTAACGATTTTGTTTCTTTTTTACATACTCTTGTAAGATATGAATTTAATGACCCACGATTATGTATCTTTGTTAGTGAGTCAATATTTGAATTTCTTTCAAGGATTCTTATTTGAGTTGTTAAGTTAGAAATTGTGTCATGTGCATTTTGAATCTCTTTTGCCATATTTTTTTGAATAGACATAAATTGTTCTGTATGACCATATAAGTCTGTAGATTCGTTGCATTGGTTTAGAGTTTCTATCTGTAGTTTATTAAGTTTATCTAAATATTGGTTCGTTTTATTGTATGAATCTAAAGAATCTTTTGCAATATCTTTATATATGTTTTTAAATAATTTTTTGTCTATAATTGTTTCAAAGTCATTTGTAGAAAAAATATCAGCAGTATCTCTAAAAAAGTTTACAATTTGTTCTTTTGAAATATAGTCTTCACTATCTATCTGTAAATTTAGATCATTGAATAATTGTGATACAAGAGACTTTATCTCATGCTTTTTCATAGAAACTTCCTTATAAATGTTTTGTAATTATACATATAAAAGCATAAAAAAAGCTTTTTTTGAGTAGAATTGCAAAAAAATTATATATATTAAGGTTTTATTATGAGTATTTGGACACCATCTAGTTGGAGAGAAAAACCAATTTTACAACAACCAACTTATCCAAATCAAGAAGAGTTAGATAGTGTTTTACAAGAGTTAAAAAACTATCCACCACTTGTTTTTGCTGGTGAGGCTCGTACACTAAAGAGTTCTTTAGCTAAGGTTGCTAATGGAGAGGCTTTTTTACTTCAGGGTGGGGACTGTGCTGAGAGTTTTAGTGAATTTCATGCAGATAATATCCGTGATAGTTTTAAAGTTATGATGCAGATGGCAGTTGTTATGACTTATGCAGGTGGTTTACCAGTTGTAAAAGTTGGTCGTATGGCTGGTCAGTTTGCAAAACCTCGTTCAAGTAATACTGAAACTTTTGATGGTATAACACTTGATTCATATCGTGGTGATATTATCAATGGTTCAGAATTTACAAAAGATGCCAGAGTTCCAGACCCTAAAAGAATGATAAAAGCTTATAACCAAGCATCAGCTACACAAAATCTACTTCGTGCTTTTGCAACAGGTGGTTTAGCTGACTTACATAAAGTTCATCAATGGACAACTGATTTTGCTCAAAGAGATGATGTGATGCAAAAGTATGAAAAACTAGCTGAAGATATATCTAACTCTTTGAAGTTTATGGAAGCTTGTGGAGTTACTTCTAAAACTTATAGAACTTTAAGAGAAACAGATTTTTATACATCTCATGAAGCATTACTTTTACCTTATGAAGAAGCATTTACAAGACAAGATTCTATCACAGGAGATTGGTACGATACATCTGCTCATATGTTATGGATAGGTGATAGAACTCGTCAACTTGATGGAGCTCATGTTGAGTATCTAAAAGGTGTTAAAAACCCTATTGGAGTAAAAGCTGGTCCATCTATGGATGCTGATGACTTAGTAAGACTTTGTCAAACTCTAAACCCTGACAATGAAGCAGGGCGATTAAATGTTATAGTTAGAATGGGTGCTAACAAAGTTGGAGATGACAAAACAGGTATGCAAAGACTTATCAGAGCTATAGAGAAAGAGGGACTAAAAGTAGTTTGGAGTTGTGACCCAATGCATGGTAATACTATAAAATCATCAAATAACTTTAAAACTCGTCCAGTTGATGACATACTAACAGAGATGAAACAATTTTTCCAAATCCATAAAGCAGAGGGGACTCATGCTGGTGGTGTTCACTTAGAGATGACTGGTAAAAATGTTACTGAGTGTATAGGTGGTAGTTTTACAGTGACTGAGGAAGATTTAAGTTCTCGTTATCATACTCATTGTGACCCTAGATTGAATGCAGATCAATCTTTAGAACTTGCATTTTTGATAGCTGATTCACTAAAAGAAGCACAAAAATAAAACTTTTACTTTTTATATTTATCTTACTTGCATCTGTTTTATCAGATGCATCTGCTATGAGTGTTAAAGAGAAAAAACAAAAGTTTAAAGATTTGTTAGTTCCTGCTATAGATAGAGTTTATAACGACTTACAAAATCAATACGATGAAATTAAAACTTTAATAGATACAAATCAAAACCATCCAAAAATAGATAAACTTATGCAAGAATATTCTGCTAAAGATAAGCAAGATTTACTCCAAAGAATAAAACCACATCCAAAAAGTATAGCTATAGCACAAGCAGCTATTGAAAGTGCATGGGCTACTTCAAGGTTTACACATATTGCAAATAACCTTTTTGGAGTATGGTCTCTTAATGAAAATGAATCAAGAATACAAGCTTCAAAAACAAGTGGTAAGTCAGCTGTTTATGTTAGAAAATATAACAGTATAGTTGAGTCTGTAAAAGACTACTATAAGGTGTTAGCAACCTCTAAGGTTTTTGAACAATTTAGAATACAAAAAATGAAAAAAGATAGTATATATGAGTTGGTAAAAAGACTTGACAAGTATTCTATAAGAGGTAAAGTATATACTAATGAGTTAGAATCTATTATAAAATACAATAAATTTTATGAATTCGATAAAAAAGTAGAAAAATGAAAAAAATAATCTTATTATGTTTTATTGTCTTATCTCTATTTTCATCTGATTATAGATATAGAAAATACGATCATGTAAAAAAGTTCTATGAACCATTGATAGAAAAAACTATTGATTTAGGTTTAAAATACAATGTCCCTCCATCAGCTATACTAGCTATAGCAGGAGTTGAATCTGGTTATGGTAGAGGATATGTGGCTAAAATAAGTGGTAATATTTTAAGTCTAGGGACAAATAAGGGTGAAAAAGAGTTACCTGCACTTTATCTACCAAATATTAAAAATCCATATAAAATTATCTATAATCCAAAAGAGATAGCAAAGTATAAAAAAAATGAACTAAGATATAAAAAAAGAGCAAGAAGTCGTAAGAAAGATTATAGACCAAACCCTTATGCTGGTACATCACAAAATTTACAATATTTTGATGAGCATCCAAAAGAGAAAGTTAAAGCAAACTTGGCTTGTATAGAAGATTTTTGTAAAGTTTGGATAAGTTATAAAAATAGATTTGAACCATTTCAAAAGGCTAGAAGAGATTTAGATTTACTTGTAAAAACAAAAGGTCAAGATACTATTTTTGAAAGAATAACGGCTGAACAATTTATAAACAATATTGGTGGTAAAAAGAACTCATTCAATTATAGAAAAACATGGCCAAAAAAGGTTATAACGGTTATGAAAAATACAGGTTTAGTAGAATTAGTACAAGATATTAGAAAAGGTGATGATTTTAATAAAGCTTGGAATAGATAAAAATTTAAAAGCTTTTGTTAAATTGAATTTTTGTATTATTACACACAAAGGATAGTTATGGAAAAAATGTGGTCAGGAAGATTTAGTAGTAGTGCTTCTTCATTGTTAGATGAGTTTAATGCATCTATAATGTTTGATAGAAAGTTATATCTTGAAGATATAGAAGGCTCACTTGCTCATGCTCAGATGCTAAATAAACAAAATATTTTAACAGGTGATGAATATACTCAGATAGTTAAAGGTTTAAACCAAGTAAAAGATGAGATAGAATCAGGTAAGTTTGAGTGGAATATAAGCGATGAAGATTTACACATGGGGATTGAGAAAAGGCTTACTCAAATCATAGGTGATGCTGGTAAAAAGCTTCATACTGCAAGAAGTAGAAATGACCAAGTTGCAGTTGATTTTAGAAGATGGACTTTAAAGAAAAATCTTACACTTGTAGATGCTATTAAAAAACTTATGTCTGAAATTTTAGTAGTAGCACAGAAACATACAGAAACACTTATCCCTGGTATGACACACCTTCAACATGCTCAACCTACTAACTTTGGTTTTCATTTAGGGGCTTATCTTTCTATGTTTAAAAGAGATATACAAAGATTTGAAGACTCATACACAAGAAACAATGTTTCACCTTTAGGTTGTGCAGCATTAGCAGGAACACCACACAATGTAGATAGAGAACTTACAGCTGAACTTTTAGGTTTTGATAGTGTTAGTGTAAATTGTTTAGATACAGTAAGTGATAGAGATTTTGCATTAGAGATTTTGTTCAATATCTCAACTATGATGATGCATATTTCTCGTTTAAGTGAAGAGCTTATCATGTGGTCATCTTATGAGTTTGGTTTTGTTGAACTTAGTGATGAGTACTCAACTGGAAGTTCAATTATGCCACAAAAGAAAAATCCTGATGTTCCTGAACTTTTAAGAGGAAAAACTGGTCGTGTTTATGGTTCTCTTATGGGTCTTTTAACAGTTATGAAAGGTTTACCACTAGCATATAACAAAGATACTCAAGAAGATAAAGAGGGTGTTTTTGATGCAGTTGAAACTGCTGAAATTTCATTAGAGATTTTAAAAGAAGCTATCAAAACTATGGAAGTAAAAGCACACAACATGGAAAAAGCTTGTGCTATAGGGCATCTTAGTGCTACTGATTTGGCTGATTATCTAGTTGAAAAATGTAACATCCCATTTCGTGAAGCTCACTTTATAACTGGTCGTGCAGTTGCTAAGGGTGAAGAGATAGGTGTAGATATAAGTGCGATGGAATTTAAATACTTTAAAGAGATAGATGATAGAATAGATGAAGACTTAATGCCATACTTAAACCTAAGACACTCCATGAATGCAAGAACATCTCAAGGTGGAACAGCAACTTCAAGAACTAAAGAGCAACTAGAATACTTTAAAACTTTTTTAGAGGCTAAGTAGATAAATGTAAGTGTAACTCATAAAGATGGGTATGAAGTTTGAGGCAAAGACAGCAAAAAGTAGCTTTGTTATAGATTGTCTAGCATCATAACTTGTAGTGCAATTGAGGGTTATCTAGCATAATTATTTATGTTGAGATTTTAAGATAACTACTATTTCGCTATAATTGCGAAATTATTTTAGATATAGGAATTTTTATATGAGCAATAAGGCAAATATTAATGGAAAAGTTTGGAAATTTGGTAAAGATATTGATACAGATTTAATTATCGCTGCTCGTTACTTAAATACTTCAGTAGCAGAGGAGTTAGCACCTCATGTTATGGAAGATGCAGATCCTGATTTTGTAAAAAAAATGAGTGTT
>Ga0256837_1001322_pt1 | contig 17196 bp, 18 predicted proteins | sample 4562384metaG_FD_185976 | JGI IMG/M metagenome (GOLD analysis project Ga0256837, IMG submission 185976) | Hydrothermal vent microbial communities from Guaymas Basin, Mexico - 4561-384 | ecosystem: Environmental > Aquatic > Marine > Hydrothermal vents | place: Mexico: Guaymas Basin | collected...
TAATAAAAAAGCAGAAGCTATAGTAGCTTATAGAAAAATGCATTGTTTTAAAAGTGTAAATGAAATTATAAAAGTTAAAGGTATTGGTAAAAAGTTTTTAGAAAAACATCAAAAAGAGTTAAAAGTAACAAGTTGTAAGAAATAATCATGCAAAAACTCCCAATAGGCATACAAACATTCCAACGTTTACGTGAAGGTAACTATATCTATATAGATAAAACCAAAGAAGCATATGAACTTATAGAGAGTGGAACTGTTTTTTATTTTTTAAGTCGTCCACGCCGTTTTGGAAAATCTTTGTTTCTCTCTACTTTAGGAAGTATCTTTGAAGCTCAAAAAGAACTTTTTGAAGGGTTATATATTTACGATAAATATGATTGGAGCCAAAAATATCCCGTTATTAAAATAAGTTTCGCAGGGGATTTAAGAAGTGGTAATGCTCTAAAACAAAGAATTTTTAATGTTTTAAAAGATAACCAAAAAAGATTAGGTGTTGAGTGTAGTATAACCAAGGATTTTTCAGGGTGTATGGAAGAGCTTATTAAACTCTCTTATGAAAAATACAACCAACAAGTTGTAGTGCTTATAGATGAGTACGATAAAGCAATACTAGATAACCTAGACCAAATGGAAGTAGCTTATGAAAATAGAGAGATTATCAAAAGTCTTTACACTATTTTAAAAGAGTGTGAACCCTACCTAAAATTTGCATTTTTAACAGGTGTGAGTAAATTCTCTAAAGCAAGTATTTTTAGTGGATTGAATATGCTTCAAGATATTTCACTTAATCCAAAATATGGAAATATCTGTGGTTATACCCAAAACGATATAGAAACAACAATTCTTTCACACCTCCAAGGTGTAGATTTAGAAAAACTAAAAGTTTGGTACAATGGCTATAACTTCTTAAAAGATCCCCTCTATAACCCTTTTGATATTTTACTCTTTATTGAAAATAACTTTTTTTATAAAAACTACTGGTTCGCTACAGGTACTCCAACATTTCTTATAAAACTTATAGAGCAACAAAATTACTTCCTTCCAAAACTCTCTAACCTTATAATAGGAGATGAGATACTAGAGAGTTTTGATATAGATAATATCGATTTAGAAGTTATTTTATATCAAGCTGGGTATTTAACTATAAAATCTCAAGAGATAGATGAAGATGATGATATACTTTATCATCTAAAACTACCAAATAAAGAAGTAAAAAACGCTTTAAATACCTTTATAATTCAATTTCTCTATAAAGATAAAACCCAACAAAGAAAGGCATTAAGTAAAGCTTTGCGTGCAAAAGATTTAGAAGCATTTAAAAATGCACTTACAACTATCTTTGCATCAATCCCTTACAATAACTACACAAACAATTCAATCCAAGAGTATGAAGGTTTTTATGCAAGTGTAGTTTATGTTTATTTACAATCTTTAGGATTAGATATAATAGGTGAAGATGTAACAAATAAAGGTCGCATAGATTTAACAATAAAGCTTAATAATCTTATCTATATTTTAGAGTTTAAAGTAGGTAGTGATGATGCACTAGAGCAAATAAAAGCAAAAAATTATGTTCAAAAATATCTTCAAGAAAATAAAGAGATATATCTTGTAGGTATAAACTTTAGCAAGGAAGATAAGAATATTAGTAAGTTTGAGTGGGAGCAAATTAAAAGTTTAACTAAACTTTAATCATATTTAAGCTACCATTGCGCACTAAAATTATACAACAAAGAAGGACACATTTATGGCAAATCATAAGTCATCAGTTAAGAGAATTCGCCAAACGATTAAAAGAACTGAACGTAATCGTTTCTATAGAACTCGTCTTAAAAACATCGTAAAAGCTGTACGTTCTGCAGTAGAAGCAGGAAACAAAGAAGAAGCTCAAGCAGCATTTAAAGTTGCAAACAAAGAGATCCACAAATTTGTAAGCAAAGGTATCCTTAAAAAGCAAACTGCTGCTAGAAAAGTAAGCCGTCTTCACAAAGCTGTAAACGCAATCTAAGGCTAACGACATTATGTTAGCAGATAAACTCACACCGTTTATCAACCGCTATGATGAGCTTAGCAAATTGCTAAGTTCACCAGATATCACTTCTGACATCAAAAAGATGACAGAACTCTCTAAAGAACAATCAAATCTTTTACCAATTGTTGAAAAAGCAAAAGAGTACAAGACTCTTATTCAAGAGATTGCAGAATCAAAAGAGATGCTAAGTGACCCTGAAATGTCAGATATGGCAAAAGAGGAACTCAAAGAGCTTGAACCACAAGTACCTGTTATGGAAGAGGAGATTAAACTTCTTTTACTCCCTAAAGATCCAAATGATGACAGAAACATCATTGTAGAGCTTCGTGCAGGGGCTGGTGGAGATGAAGCTGCAATTTTTGTTGGTGATCTTTTTGGAGCTTATACTCGTTATGCAGACTTAAAAGGTTGGAAAATAGAGATTATGAGTTCAAGCCCATCAGATGCTGGGGGTTATAAAGAGATTATCGCTCTTATTAAAGGGGAGCAGGTATATAGTAGGTTGAAATATGAAGGTGGAACACATAGAGTTCAACGTGTTCCTACAACAGAATCACAAGGGCGTGTACACACTTCTGCTATTACAGTTGCAGTTATGCCTGAAGTTGATGATGTTGAGATAGAGATTAATGAAAATGATCTTAAAATTGATGTTATGCGTTCATCTGGTTGTGGTGGGCAGTCGGTAAATACAACAGATTCTGCTGTTCGTATTACTCACCTCCCAACAGGGATTGTAGTAACAAACCAAGACCAAAAATCGCAACATAAAAACAAAGAAAAAGCGATGAAAGTCTTAAAAGCAAGACTTTTTGATCTTGAGATGCAAGAAAAACAAAGTGAAGATGCAGCAATGCGTGCGGCACAAGTTGGAACGGGTGATAGAAGTGGACGTATTCGTACATATAACTATCCTCAAAACCGTATCTCAGATCATAGAATAAACCTTACACTTTACCGTCTTAATGAGATTATGAGTGGTGGGTTGTTCGATGAGATTATTGAACCACTTATTGCAGATACACAAGCAAAAATTGTAGAGGCTGCAGGGCTTTAAGATTAGATCTTTTCTAATCTTAAGCTATCTAAAAATCGAATCATTTGATAAAAATCGTTTCTATAATGGGGCGATGTTTTATATAAAAGTGTTCTATATTTAAGATAATTTCTCCACACTTTTTTACTCTGTTTTACCCTTTCTCTTTTTAAAAGCTCAAAACTTACAGCAGCATTGATAAACCCTTTTAAAATATCAATATTGACATCTTTTTCAAACCTTTTTGGAAACCAAACCTCTTCTAAAACTTCGTGTGCTTCAAAAAATTGTTCCTCTTTTAAAAGTTTATGAAACTGTTGTAATCTTGCTTGCATTGCTATCCTTATTTCGATTGTAATTATATTATGCTAAAATCACTTTATGATAAATAGAATCCCTACAAAAAAAATATATGTTGGTAACGTAGCAGTTGGTGGAGATGCACCCATTAGTACACAGTCGATGACATACTCAAACACTCGTGATGTCCAAGCAACAGTAGAGCAGATTAAAAGGTTACACTTTGCAGGGTGTGATATTGTGCGTTGTGCAGTGCCAGATATGGAAGATGCACTTGCTCTAAAAGAGATAAAAAAGCAAATAGAACTTCCATTGGTTGCGGACATTCACTTTAACCATAAACTAGCACTTGTAGCTGCTGAAGTGGTAGATTGTATCCGTATAAATCCTGGAAATATCGGCTCAAAACAAAAAGTTGCAGAGGTTGTAAAAGCATGTAAAGAGCGAAATATCCCAATTCGCATTGGTGTAAATGCAGGAAGCCTAGAAAAAGAGTTTGATAACAAGTATGGTCAAAGTGCTAAAGCGATGGTTGCAAGTGCAGAGTATAATATAAAATATCTTGAAGATTTAGGATTTGATGATATTAAAATCTCCCTAAAAGCAAGTGATGTTCAAAGGACTGTAGAGGCATATAGAATGCTTCGCCCAAAAAACAACTACCCATTTCATTTAGGGGTAACTGAAGCTGGAACTTTATTTCACGCAACTGTAAAAAGTGCTATTGGTTTGGGTGCATTACTTCTTGATGGCATAGGCGATACTATGCGTGTAAGTATTACAGGGGAATTAGAAGAGGAAATAAATGTAGCACGCGCTATTTTAAAAGATAGTGGTGCAGCACCAGATGGGCTAAATATTATCTCTTGTCCAACATGTGGACGCATAGAAGCAGATTTAGTAAGTGCAGTAGCAGAGATTGAAAAAAGAACTTCTCATATTAAAGCACCACTCAATGTTTCAGTTATGGGGTGCGTTGTAAATGCCATAGGTGAAGCAGCGCATGCAGATGTTGCTATAGCGTATGGAAAAGGCAAAGGGCTTGTAATGGTTAAAGGGGAAGTTGTTGCAAACCTTCCAGAGGATCAACTCGTTGATAGATTTGTAAGTGAAGTGGAAGAGATGGCTCAAAAAGAGGAGTAAAAAATGAAAACTATACAATTGCAAATTGATGATTCAAACTATGAATCTTTTTTAAATATTATTCAAAATTTAAAAGATGGTTTTATTAAAAGCTTTCGTGTGGAGAGTAGTGATTCAATAGAGTATGTTTCATCCAAAGAGCAACACTATTATGAAGAGTTACTTCATTCAATGAGTGAGGAAGATAAAAAAGTAGTTGATAGAAAAACAATAAAATTATGATTTTAGTTATTGAATACCTTAAAAAAGCAGAAAAGTTTTTAGGGAAAAATCAACAAGCTTTTTCAAAAGAAAAAGTAGATACTTTGATTATAAAAGCAGTTAAAAAGATTATTAAAAATGAAGATATCAATATTGATGTTAAACAGCTTCAAAGTAATTTTAAAGGCTTTTATAGAATTAGAAGTGGCAAAGTAAGAATCCTTTTTGAGATGGTAGATAATAATATTAAAATTATTGCTATTATTAATGATATTGATTTTAGAGGAAATATTTATAAATGATACAATGTAAAAATAGAGGATAAATATGCAAGAAAACCTTTACAATATAGCTTTTGAACGAACAGTTTTAAGTGCTATTATTTTCGATCCTGAGCAGTTTGATGAGTTAAGTAGCCAACTCAAAAAAGATGACTTTTATCTTCCAGCTCATAAAGATATTTTTGAAGCGATGCTTCTTTTAATGCAAAAAGATTTGCCAATTGATGAGGAGTTTCTAAAAAAAGAGCTCCAAGCAATGAAGAAGTTTGATGAAGCTGTAATGCTTGAGATTTTATCTGCAAACCCAATAGCAAATATTAAAGCTTACATTGATGAGATAAAAGATAAAGCCCTCAAACGTAACCTTTTAACCCTTACAACAGAGATTAAGCGTGTAACAGTTGAAGAGGAGTTACCATCTGCAGAGGTTGTAGATATTGTAGAGAAAAAGCTTTATGAGATCACACAAGAGAATCAAAAAAGTGATTTTAAAGACTCTGCTACAATGACTTACGAAACAATGGAGTATATCAAAGAGATGAAAGCTCGAGGTAACTCCATTTTAGTTGGGGTCGATACTGGCTTTAGTGAGTTAAATAAGATGACAACAGGGTTTGGAAAAGGGGACTTAGTTATTATTGCAGCGCGTCCTGCAATGGGGAAAACCTCTTTTATTTTAAATACTGTTAATTCGCTCATTAACCAAGGCAAAGGGGTTGCATTTTTCTCTTTGGAGATGCCAGCAGAGCAGTTGATGCTTAGACTTCTCTCTATTCAAACCTCTATTCCACTTCAAAAGCTTCGTGTTGGGGATTTAGATGATGCCCAATGGAACGCTTTAAGTGGTGCAATTAACAATATGAACAGTGCAAAACTTTTTGTGGATGACCAAGGAAGTGTCAATATTAACCAGCTTCGCTCAAAGCTACGTAAACTTAAAAACCAACATCCAGAGATAGAGTTAGCAGTTATTGATTATTTACAAATTATGCAAGGGATAGGCTCACAAGATAGACATTTACAAGTTTCTGAAATTTCACGTGGACTCAAAATGTTAGCACGTGAGTTAGAGATCCCAATAGTAGCACTTTCACAGCTAAACCGTGGGTTAGAGAGCAGAAATGACAAACGTCCAATGTTAAGTGATATTCGTGAATCTGGTTCAATTGAGCAAGATGCAGATATTATTTTATTTGTGTATCGTGATGATGTGTACCTTTACAAAGAGGAAAAAGAGCGTGAAAAAGCAGCAAAAGCTGAAGGTAAAGAGTTTACGCCAACTTATGTAGAGAAAGAGGAGGAGGAAGCAGAGATTATTATTGGAAAACAAAGAAATGGTCCAACAGGGCATGTAAAACTTATTTTCCAAAAGAAACTAACACGCTTTGTAGATGCCCCTCGCCACGCACCAGCATTTGAAACTGTTTATGAAAATGTAGATACAAAATCGGCTCAAATGGATGTTGGAGGTGAGAATATCTCTATGCCAACACTCTAATGCAAAGAGTTGTACTTTTTTCAAATTTTAAAGAGTATTTGCTCTTTTTGTTAGGGGCTTTGTTTATAGCCTCTTACTCTTTGCTTATAGAGTATAACAACTACAAACACTTCTCACAGTTTGATTCAGTGTTAGTAGATGCAACAGTTGTAAAACACTACATAAAAAAAACTCCAAAAAGAACAACCCAAATTGTAAAGTTAAAAACACAAAGAGGGGTTGTTTTTTACACCATTGCACCCCTTAAACAAAAGATATTTATCTCCCAAGAATGCTCCTTAGAGATTTGGCCACAAAACCTTACTTTTTTGAGTTATTTAAAGGGCTTTTTTGCATATAGTAAAGGGAGATATTCCCAAGAGAAAAATTTACGCTTTAAACTTTTAGAGAAACTTCAAAAAATCCATTCACCAGATATTGCAACTGTTTATGGGGCTATTTTTTTGGCATCTGCTCTTCCTGCTGAGCTACAGAGTGTTTTTTCACAGTTGGGAATTGCCCATATTGTAGCTATTAGTGGATTTCATTTAGGGATTTTAAGTGCGATACTTTTTTTTCTGATAGCTTTAGTGTATAAACCTTTACATAAAAACTACTTTCCATATAGAAGCCAAAAAAGGGATATTTTTGCAGTTGTGAGTGTTGTACTTTTGGGTTATATGGTACTTTTAGAGGTTCCACCTTCACTTTTGCGTGCATTTGGAATGTTTGTTATAGGGTTTGTTTTATACGACAGAGGGATAAAGATTCTCTCTATGCAAACCCTTTTTGTAACGGTTGTTTTATTGCTTAGTTTTTTCCCACGCCTTTTTTTTAGTGTTGGATTTTGGTTGAGTGTAAGTGGTGTTTTTTCTATTTTTGTTTTTTTACTTTTATTTCAAAACAGATCAAAACTCTTTCAGTTTTTTGCACTTCCTGTATGGGTTTATGTAACAATGTTGCCACTGAGTGTTGGTTTGTTTGGAAATTTCAACCCTTTACATCCACTCTCTATTGTATGGACAATTCTTTTTAGCTTTTTTTACCCATTGAGTTTATTGTTACATTTCATAGGGTTTGGAGGGAGTTTAGATTTTATATTGGAGTGGTTAATTGGGTTAGTTTAAAACCCACTAACTCGCTGTATAAACCAAAACATAGAAACACTTCCTATAAAATAAGCACTTAAAAGTGTTACAACTCTATGGTTATAAAATGGTAATTTTTTTAAGAAAAACAGCACACTAAAAACACCAAAAATAAAAAGAAGTTGCCCCACTTCTATCCCTACATTAAATGCAAAAAGTGAAAGGGGAATATCGTTTTGTGGGAGTCCAATATCTTTAAGTGATGTTGCAAAACCAAAACCATGAAGCAACCCAAATAAAAATGTAATAACCCCTAAATGGTTGTGTGAGAGGGTGGTTTTGTCATCTACAATAAGTTCACGTGCCAAAAAGATAATGCTTAGTGCAATCATAGCCTCTACAAAGCTCACAGCAACACCAACAATTCCTAAAATACCAAAAGCAAGAGTTATAGAGTGTGCAAGGGTAAAAGCACTTACACCCCATAAAAGTTTTCTAAAACTGGTTGCTAAAAAAAAGACACCAAGTACAAAGCTAAGATGGTCATACCCTTCTAAAATATGGGATATTCCAAGTTTTACATATTCAAAAAAGAGTTTTAAACTACTTTGGGATTTTTGAGATATTTGCATAAAAGGGGTAGAGAAACGTAAAAGTGCTTTTTGTGAAAATTCCCCTTTATGGTAATAAAGCATAACCCCTTTATCGCTTCGTACAAGCCCCTCAACCCAAATACGATGATTCTCTAAAGAGTTTGGACACTCCATAGTAAATTTTTTTGTAATAAATCCATTAGCTATCACTTCGTTTGTACGTTTACGTAAAAAACATTCAGGGGGAAAATGTAGTGCAATATCTTGTACAAGTAAATCTGGTAGAGGTTTTTTGTAGGTAATATCTAAAGTGTATTCTTTTTGGATTATATCTACATAAGAAAGCCCCGACTTATGTGCCAAAAGGGTTGTAAAAATAAAAAGGAGTAGAAAAATTATTTTCATAGTTTTTTATAGTTTTGTTGTAAACGTTGGATTGTTTTAAGGGTGTTAAAATCTTTATAGACACGCTCTTGTACTTCATCAAAATTTGCTTTGCCTTGTGTTTGTTTTTTTGTAATAAAAACAAGTGTATCATCTTTGAGTATTTGCCAATATCCAACACCAGCTATAGAGAGTTTTATCCACATATAGTGACCAAATTGTTTTTGAATCTCTTGTTTTGTAAGAAAGAGATGTTGTGTTTGTTTAAGTGGATAGTTTGTGATGTTTAAAATATCACGTAGAAGTTTTAACTCCTGTTTTTGCTTCGGTTTGTAAAGATAAAACTCTATTTTTTCCACCTTGGCATACTCTTGTTGATGCTTTTTAAAAAAAGTTAACAACTCCTCTTGTGTAGGCTCTTTTTGTGTATTGGCATTTAAAATAAAAAGCATCTTTTGTATTAAATGTTTCGAAACTGTTGTATCCTCTTTAGGAATTCCAAGTAAACAAGCACTACGAATGAGTTTGTCTTTAAAAAGTTCCACCTCTTTTGAAAAAGTTGGAGCTATTTGAATTGCTTGAGTTGTTTTTGTTGTAGATAAATAGTATAAGTAAAGAACCCCTCCAGCTACTAAAAAGTGGAGTAGAGGTTCTTTAAAAAGAGAGTTAAGAGTCATTATACTTTGTAGATACCTTCTGCAAATGGTGTAAACTCTTTAAGACCAAGTTTATTTACAATTTTAGAGTTATCACAAACAGATTCTAAAATATCCCCTTTTCTTGCTTCAAGGTATGTTGGAGCTTTATCGCAGTTGTAACGTTTTTGAAGTGCTTCATAAAGTTGTGTAATTGTTGTAGTTTTTCCTGTTCCTACACAAAATACTTCATACTCCACGCTATCGAGTTTCATAGCTAGTATATTTGCTTTTACAACATCTTTTACATATACAAAATCTCTATATTGTTTCCCATCACCATAAATATTTGCACCCTCACATTTTGCAAGACGGTCATTAAAAATAGAGATAACACCAGAATAATCACTTGTTGGGTTTTGACGCTCACCATAAACATTGAAGTATCTAAAAACAACAGCTTCTAAACCATACATCTGGCTATACATACTCATATATTGCTCACCAACATACTTCTCCATACCATAAGGAGATATTGGTCTAATAATAGACTCTTCATTTTTAGGAAGTGTTGGCTCATCCCCATAAACAGCCGCACTACTTGAGAACATTATACGTTTTGCACCAGCATATCTAGCTAACTCTAAAACATTTTGAGTTCCACCAATATTAATTGAACCACTCTTAAGAGGATTATCGATACTCTCTTGTACAGATACAAGTGCCGCTAAATGAAACACTCTATCTACTTTTAAATCTCCAACTGCTTTTTTCATTGCATCTAAATCACGAATATCGATGTTATGAAATATAAATTTATTCTCTGTGTCAAGTTCACGTAAAAGCTCTAAGTTAGACTCTAATCCACTACTTAGATTATCAATTCCAATAATTTCCACTTCACCTTCAGCTAAAAGCTCTTGTGCTAAATGTGAACCAATAAACCCTGCAACACCTGTAATAATAACTCTCATATAATTCTCCTAAAAATTTAATTTTAACATAATACAATATTTTTATTTACAAAATAATTTTATTGTACCTTTTTTTGCTCGTTTACTCAGATGAGTAACAGAGCAATTTTCTTGTAGATGAAACTTTACTTTTAAAGGCAAATACCCTTCAAAACGATACTCTTGATAATTTTTATATTTCTTAAAACGTATTAACTTAGCATTGGCACTCTCAAGATAATTTTGTTTTTTATATGCTTGATTATCTATTGTTACAAAAATTTTTTCTTTTTTTGGTTCAATATGTAAGTAAGTATGAGTTTCAAAATGTTTAAGGCCAACCACACCTTGCGATTTTTTAAAATCTATCCCTGCATCTTTTTGCTCTATACGGAGTGTTTTAAGGTTTCTCATCCCTTCAAAAAGCCATTCATCACCCTCATTTGCCATAGAAATTTCATAAAAATCCATCACCTTTGGGATATATTCAGAAGTAAATATAGGGAGAATATCTTGCTTTAACGTCCAGTTAAATACATACTCCAAAGCTCGTAAAGAAGCTACTTTTGAACCAGAATAAAGGTGATAGTAGATATCTATTGGTTTAAATCTACGTGGTGAGTTTGTGAGTTTAAAAGTTTGTACAACTTTTTTAAATCCCCAAAATGGACCAAGCCACTCATTTGTATAGATATTTTCATTTTGTTGCCCTGTATAAACTTGATAATAGTTTCCACGTTTTAAACCAATAGGTGCAATATTTGCAAGCCATGGTCTATCGTTTGTTATGGTTGTATCTCCTCCATTGATATTTAAAATATTGTGCTTATATGTATAGGCTAAAGCCTCTTTTTTTGGAGCACAATCTCCACTCCAAAATACTGTTTTTGCACGAGGCTTTTTCCCTTTTTTAAGAAGATGTTTGTTAATAAACTCTAAAGGTTTTGTGAGTTCATTTTCCATAGAAAAATGGTACCCTTTTACTTTTAAGCGATATTGCTCAGGTAAAGAATCATTTACTATTTTACTCCAAAAAAATGGGTGTGTAAAAGTATGTGTTGCTGGTTCTACATTACTTAAGGCATACATATATTTTGCAATGCGTTGAGTTCTGTTAGCTAGTGCTGGAAAGAGTCCATTTTTATCGATTTCAGCACCAATTACAGAAACAGAATGGGGAGTTTTATAACGTTTTAAAATTTTGTTTAAAATAACATCTCCAGAGAGTTTGTTTTTTGTTGCTTCAACACGATTTATCATCCCATCACCATCAATATGGCTAAACATAAGACGTGTTCCGTTTTGAGTAGTGTTATCTGGAACTAAAAGTTTTTTTAGGTGTAAACTCTCTTGAAAAAATAAAAAGGGATTCATAATAAAGAGTTCATCCCCTTGTAGTTCTGTAAGAAAACTTCCTTCAAATGCAAAACCACCCCAAGGCATAATAGCAGCAAGTGTAGATTTTTTGTTATTGGCAAGTTGCATAACAAGTAGTTTTTTTAATTCTCCTTTTACTTTTAAACGTTGATTTGTCATAGAAGTTGATGGGTCTATCTCAAAACCAATAAGTTCATCTTTATAGCCAATAACACTTTGTGTTTCTTGAATCTCTTTATATTTAATTCCAAGTTTTTTAAGATATTTTGTATTTTCTAACCCTGCAAATGTTTCTACAAAAGTTACTTTTATACCCCTTTGTATAAGTTGTAAAATCCAGTTAAAGAGCTCTTTGGTTCCTGTTTTTTCTACATCCTCAAGCCAAATAATAACTCCTGCATAGTGAAGCATTTTTGTAATTGGGGGAAGCCCTTTGTGTATGTCGTGTATATTTTGAATATAGCCTAAATAGTTAAGAACTAAATCTCCATGGCGGTGAGCAGACTGAAAAATTCTATCTACTTTACTCTCATCTATAAGTGTAAAAATCTCCCTTTTAATAGCATTTTTGCTTGATTTACTGTAAATATTTAATTCTCTGTTAGAAACAACAGGAATCATCCCTTTTGAAGCAATATAATCAATATCTTGTTGCACAATTGGTGAATTGATTTGTGAATCATCTATATAATCTAAACTAATAACATCAAGATTGTATGATTGGATTTTTTTAATCCAAATATCAAGCCATTCTCTATCTTGTTTTGAAACTATTTTATATCCAAGATCTGTTCCACCTAAACCTAAAAAATAGGATTCAAATAACACTGCTTCAATATCATTATGCACTGCATCTATAAGCTCAAATCCACGGTTTAAAATCAATTTAGCATGGGGATATTTTTTATGAAAAGTGTGAATAAAGTTTATAAGAGCTTTTTTATAGTTTTCTCTTTGTTGTGGTGTTTTTGCAACAAGTTGGTAAGAATCAAGTGTATCGAAAAAGAAATTTTCAAACCCTCTCATTAGCAAAGGTTCTATCATAAATGTAAATAAAAATTGTTGGTACTCTTTGTTTGAAATATCTAAAACTTTACTTTTCCAAGCTTTGTTTTCGTGTAAAACCCACTCTTTTTTTATAAGTGGGTATTGCTTAATACCTGGATGAATCTCTCCAATACTTACATAAGCATAAATCTTTTTTTTGTAAAGTTTAAAGCCGTGAGTATATTCATCAACTAAATCTGGTTGCAAAATAATATAATCATGGATTCCAACCATACTATAGCTTGGTTCCCCTCCATAATATACCATTGCACTTTTTGTATGGAGTGAACCAAAGAGGGTAGATAGAGAAAAAATGAGTAAAAAAAGTAATTTTATAACCAATTTAATTCATCCTAGCAAGTGCTGCAAAATCTATCTCTTCTTTTTTGTTTTGCTCAGCTCTTTTTTTATCTTCCTCAAAACTTCCCGTTGTGAAGATATATTCACTCTTTTTTAAAATACACCCTTTTCTTCCAGGGATACAATCTACCTTTAAAAGTTTACAATACCCTGCATTATCGTGTTGACAAGTCCAACCCATTGTTATCTCCTAAGATGTTTATGTGCGTTGTATGCTAAGCTTAAAACTCCAATGGCATAGTTTGAAGAGTTGTTATATTTCATAACTTTTTTAGCATACTCTTTAATATATGCAAGTTTTTTAAATCTACACCCATAACAAGCAAATTTTTTCCCTGTTCTTTTACTTTTTGCGTAAACAAATGAAGCGTTATCGTTCATAAGTTCAAAGTCATACCACGCTTTTTCAATATCTAACATATTTGGAACTTTACTCCAGTCTAAAAGTTTATTCCAGTTAGCTTTTTGATGTAAATAAGAAGCAACAGAAACAATAGCATCTTCCATTTTCCAAAGTTTTGGAGTTTTATTTTTATAACTTTTTGCATATGTGAAACTTGTTGGCATAAACTGAGCTATTCCAACAGCACCGGCGTAGCTACTCCCCAACTGACATTGGTTTGGTTTAATGTTCCCTTTGTAGCAGTATTTTATAAGCTCTGCAATATTCTCTTTTCCCATACGTAAAAGCCACTTTTCACGTGAAGTTTGTGCGGGAGATTTTAAAACCATAGTGTTAAAAACTATAAAAGCATCGTGTCTTAGTTTAATTGTTCCAAATTTTGTTTCTTTAAGTAAAATAGCAGCAATAACTTCACGATTTACCCCATATTTTTTCTCTACATAATCGTAAACTTTTTTATATTTTTTAAGATTTTTAAGCATCATTGGAAGGTAGCGTTTAGCTAAAGAGATATTGGCTCTTTTTTCATTAAGGCGGTGTTGCTTTATCTTGTTTGGTTGGAGGTATTTCCAACTTACTTTATCTGTAAGTTTTGTTCTAAAAGAGAGAAGAAATCTATTTGCATACTCTATGCTTACTCCATTTTTAACAACTTTTTGACATATATCTGAGTAGTTTTCATTTTGAAATGTACAGTTTGTATATTTTGCAAAAAGTTGTGTAGTTTGTATAAGAAAGAGTAATAAAAAAAGATTTTTAAAAATCATTGTTTGCCGCTTTATTTTTTTTGACAAATAATACCACGATTTTGTTTAAAACTGAAATATTTATTAAAGAAAATTGCACTAAAAGTTCACTTAAGCATTAAATAATCACAAAACTACTATCATAACGCAACTAAAAGAGGACAAAATTACTCTTATTTAAAAAAGGTTGAAAATATGCAAGTTTATTTAGACAACAATGCAACAACAATGGTAGCTCCTGAAGTAGTAGAAGCTATGAATCCATTTTTTACTGAACTTTATGGTAACCCAAACTCACTTCACAAGTTTGGAACTGCAACGCATCCAGCACTTTCACGTGCGATAGACCAAGTTTATACTGCACTTAATGCAAGTGATGAAGATGATATTATTTTCACTTCTTGTGCAACAGAATCAAATAACTGGGTTTTACAATCTATTTATAACGATTACATCAAAAATGGTGAAAAAGATCATATTATTACTTCAGAAGTGGAACACCCATCAATTTTAAGTACTTGTGCTTGGCTTGAGCAGCAAGGTGTAAAAGTTACTTATCTTCCTGTAAATGAAGAGGGGCGTGTTGAAGCGCATGTTGTAAAAAGCTTTATTACTCAAAAAACTGCTCTTGTTTCTGTTATGTGGGCATCAAATGAAACAGGTGTTATCAACCCAATTAAAGAGATTGGTGAAGTTTGTAAAGAAGCAGGTGTATTATTTCACTCAGATGCAGTACAAGCAGTTGGAAAAATTCCAGTTGACTTACAAGATGTTCACGTGGACTTTGTAAGTATGTCTGCACATAAATTTCATGGACCAAAAGGAGTTGGAGCTTTATTTATTAAAAACTCTCAACCATTAAGCCCATTACTTCATGGTGGAGATCAAATGAGTGGACGCCGCTCTGGAACACTCAATGTTCCATATATTGTAGGTATGGGAAAAGCTATTGAGATGGCAACACAAAATATTGAACAAACTATGGCTTCTATTCGTGCGAAGCGTGATCATTTAGAGGATGAACTTTTAAAATTAAGTGATACTTTCACAGTTGGTAAACGTGAACATAGAACTCCAAATACTATTTTAATCTCTGTAAAAGGGGTTGAGGGTGAAGGTATGCTTTGGGATTTAAACAATGCAGGAATTGGTGCTTCAACAGGGAGTGCATGTGCAAGTGAAGATTTAGAAGCAAATAGTGTTATGCTTGCAATTGGTGCAGATAGTGAATTAGCTCACACTGGTATCCGCCTTAGCCTTTCACGTTATACAACAGATGAAGAGGTTGAGTATGTAATTGAGCATTTCAAAAAAGCGGTTGAGCGTTTACGTGCAATTTCAAGTTCATTTGCAAAACAAGCTCCAACAGCGTAAATAGAAGAAAAAAAGAAGGAATAAACTATGGCAAAAAATGATTTAATTGGCGCATCTTTATGGGATGAGTATTCAAACAAAGTAACAGATCGTATGAACAACCCTCGCCACCAAGGTGAGATTTTTGAAGAGGATGTAAAAAAACGTGGCAACAAGTTAATTGTTGCAGATTTTGGAGCAGAGAGTTGTGGAGATGCTGTGCGTCTTTATTGGGAAGTTGATCCAAAAACAGATATTATCGTAGATTCTAAATTTAAAAGTTTTGGTTGTGGAACTGCTATTGCAAGTAGTGATATTATGACTGAGCTTTGTGTTGGAAAAACTGTTCAAGAAGCGGTAAAAATTACAAATATCGATGTTGAGATGGCACTTCGTGATGACCCAGATACTCCAGCAGTACCAGCACAAAAAATGCACTGTTCTGTAATGGCTTACGATGTTATTAAAAAAGCAGCTGGGCAGTACTTAAATGTAGATAGTGAGTCTTTTGAAGAGGAGATTATTGTATGTGAGTGTGCAAGAGTTTCTTTAAAAACTATTCAAGAGGTTATCCGCCTAAACGATTTAAAAACAGTTGAAGAGATTACAGACTACACAAAAGCTGGTGGTTTTTGTAAAAGTTGTATTAAACCAGGTGGACATGAAGAGAAAGAGTACTACCTTGTAGATATTTTAGCAGATGTTCGTCGTGAGATGGATGAGGAAAAAATGAAAGCAGCAGCAGATGCAAGTGCAGCTGGTGAAATTAAATTTGAAGATATGACACTTGTGCAACAAATTAAAGCTGTTGATGCGGTAATTGATGAAAATGTACGTCAATTCTTAATTATGGATGGTGGAAATATGGAAGTTATCGATATTAAACCAAATGATGAATATATCGATATCTATATCCGTTACCTTGGTGCTTGTAGTGGTTGTGCATCAAGCTCAACTGGAACACTCTATGCGATTGAAACAACATTAAAAGAGAAACTCTCTTCTAAAATTCGTGTACTTCCAATCTAATGCAAACTACCCTCTATGAAAAGATAGTCTCTGCTTTAATCAAGCAGGGTTATATTGTTATAGACAATGCTTTAGAGCCCTCTTTGTATGAGGCACTTTTTCAAGATAGCCTTATGCAAGAGAAGAGTTTTAAAAAAGCTGGAATTTCCAACCAAAAAGCTTTAGATGCTACCCAAAGACGCGATTCTATTTTATGGTTAAATAGTACAAATCCTATACAAAATCAATTTCTATCTTTTTCACGTGAACTTCAAAATTATCTTAATCACTCCCTTTTTTTAGGGCTAAAATATTACGAAGCACACTATGCCATCTACCAAGAGGGTGATTTTTATAAAAAACATTTCGATAGTTTTAAAAACTCTAAAAACAGAGTTGTTACAACTGTTTATTATTTGAATAAAAATTGGAGTGAGGATGATGGTGGCGAGCTTTTGGTGTATGATAAAAATGATACACTTTTAGAAACAGTATTACCAAAAGCAAATAGACTTGTAGTATTTTTAAGTGAAGAGTTCCCACACGAAGTAAAACCAGCAAAAAAACAACGCCATTCTATTGCTGGGTGGTTTAGGATTGATAAGTTTTAATATTAGTGTATAATTTTAAAAAACCTTCATAAAGGCTTCATTATGCAAAAACTCCCAGTAGGAATCCAAACATTTAGTGAAATAAGAGAGCAAAACTATCTCTATATAGATAAAACAGAACTTGCATTAGATTTAATTACAAACTATAAATACTCCTTTTTATCTCGT